>Ga0136643_10019554_pt1 | contig 10234 bp, 3 predicted proteins | sample TergutLab28metaG_FD_96883 | JGI IMG/M metagenome (GOLD analysis project Ga0136643, IMG submission 96883) | Labiotermes labralis P1 segment gut microbial communities from Petit-Saut dam, French Guiana - Lab288 P1 (version 3) (version 3) | ecosystem: Host-associated > Arthropoda: Insects >... | reverse complement strand
CTCACAACAGAACTTCAGTCCCATTCTCACAACAGCCCTTCAGTCCCATTCTCACAACAGCCTTTCAGTCCCATTGTCACAACAGAACTTCAGCTCCATTCTCAAACAGCTCTTAATTCCTGCACCTACAACAGCCCTTCAGTCCAATTCTCATAACAGCCCTTCAATCCCCTCCACTCAGGGAAGTGAATTCTCTCCCGAATCTCACGATCTGTTCTCACAATTCCTTCTGAAGATCCCCCCACCACCGCCTCTCCCTCTCCCTCCGTTACAAATGTTCCCCCCAGTATTCTAGTCTACAACAGCTCCAAATTCTGTCCTCACTTTCAGAAAGACCAAGTTCCGTGTTCATTCCATAACAGGAGTGATAAAACATCGCGGCACGTGTCGTTATATAATGGCGATAAATGATGACAGATAGCAGCTCCAGTTTACCTCTGCATGTGACACATCAAGACACACCGTATTTTTGCTCCATACTGAAACGCTTACTGGATGAACACAAATTCCTAACTTTTACTGTTTTCAAACACCAACTTGTTGCACTACATATTTACAGATAAAACACACGCTAAAATACGTACGTTTAGTCAATTAAATTCTTAACGACAAGGAACAGGCAACGTTCAGTCAAACCGTACACAACATAACCTACACAGCCACATGCATGCTGCCCTCATACAAAAACTTCAATAGAAAGACTCAATAACTTCATATAAATGTACTGCTTACTCCCTGAGGATGATCCGAAAGGATTAAAACATGTAGGAGTCTTTTAGTAAGAATTTAACGGACTAAACGTACTTATTTTAACGTGTATTTTATCTGTAAATAAATAGGGCAACAAGTTGGTGTTTGAAAACAGTGATATCTTTGCACGGTCACAAAAATGAGAAAAGAAAATCCTAACTTTTAATTAGTTTACTTAACCTTTAGACGCCTAATGTCAACTATAGTGGTCGTACCGCAACGCTAACCTCTAAAGTTGCATTTTATATATTTATTCAACAAATATAGGTACTGAATATTTTGAACGTGGTATATACTTTCCGTTTTTTTCTCTTTAAAATGCAGTTTGTTTCATAATTCTAACGTATTTGGTTCCTGTTTTAGTCACATTTTGTGTACAGGGTGTACTAAAATTAAAAAAAAAAATAATTCCGGCGCCAAAAGGTTAAATACGGAATTGAATTCCATCTGCCATTTGCTGGCACAATTAGGTAAAGTTAAATCAGTCCCGTTAGGGGCCCGGAGGGGCCCAGAGGGTTCCAGGAAGTTAAGGTTCACAGATTTCATGACAACGGCACAGGATGGTGGTAGGTTGTCAGCCTTACGCACCGGCCGCATTTATCCCCAGGAAATACCCCTGGTACTCATTTCTGTTAGAGGCTGAGTCAACCCCAGGGCCATAGTGCGATCGGAAGGATTTTATGTCAATGAAAACTCCACTGACACCAGCTGGGATCGAACCAGCGACCTTCCGATTTGTAGCACAGCACCTCAGCCACTGTGCTACTACCGCGGTCCCCCGGCACTATTAGGAGCTCACCATATTCTCCACGTTAGCAGGATAGGGTTTAATGTCTACACATTTAGCTCTGGATTGACTGTGGCACATCTATCCAAGAATTCCACTAACAAGATTCCTTCAATTTCTCGTTTCTGGTCTTTCGCTGCGGGTTTCTGTCACCAACGCCCCTTTCGTTGCTCTTAAAACGACGGACCCAGCGTCTGCCTGAGCTAAAATCTACGGCAGCCTCACAGTACACGCTCCTTAGACTTCTGTGCAGTAACGAACTCACTCACCACTCTGTGTACAATATGTACGTTCACGATATCCGCCATTTTGAAACGCTACTGTGTTGAACTCACGTGACTGACTGGAGCACCGATGATGCTGGTTGAGCTGAACAGTGTCGCTATCCGGTGGGTGAGACAATAAACTCTACCAGGCGCCATATTTAAAAAAATTTAAAAAAAAAATGGAGGCATTACTTTCGTACCGACACTTTAAACGTAGGACCTCAGCTTCTAACATTTCAAACGACAAAGTTTTGTCGGCTTTGGTTGTACAACTAGCACAACATCTGTAGCTGTAGTTTAATTGTACAGGCATTAAAGACGGTTCTTACTGCGAGTGTATTGCAAAATTTAAGTCAATTCTCCGACGTAGAATGTAAGAAAACTTACACTTTTTCGTTCCAGGATGACACTAGGTTCCAAAATTCCGATGAAATTAGAGGAGATTCAGTGCTGGAAAAAGGCCACTTGGACGACGTAATGGAGAGACACTTAAACACAGATCTCGAAGCCATTAACGTGAGGGATTTACTACGGAACGAACAACAAGGGGCAGATTTTGAAGAAACAAAAGTACATTGGAACACCTTGCTTACTGATGGTAGTGGTGATGAAGAGGTAGGGCCAAAAAATGATGAACCTGTAGCCACGGAAGCTGAAGCCGTTGGGTCGGACATTATCGTCAGGTCATCGCCGTCAGAAGAGAGGCACTTCCCAGAAGGATATGCGGGAAGACGTAAAGGGATTTTGTTCAAGGCAGGTTCATCTTTTGTCTTAGAAGACACTGTGGAGAAACGGAAGATTTACAGCTGTGAAAGAGACGGGAAATATGACAGAATATCACCGAAGAATGATAATTCAGATATAATTAGTAAAATTATAAATTTTCAGGGTAAACCTGTCACAGTAGCTTCATTAATTGGTGAAACCATTCTGCCAGAAACACAAGTCCTGTTGGATGAACTGAAAACCTCACTAAGTACCGAAAGCGAACCAGTCATTGGATGTGCCTGTGCCAGCAGAGAAGGGCCCTACATCTCCCGCACACTGCAAAGATACACCTTCTTACGAAGGGACGTCTTAAATCAGAGAACCAGCAAGCTACCGCCTGTCTTTGCTATAAGTGGCATGACAGAAAAAGAGCTTAAAGAAACTGTACTGCCATATGAGGAAATTAGCCGCTTTGATGGGGGTTCAGGGATTGAAAATTCTGGCCCAAAGATCGTGTTACTGAACGATACAACGGCAGCAAACGACTTCAAAGATCTCTGCAACCGAGCAAGGAACTTTAAAACAATACATTGGCTTGCAAAACAGCCTGACGGATTTGAATGGAGAAGCTCTAAAGGGAATATGGACGTCGTACAACAATATATAGATTTCAGCAAGAGCAAGAATATTCCTTCAGTCACAGACCTGAAAGGTGAGACAGTCATCGTAAGTGGAAAGTGTGGGGAAGGAAAATCTACTTATCTGACGCTTTTACAGAGTGAAATAAAGGAAACTTCCCCCGACAATTGGGTTATCAGACTTAACCTGAACGAGCATCCAAGCTTCAAAGAAAAATGCGACGTGACAGAGTCTCTCGTAATCGAACTCTTATCATCTGCTGCTGGATTGGAAACCTCACCCCACGCTTCCATAGGGAAAGCATTGCTGACACACAGCCTGCAGTTAACGGGGAAGGTGGTCGTGCTGATCGACGAAATTGACATCCGTCACAGAGATAAGATCCACGATTTGCTAAGGATCCTTAACAACATGAAGACAATTAATATAGTTATAGCTGCTGATCCACATATAAGCACAGCCATTGAGAACAGTCTCTCCACATTGGCATGTTCTTTGAAACCATTAAGCAAAGGCAAGTTACAGCTGCTGCTAAGGAAATTATGGACAACAGATCTGCCGCACGATGACGATGATAATTATGATGACACTCTCAGTGACGAATTTTCAGCTGAGTTGCTCCGTGCAATTGGAAAGAATTCTATCAATTGGCACTCACCCACCCCATTAGAAATTAAAATGGCATCCCACATTTTCCAGAAGGAATACATGTCATCCCTCAGCACTAAAGACATCAATTTGCCGAAGAGTTTAGACAATATTGAATTATATGAAAGATATATTGAAAGGGAATTCGAAATGTACAAGAGTAATGATGCAGGTTCTGCAGAAGCATTGGACAGTTACCTGGCACATGTCACACGCTGTTCAATGTCGTCATTGTTTTCTGAAGACACTGTTGAAAAAATACTTCCAATTGAAGAAACTGCAAGGGAGATTACACACAAGATTCCGCCTCTATGTCCCAGCCTGCAAGAGTATCTGACGGCAAAATGGTTTGCTGAGAACTACCAGAACCACAGACCGTTCATCGAAGAAAGTTATTTGGAAGAGGAGCTACAAACAATGTGGGAGATGTTTGAAAGGATACTTGCAAAGCAGAGTGACCTCCACATGTCAGTGTTAGGTGGCGACATTCAGAGAGTTAGGGACTTGCTTGCCAGTGGGCTTGATGTAAATCGTGTAGATAAAGGAGGCAGAACGGCCTTGCACATTGCAGCTCTTAAAGGAAAGTATGTCGATCGCCAAGCTGAAGACCGATGTGTTCAGTTAGTATCACTCCTGATGGATAACGGCATAGATACCTCGATTGTTGATGGTATACTAAAATGGACGGCATTGCGATATGCTGACATGACAGCATCTTGGACAATAGTAGACAGATTACTGCAAGACGTAGCAGCTGACATCAGCGATATGTCGTATGCAAAACAGAAGCTTCGTGACCCAAATTTCTTGCAAGAGATGTTAACTGAAGCAGCTGTAAGGGGGTTTACGTACGTAACGGCATTTATTCTTGACACTGGAGTCGACATCAATACAAGCCTTCATTCTACAAGGTACTCCCATCAGCAGTACGCACTTGTTCATATTGCATCTGAAAATTGCCATATTTCACTTTTGGAATTTTTGTTGGAAAAAGGAGCTGACGCGAATGCGTGTATTTGGGACAACAGTACGCCACTGCACTTGGCTTGTAGGCAAGGGAACAAAGAATGTGTTCTGGCATTACTGCGAAATTCCGCCCTTACGAATCAGATCAACAAGAAAGGCGACACACCCTTGTACGAAGCGGTTCGTTCGGGGAACTCAGATATTGTTCAAATTTTACTGAACAACAATGCGGAACCTGACGTCTGTAATAAAGACGGTGATACGCCACTGCATGTGGCATGTCAAGTGAACAATCTGACGGCGGTCAGCCATATTATGGACAGAAACACGTACATGGGTAGCCGGAACAAAAATGACGACAGTCCACTTGATTGTGCCATCAGAGGAGGCCATACAACACTCGTCAAGTACATACTGAAGGCAGCCAAAGCAAGTGCTGTGGACCGAAACGCGAATGGACATACACCTGTACATCTTGCTGCTGAAATAGGTGACGTCCTGATGTTAGATTACTTGCTGCAAGTTATGCCAGAAGTAAACGTGAGCACGGATGGCGGAGACACTCCTCTGCATATCGCGTCTCTGCATGGACACACGGACGGTGTTGCTTTCTTGTTGAAAAGGGGAGCTGACAGTAACAGTGCGAACAAGCACGGGAATACTGCTTTGCACCTCGCTTCTGTGCGAGGACATATTAACGCAATGAAAACGTTACTGGAATCCAATGCACAAGTTAATGCCAGGAACAAGTCGGGTGACACTCCGCTACACTTGGTTTGTCTTCAAGGGCAAGCGAACGCAGCTCGGTGTTTGGTACAGCACAACGCTGATGTTGATGAGAAGAACCGCGAGAAAAATACGCCACTGCACCTCGCAGCAATTAAGGGGGAAATAGGTGTCATTGAGAGCTTAATAGAAAGCAACTGTGATGTCAATCTGACAGATAAACACGGGAACACGATACTACATCAGTGCGCGAGGAATGGAAAAATAGACGTTGTGGAACTACTGGTGGATACTGGTCGCTGTAACGTGGATGCAAAGAACTCAGTTGGGGAAACGCCCTTGATTGCCGCTACCAAGTCCGGTTTCGCGGATATTGTAGAATGTTTGGTAGGCGGTGGAGCAGACGTCAATTTTCCAACAGAAGAAGGCGACGTCCCAATACAATTAGCAATCAGGAACGGAGACGTGGATGTTGTGACTAGATTGCTACGTCTAGGAGCTGACGTAAATGTGCCTAATTCCAACGGGAATACCGCTCTTCACACGGCTGTGTTCAGAGACAACGAGCTGCTGATACGGCAACTGGTGCAGAACGGAGCGGACAGGAGCATTAAGAACTGGTCGGGTTGCACGCCGTTCGACCTGGCTGTTCACCTGAACAGTAACGACGCCATTCGTCGCGCTCTCTAAACAGTGATGCTTCTTCCTTGCCCCAAAATTATTCCAGGAATGCAAAAGGTACTCATAACTTTCTCGCTGTCAATGGGCCCTGTGCTGCTGCTAACAACAGTTGTGTTCTGGTGTGTCGGTAGAGGTTCATATTGGTCTGTGTTCAGGGACACACATACATGTCAGTCACTGTCCAACTGTTTCTACAATGCTTGGGCTGTTTTTTATGGGAGTGTCCGTTCCACAGCTGCCCACCACTTCAAACCTCATGGTTTTCTTTCTTCTGTGCGGGTGCTATTGTTTCGCTATTAGCACTGTGTTCCAGGTATTCTTTGTTTCTTATCCTGTGAAACGGAATACTCCATACTTACTTACTGCATGGATCAGAGCCCTTCTTGAGAAGCTGACCGTTTCTCAGCTAGTCAATAAATTCCCCGCATTTTATGGAACCCGAAGGTTCATTACCGCATTCACAAGTACCCGCCACCAATCCCTATCCTGAGCCAGCACGATCCAGTCTATACCACCACATCCCACTTTCTGAAGATCCATCTTAATATTATCCTCCCATCTACTGCTAGGTCTCCCAAATGTTCTCTTTCCCTCAGGTTTCCCCACCAAAACCCATTTTAAGAACCAGTGACGAATGCAGAGAAGAACGGACTGACATGTTCTTCAGGTTTTCTGTTGCTCATTTGACTCCAGCATTTGTGGTGTTTTTTTAGAAAATATCTTGGATTCAGTGCTGTTTATTGTTCAATTACCTGATCAGAGGGCCTAGAAACAAATCAATTAGAATGTCTGAAGTATTAATTATGCGAGAATGTGATATTAGTCTCATAGTTTTAAATATACATTCTTATGTCACAAATGTAGATTACATTTACTACTGATCACAAAGTGAGTACACTGAATATATGCCCACAAGCATATACATATATATATATATATATATATATATATGTTTGTGGGCCTGGTAGCTCAGTCGGTATAGCAACTGGCTACGGACTGGACGATACGGGATCGAATCCCGGTGGGGACCAGATTTTCCGCCCGTCCAGACAGACCATGGGTTCCACCCAGCCTCCTGTAAAATTGGTACCGGGTCTTTCCCGGGGGCAAAGTGCGGCCGGAGCGTGCTGCTGACCACTCAGCTTTACCTCTATCCACCCTCTGGGCCACATCGAGCCTGTAACGGGATCACTTTACCTCTTATATATATATATATATATATAGGAACGTGCCAGTTAAAGGCAGCATTACAAATAATATATTAATTTGCTTTACGAATAACGTAACACCACTTCCAAAACAGATCAGAAATACGTGGAACATTTTGAATCTGGTGCTGGGGAAGCATGGAGAAGGTCAGATGGCTCGATCATATGAGAAATGAAGAAGTGTTACGTAGAGTTAAGGAAGAGAGGACTATCCTACATACAGTAAAAAGAAGGAATGCTAAAATGATTGATCACATCTGCTATAGGAACTGCCTTCTGACACACTTCATAGAATGATAGATAGAACCTCACTGAAGACGAGGGAGTGAAGGGAAGATGAGGAAGAAGACGTAAGTAGCTACTGGATGACCTTAAAGAAACGAAAGGACTAAGGAAATGGAAAGAGGAAGCACTAGATTGTGCCATGCGGGGAACTGGAAGAGGCTATGGACCAGTCGTAAGAGAGACTGCAGGATGAATGATGATTAATAGCAAAAAACGAATGCTAGCCGCGTAGCATTTATTTTTTCCTGGACTTCATACTGTGATCTGGTGACAAGTGATTACGTAAGATAGCTACTGTATTATGTTCAGCGTATTACTTAAGTTTAAACTGTTCAAGCAACGGCACAACGCGGTATGTTTAGGTCACTCAATCGCTGTACATTATGGACGGTGGTCTAAGGTTGGTGTTAGTGTCCTGTAGACAGGCAGTGATACCTGATAGACAATTTTGTAAATAAAGTCAAATTGGTACACAATTTATTCTTAGTATATTCATCTATCTTTACATGTTTCGGGCGACTATGTGCCCATCATCAGGAGAAACAACTGTGTTTGTGCGTCACTTGATACTTGTTATTCTGTGTGAATGACTGTCTGGGATGCAGGGTGGAATTAAACCTGCATACCAGTCATCCAGTTCTGAGGTGCGCCATCCCCGTTGTGTGTTTAAAACTATATGGTGAGGTAGATTCAGTCAGAAACACAACTATAAATATGTGGCTAAATGATGGTGTTTATTGGCAATGGAAAAAACTACATGTTTCGGCCTATAGCGGCCATCTTCAGGTTTTGACAATTTCTTGCTAAAAGAGTTTTATATAATATGCCTAAACCGCGTGGTGATGAGATCTCATCATCCACACCCAGCTACCTACAAATTCATTGACCCAACTGACATCCCACCAAATTTAGCTTAAAAAAAGCAAGTAAAATGATGATGAGATCTCAACATCACCAAGCGGTTTAGGCATATTATATAAAACTCTTTTAGCAAGAAATTGTCAAAACCTGAAGATGGCCGCTAAAGGACAAAACATGTAGTTTTTTTACATTGCTAATAAACACCATCATTTAGCCATACATTTATATTTGTGTTTTTTTTTGACTGAATCTACCTCACCATATATTATCCAGTTGTCAGTATTAACAGTTCAGAAAATGTTTGCTTGCTGGATACATTTTGAAGCTCATTTCAGACTGTGTTATTGCAGGTACCCTTTGCTAGAATAGTCATTTTGACACACGTGCGGAAAGACAGGGTATTGATGTATGAATTAGCGTTAATCTGATCATGTTGTTATGACTGTATCTATAGGAACACATTTTATTTTTAATAAAGCAGCAGTTGTACCAAGAGGCTTAATTGCATTTTAATGGACTGTACACACCTGTAGACACGCGGAGGCATAAATGTAGTTGGAAAAAAATTCGTTGCACAAATAAAGAGGAAGACAGAGTTTTATGTTCTGCACCTGGGTATGGTGGAATATAGTTGAAGATTATAGTTTTTGGAATATGACGCCGTGTCTATTGATGGAGGCTTAGGGGAAATGTTAATAAAAATCCAACCAGATGCAACACGATGCAGATATTTATTTACTGCAATGTCACACTATATGTTTTGGGTGTCACAGCACCCATCATCAGGAGTACTAAAAACTGTAACCGCAGCCCCCGGTACAGGTCATAATACTGGTACAGCTACTTCTATCCAACGTGGCCCGATCAGGCCACGTTGGAGGGAAGTAGCTGTACCAGTATTATGACCTGTACCGGAGGCTGCGGTTACAGTCCCGTTCAGGCCACGTTGGAGGGAAGTAGCTGTACCAGTATTATGACCTGTACAGGAGGCTACGGTTACAGTCCCGATCAGGCCACGTTGGAGGGAAGTAGCTCTATCAGTATTATGACCTGTACCGGAGGCTGCGGTTACAGTCCCGATCAGGCCACGTTGGAGGGAAGTAGCTGTACCAGTATTATGACCTGTACCGGAGGCTGCGGTTAAAATCCCGATCAGACCACGTTGGAGGGAAGTAGCTGTACCAGTATTATGACCTGTACCGGAGGCTGCGGTTACAGTCCCGATGAGGCAACGTTGGAGGGAAGTAGCTGTACCAGTATTATGACCTGTACCGGAGGCTGCGGTTACAGTCCCGATCAGACCACGTTGGAGGGAAGTAGCTGTACCAGTATTATGACCTGTACCGGAGGCTGCGGTTACAGTTCCGATCAGGCCACGTTGGAGGGAAGTAGCTGTACCAGTATTATGACCTGTACCGGAGGCTACGGTTACAGTCCCGATCAGGCCACGTTGGAGGGAAGTAGCTCTATCAATGTTATGACCTGTACCGGAGGCTGCGGTTACAGTCCCGATCAGGCCACGTTGGAGGGAAGTAGCTATACCAGTATTATGACCTGTACCGGAGGCTGCGGTTACAGTCCCGATCAGGCCACGTTGGAGGGAAGTTTAGCTGTACCAGTATTATTACCTGTACCGGAGGCTGCGGTTACAGTCCCGATCAGGCCACGTTGGAGGGAAGTAGCTGTACCAGTATTATGACCTGTACCGG
>Ga0136643_10019552_pt1 | contig 10234 bp, 9 predicted proteins | sample TergutLab28metaG_FD_96883 | JGI IMG/M metagenome (GOLD analysis project Ga0136643, IMG submission 96883) | Labiotermes labralis P1 segment gut microbial communities from Petit-Saut dam, French Guiana - Lab288 P1 (version 3) (version 3) | ecosystem: Host-associated > Arthropoda: Insects >... | reverse complement strand
TGGAAAAAAAATGGGAATATTTAAGAAAAGGTTTGAAAAAGGTGTAAGTTTATTTGTGTTAACCTGGGGGGGGGGGGGGCAAAGTATTTAAGGCACTTTGTGTAAAGTTAATACATCAAAGTGGCTTGAGAAAACTTTGTTTAGCTTTGGGAATTTTGTTCTTAAATGATAAATTATTGGGAAGACGCATGTAAAATCATATACGTGGATAAATATATTGAAACGTTATATGTATTATATGTATACAGACATTGAAAATCAACCATAATAACAGTGGCACACGTGTGGAAATTCCAGTCTATAACTGACAAATTTACTCGCAGACAGGCTATGTACTAAAATAAGTGTTCTTGACAAAAGTCAAATACAACGGAGTGAAATAATACTAACGATAGATTTATAAATCTATTTATTATGCTTGTAAACTCTATAAGCTTTACTACAAAAATTTTGTTATATACAATTTTGTATTTACTAGTAAGTGCGTTTGATTTTGAAGCTTGAAATTCTGGACCTGGTTAAATTCATATTTATAGTACAGGACGAGTAAAATTTCAGCTTCCGTAGGCAGACACATTTTGGTGTATAGACCAGCCATAGTTTCACCTACCTTAGCTGTTAGAGACTTTTCATTCACTACTGAACGAGAAAATATTCGTTGCTGCTTTAATTCTGGGGGACCGTATATTTTAAACTCTAAAGTTTGTAATATTTCGTTGAGTGTAGTCTATACTATAGGGAGACCAATAGATATTTGGTTCCGAAAGAAACCATAAATAAAACTGTCGATTTATAAAGTTATTACCTACACAAATCTGGTAGGAACACTTAGAATGTCTGTATGGTAGGTATTTAAATTTTTAGAAATTAAATGTGAAGAGAAAGATCACACATAGAAATAATAACTGTGATTAAACCAGTCGTGCAAATTTTAATATGGCCGTGTGAACCACCTATTTTAGTATTATTACTTTCTATTTTCCCTCCATGCTGTGTAATTGTGTTACATACCTTATCCACAATAAATAAGGAATGTTTCCGTAAATATCATTAAAGATTTTGTCTTCATGATGAGCACAAAGTTTGGAGGTGGCATTCATGAACTTTGCATAGAAATTCCTATGATTTCGATACTCGTAGCTAGCTTATTTGATAGTAATGGGTCAAAAAATAAATTACCGTTTAATAACTGGGACAAGGTATAGGAAACTAGAAGACTACAAGAAAAGAGTAAGACAAAATTACAACATATTTATTTTATAAATGGAGGGGTGTTATTGCTAGGTTAGAATTTCTTCCATTGAATATCCTTGTTATGCACGATGTCGAAGTTAAAATAATAGCGGGATTCCACTTCTTTTTTTCGGGTACTTAAATGCTTGGATAGACGTTCTCTCTATAATTATTTACCGACGTAGTTCAGTATTAAAGTTGCAGTATATTTAAATATTTTCTTCGCATAATTGTTACTATAGCGTATTGCCAAAAAGTATATCATTTTAATCACCACTTTCGATGAATGTCTTAAACGCTTCAGTTCGTCAAGCTCCCTATGACGTTCGCAAGTGAACTGCGAACTCAAAATACTTTGTACAGTGCGGAAAGCTGCCAAATATTAAATAAAGTAACTGCATGAGCCTCTAGAGGCTTTCGACCCCCGACAGCAGCTAATAATCTAAATTAAGTGCATTAGTAATTTCAGATGAAATATTATTTCATCTTTACTACATATTTCAATTAAAAACTTTTCCTTTTGCTTTGAACTGCTTCGCCAGACCAATAGTCCCCAGTGGGGAGAGGAACAGGAAAGAACCTCCTTCCCTGGAAGGGATGAACAACCGTAACGAGATTAAACTTACATGACTCCTCGAAAACTTCTTTTGAAATTAAAATACGGGAAAAATTAGGCGGCTATGAGGCTGATGAGTTAGAAGAGTCGTAACCCGAATATCTGTGCAACGACCGGTCTTGTAACTGGTTTATTGTTTTATTTTAGAACAATTAGTTAAATTTGAAATTTGGAACATCTAAAACAGACACGTTTTCTTTTTCACAGTAAATTTTTGTAACGTTTTTCTTGTCTAAACACATGCACACACACACACTCTAACTCACACACTCATACACACTCACACACATACACACACACACACACACACACACACTCACACACGTACACACACTCACACACACACACACTCACACACACTCATACACACACTTATACACATTCACACACACACTCACACATACACACACTCACACACACTCATACACACACACTCATACACAATCACACACACTCACACTCACACACACTCACCCACACACAATCACACACACACACAATCATAAACACACACACACACTCACTGTCACACACACACATACACACACTCACACACACACTCTCACACTCACACTCACACACACACACACTCATACACTCACACACGTACACACACACTCACACACACTCACACATACTCATACACACACACTCATACACACTCACACACACACACTCACACACGCACACACTCACCCACACACCATCACACAAACACACACAATCATACACACACACACACACTCACTCTCACATACACACACACTCACGCATACTCAGACGCACACACACATTCTCACACACACTCTCACACACACTCACACACACACTCTCTTACACTACACTATCAGGCAAAAATGGCTGCGAACTTTTAAGGAAAACTGAACAGAATGAGGTAGTAATTAAAATAAAAGCTCATAAACCGAGTCTTCAGTGACTAAAAGTAGGAAGTAGTGTGTCACAATTTAAACGGTGATAATTAAATTAAATTAAATTGAAGTTATAAATTTTAGACTTTTTATTGAGACGAAAAATGTCGACCACTATCTAAAATAACTTCGAACTCTTAAATATTCTAAAGCTGACGAATGTATTTCTATGTTTAGACTCTCTTTTCTTTCACTTGAAGGAGGCAGACAATTTAGGAAATTATTTATAGTACAAAATGAAGCTAAGCTTTTTTCATACTTGCAGATGTGAAGTAAAACACTTCATTCTTGTAATAAATCAAACTCTTGACGTGAAATTCTCTCAGCGCACATTTCCAACGACTTAAATTATGCATTTAACATAACCAAAAAAATAAAAAATAAATAAATAAATTACATCATGGGTTAGAGGTTTCCTTGAATATATAATAGTTCTAATTTAGCCAGGAAATTCTTCAAATTTTATGCAACGTGAAAGTTCGTCACCATATTTACAAGCGACCACCATCGTTCCCTATTCTAAGCCAGATTAATCCAGATCACTTCTCCCATCGAATTCTTGAGGATCCACTTAATACTCCCATCTATATCTACGCCTTCCAAGTAGTCTTTTTCTCTCAGGTTTCCCCGCCAAATCCTGCATGCACCTAAATTCTTCTCGATAGGTATCACATGCCCCTCTCGTCCCATTCTTCTTCATCAACTAAGTAATGTTTGGCGAGGACTGGAGACCATGAAACTCCTCATTATGCAATCTACTCAAGTTTCCTCTTACCGTGTGTCTCTTGGGTTCAGCCAGAACTCTCAACACCCTATTCTCGAACACCCTCAGCCTACGTTCTTCTCTCAATGTGAGAGGCCAAGTTTTACATCCAAACAACAAGAAAAACTATATTTCGGTAGATTTTATTCTTTGCATTTCTGGATGGTAAACTGGAATTCAGAAGGGACTGCGATATTATCATGCAAGTAAAGTGACGAAGTGGATGAAAGATGCATACAAAATTTTATTTTAATCACCAAGAAAAACCACGTGAAAGGAATTTTTGACAAACTCTTGTCAAGACAGTAATGAACTTCTTAATTCCATGAAAGACGAGGAAAAATCCGACCGGTTGAGAATATTATCTTCTCAAGAATGAACTGAAAATTGATGAGCTTTTCTCATTGAGAAGAAGTAATTCTTAAAATGTGTATATCCAGTAAGATGTTGAAAATATTTTTGTACACGTTGTCGAATGTAGTAGTTCCATTTACCTTACGGCAAACAAATCTCTACACAAACTTAGTCTCTCTGTATGCAACGCATGGAATCCGAGCAGATTTGAAGGTGTAGTCTTACTATTAATGGGGATGTAACCAAATATTCTTTAATTGTGGAATGTTATAAGAATTCTTATAAAAAAAACACACACACATATTACACAGTAAATGTGACAAAACGAAGAAAAGGTTCTATCTAAAACTTTACGTTGCGTATTTCTCGATTGAGTGCATGAGTAGATTTAGAGGTATATTTAACAACATTCATTGCGCTTATGTCAAACACCGAAGAGCTATTCGTGTTTTCTTTCCGCGCACTTCACGTTTCATCATTTTCCTTTATGGAATTTAATGTGTCTGCTTATCCACTGTCTCTGGCAGGTTTAACTCACACAGAATGTGGTGAAAAGAAATGGGAAGTTTCAGTTGTTTGTTCTGAAACCAGCCTCATTAAAGTGTTACAAGTGTTTGTAGACATTTATGTGGTAGGAGTTTCCGCACACGAGACAAAATGGAGGTAAATTTTCTGAACTCTATATTGTTGGTTCCAGGGTAGAATCGAAACTCCGACGCCTACTCTTGTATCCAAAGATTTTTTTCAGTTCAAACAGTCAAATGGGGTGATGCTAGATGCTTTTACTTCAACATTCACTCAGACTGCTTCTTGTTATTTAATAATTCAGTGTTACGTAGACATAAGTCGTTGAAAGCATCTTTACAGAAGCTATATTGGACATTTTCCTTACTTGCAAGCACAAGGTGCGTGAATGGAAGGTTTTTTAATTTTGTGTTTTTGTTTATCTTGCTAAAATATGAAAATAAATGGACAGAACTGAAGTAGACCCAGATGCACAAACACATGTTTCCCTGGTTACTTAAAAAAACTCCAAACGAAATAAATAAGTAAATCCATAGATTAAAGTCCTTCTAGAGAAGCCAGCAGATTCTCAGCTAGTCAAGAAATTCCCCGCATTTTATGACACCCGAATGTTCATCACAGCGTTTGCAAGTTCCCGCCACCTGTCCTTCTGCTGAGCCAGACCAATCAAGCTCATGTCCCCATCCAACCCCTTTAAGATCCATTTTAGTATTATCCCATCCACGCATGAGCCTTCCAAGTGTTCTATTTCCTTCAGGATTCTCCACCAAAACCCTCTATATAAATCTTCTCTTACCCGTATGTTCTACATGTCCCGCCCATCTCAGAAATTCCGAAAGCTTTGAAAATAAAATTTTCGCATCTCTTTTATCACAGCCAGAGATTCGTCCTCTTAATATTCAATGAAATTATAAGTGTTAGTTGAAGAGACATTTCGAATACAATTTACTCCAAACTTTTTTTCTACTAGAGAACCATTACATGAGGAGAACAGGGCGCCCTTTTGCCTAGGTCCTAACATTCACTCGCAACTTGTCAGTTCATTTGTTGGCCGTTAGAAAACTTACACTACAACGCTAACAATTTTAAATTTCTAACTCACTTAAAATACACAACCAAGCTTATAAACAAAGGTGCTCTAAAAATATCGCAGCAGAGAATTTTGTACACTATGGTTGGTGAGATGTAATAACCAAAGTATGATTTTTCTGGAACTGATTGGCAGGATCTTTACAGTATGTGAATGCCACCTTTTTACGTTTCTCGGAATTTGAGTGATGTTATTTGCTGGAACGGAAAGTTATGCCTAGCCTAATAGTTATCGGTCGCTACAGTCACGTTTGTGAGTACAACGTGCGAGAGAAGAGTGTGGGAACAGAATTAAGACAGACGACCCTTACATTTTAATTTTTTGTCTCAGTTACTTGACCCTTTACAGCGAGCAAGAGCAGGCAGTCGTGAACAGATTGTGATATACATAAAATAAGTTGCGTGCAGCACTTATTTGTACTGTCATGCAAATGTTCTTGTAAAGCACAATAAAAAATTTTATAATGTCAACATCCATATAAAAGAATGTGGTGAAACCAGGGCTAAATTTATCGTAACAGAAAGACCAGTGGTCGGGTTGTAGAATAAAGATTAATAAACATGGTGTGACACCTTCGATTTAAGATGTTGCGCATAATTTTATGTAATCAGCCATGTTAAAAGCTGGATTATTTAAGCTTTAAACCCGGAGTGCAAGAGTGCATTATTATTTTGATCGTTTTACGTCCTTTATGCATTATGGCAGTTCTGACATTCTCATGATATTCTCCTGTATGTGACTGAAATTTTGCTTTGTGTACAACTTCTTTTCATAATCTGCCAGTGTCGATTTAATACCATACTAATCATGGGGTGGAATGCTTATTCGTTAAGTATAATTTTGTGACTGCTTTCTATTTTGTTTGTGTCTAACCTACTATGATTTTACTTTAGTCTACGCGACACTTTACTCATTGTCTTTGATACAAGCAGGAGCATCTAACATGTCTGCAGTTCACATCGCCGGCTGTTAACACGGACCTTCCTTGTGTCAAAATCACTAACGGTGGAATGGCCAAGCCTATGAAAGCCGAAACGGAGCAAGAAACTTAGCTGTATCTTGTTCATATCCTTGCCCTAATATCACTATATCAAATAAATGCAGGCGAATAACCTTGCTGATGAAATGGATCAGTTTTATTCCCCGAGAATGGTCCTTTGAGGGCTGAAAAAAGTCACAGTTTTGTATAGTTTTAACAAAGTGGTGTTTTAATAACATATGTGTGAAATTGTGAAGTGAGAGAGAAAACCAACAAGACGCAACAGTTGGATGTTTATTATCAACACTTTCTCAACATATTTCAACATATTTCGGGCATCATTATGCCCATCTTCAGAAGACCAAGACGTGTGTTACTGTACGTGGTGTACTGCGCTGGTTCTGCTGGATGTGGTTGGTAGCGGTTGTGGGGCGCTACCAACCACATCCAACAGAAACAGCGCAGCACACCACGTGCAGTAACAGACGTCTTGGTCTCCTGAAGATGGGCATAATGATGCCCGAAACATGTTGAGAAAGTGTTGGTAATAAACATCTAACTGTTGCATCTTGTTTGTTTTCTCTCTCACTTCACAATTTGCTCACGATGCACGGTCACAGAAACCTAAAGCTTAAAACATATGTCTGCTTTCTTCGGTATTTATTTGATATAGAACCTTTGCTTATTTTTCAAGTTTCCCTGTAAAAACCCTCACTTACATTCGTGGTATCAGACCTACTGCTCTTTATACAGCTGTTACAGCTCCTGAAAAATATATTTTTAATATGTTGTCGTTTAATATGTACTTAAAGCAATTGAAGTATTCTTCAAAGTAGTTCTCACACTTGTCCTACTGGAAAAGTGGGGTTCACATTTCCAATTTCCGCTCGAATGAAGGTTATTTTTATGGTGATCCACGTTGTGTTACTTGCGTAGATAGAGGTATTTTTATGAGTCGACCGCCCAAGATATAAGTTGTCCAATTGCTTCGGCTTAATACGAGTGACTTTGCCTTCTGTTGACATTAGTCAATGACGCTGCTTGATTGATAATTAGCTAGTAACTAAATTCACCAACGGTAGTGCACACTTACTCTTACAGTTACAAAATAATTAAACAAGGCAAGCGATGTACGTATAACGCAAAGTTGAGGCGCGTTCGTTTTACCATTGCTGCAGTGGAAAAGCGGCAAGTATTTCATATTCTGAGACAGCGTTTGTAGCCTCAGGTACCCAGCATGCAATACGCATGTGTCATATTTTAATCTGTGGCCTGTCCGACTCTACAATACTTTTCCACATTATCTCATAAATGGCGAGATTTTCGAAAAAAAAAGGTTATTAGACATAATATATGTGTTCTGGTTTTCTCTACAACTTTCGTCTGAAAAACTTCTCGTTCTAGGAAGAAATGAGCGAGGTAAGATCAAAAATGAGTAGTGGTCTTCATGTAAAGCACCCATTATTCTTGTACGATTTTAATGAAATTTAAATTTTCTCGACATACTTTCGAAAACTATTCCAACACAAAATATATTTAAACTTCATCCAGTGAGAGACAAGGTTCTTCATGCGAACATACGGACAGAGGGACGGACAGACGTGACGTAGATGATAGTCGCTTTTCGAAATTTTGTGAACGCGCCTAAACAAACCCCTCCCCGCACTTTCAGGGAAAATAACATATCTCTTTTATTATTTTACATGTTTTTTACGGAATGATCACAAGGAAGTAAGAGGTGTTTGGTGCAACACAGGAACTCTTGTCTTGCACGGGAAAGTAGCCCAGTCTTCTGAATCTGCCGTGTTACCATCCAACCTTACGGATACATTTTGTATTTGGCTTCTATATCGTAAAGCCACTGCCAGAATCCATGTCACCTTGAAAGTGACACGCCAGTCACACTCCATATCTTTACCTTGCGAACATTATCGATTATTTTGGGCGGAGGCCAGGTTTAGATACCAGAACAGTCCACGTGGGGTTTGGTGTAGACAAAATGGTGCTGGGACAGATTTACCTTCAAGTACTTCAACTGCGCCAGTCATTATCATTCCATCAAGCCCCCATTCGCGTGTCTATTATAATCGCTATAAAATGTTGGTACTTTACAACTTAAAAACCTTTCCGTACTATTTCACGAAGAATTATATTTATAGCTGAATTACGGTTTATATAAACTAAAAAAAGTAACTTAATGATATTCGAAATATATGGTACTATAAAGTAGACTGAGTGTGTTTGAGAATAGGGTGCTGAGGAGAATATTTGGACCTAAGTGGGACGAGGTAACGGGAGAGTGGAGAATATAATGAGGAGCTTAATGACCTGTAATCCTGATTAAATACTATTCGGGTGATCAAATCGAGAAGAATGAGATGGGCGGGACATGTAGAACTATGGGGGAGAGGAGAGGTGCATACATGATTTTTGGTGGAGAAACCTGAGGGAAAGAGACCACTTGGAAGGTCCAGGCATAGATAGCAGGATAATTTTAATATAGATCTTCAGTTAGTAGGATGGGGGCATGGACCGGATTGATCTGGCTCCGGGAAGGGACAGCTAGCGGGCTCTTATAAACGCCGTAATGAACCTTCTGTTTCCTTAAAATACGGGGCATTTCTTAACTAGCTGAGAATCTGTTAGCTTCTCAAGAAGGACTCTGCTCCATGAAAGTAATTAGGCTGCAGTGAGCCACCTGCTGGGAGATTTTCTTTATCAGGGAAATCGGGACTGCAAAGTTTGTACGTGAACTCTGATTATATTTATTTATTTACAACAAGATGCGTGTTTCCATATGGAAGCTAATCCTCCAGTGAAACAAAATATTCATGCTATTTCATTGGAGCAAATCGTAAACAGAAGATCTGTAAAAACGATCGTGTAAGGGACTGAATTATCCTGGGAGAAATATTCGCTAATAATTACAGAGAACGCATCACGCAGTGAAACCGGATCAACAGGCGGAACATGTAATCAGATCGCGTAAACATTGATAAGTTTCCGGGCTTTAATTACGTTGCCCACTCTTACACAGCCATTTTTCTGGCGCAGTGAAACAAGGTCAAGTGTAGCTGCGAACTGGAAGGGACCGAACAGTAAACAAGGAATTGTTGTACAGTACTACGCATTGCGTAGCGTGAAAGAGTGTACCGTATACAGTCGAACTGGCAGACATTGACGTACAGGGCCCACAGACTACGAGAGTATTGTTAGTGACTCAAGATTTCTAAAGTGACATATTTAACACTCTCAATTAAAGAAGCTAAGAAACTGGCACTAAATTATTCGGGGATGCAACCTCAGATGGATATAATTTGACCAACTGAAAGCAAGGCTGTTAACCTCACACATACATTTTATTCTGTGACGGAGAAGACGTGCTATAGCCTGACGAATTTATGCGCCATTGTAGAATTCCTGAAAAATATTGAAGGAAGAATTCAGAAAATTTCTAAAACACCTGTCCTTACGTGTAAAAGGGATGTACCGAAAAATAATCTGAAGATATAATTACGCGCCTTTCTTTTAATCCATTATCAAGCACCGCAAAAGCTTCAAATTTTTCTACGGTTATTCATATATCTATTTTGAACGGCGATTTTCATAATATTGTAAAAGCTAAAGTGATCCCGTTACAGGCCCGGTATGGCCCAGAGGGTGGGTAGAGGTATAGCTCTACTCTTCCATGACCGCGGCACTAGAAGGGGGTGAGTGGTCAGCAGCACGCCCCGGCCGCACTTTA
>Ga0136643_10019551_pt1 | contig 10235 bp, 6 predicted proteins | sample TergutLab28metaG_FD_96883 | JGI IMG/M metagenome (GOLD analysis project Ga0136643, IMG submission 96883) | Labiotermes labralis P1 segment gut microbial communities from Petit-Saut dam, French Guiana - Lab288 P1 (version 3) (version 3) | ecosystem: Host-associated > Arthropoda: Insects >... | reverse complement strand
TACACACATTTATTGACAAAATATGTATTAACAATAAAGAACAGGTGCATTCCCCAGTTAGGAAAAGTAACATATATTAACTAAGAAAAAGATGGACAGACCAATGCCTATGAAGACAGAATATGCCAGAAAATGGCTTATACCCCGTTGATGGTGGTGGTGATGGTGATGGTAGTGGCAGCGGCAGCAATGATGACCTTAAGGAAAACTGAAGTTGGGCTGTGAACTGGATTCACACGAGCTCTGCACTCTTTTGGGATTTTACACAGCAAGGAATGAATCAGGACACACACCAGTGGTGCGCTCTTGTGAACACAGTAAGGAACCTTTATGTTGCAAAAAATATGGGGAATTCCTCAACTAGGTCAGTGACTATAAGCTTCCGAAGCACATCAATCAATGGAGTTAGTTTAGGAATGATGACCACTACACTGCAATACCTGGCAGACAAACCTTAGTACATTCTCTAACATGAATGAGAAGCATTCATAATTGTCCATTAGCCACTCTATAAAATGACACAAATGTAACACATGTATCAAGCACTTCCTTGGGCATCTAAACACCTGATGTATGAAAACCAGGCTCAAGGTTCAGTTTCTCTTGAACAATACTTGACTGTCCTGATTATCATGCATATTCAGGACAAAAATAGAGCATTCTAAAATTTATCTATGATTAAAGACCCTGTGAAAAACAGACAGAATTTAGAGTGATCCATTTTAATGATGATGTTCATCACTGTGATTCATGGAACAACAATTTACACAATAAGACTGTTCCCAACAAAAGCTACAGTATTCCTGAACCTGTGGCACATAGTCTCACTTAAAACTACGCGTAAAAAGCTATATTAAATACTATGAACTACACCTAAGCACAGTACATCAATCAGAAAACAATGAATGTCAGAAACAGTAAGAAGAAAAGTGATAAAAATACTTATTTACAGACTGGGAGTAATGAGTTGTATAAAAAGATTCACTTATTTCTAAATATATTTGGCACACAAGAGGAAGTAATATACTCTATTCTGTAAATTTATTTAATGTATGGCATGCAGGGGCAGCATATGTGCAATAAATGCGTACACATAACATACTATATTGCTTATGTTTGGAAGAAGCAATAAACTGTTATATAACATACCGGTATATAAGTATTTCATGAAGAACATTTCAACATAAAACAGACCAATGCCCAGCACTTAACACCAGTCTGCCAGTTACAGAAACAAACATTATTTACCACAGCATCAAAATCACACAATATAACAGTACACTATCTTACACTACAAACCATACCACAGTTGTTGAAATATTTACTTGCTGTAAAAGGGATGCAGACAGATTATATATAGTGGAAATGAATTTTATATGCAATATACGAAACACAAGAAGCATAAGATCTCAAATCAGGAAAATGGACAAGATCTGAAAGTAAGCACGCTACATAAAATGTGTATTTTATTAATTTATGGTTGAAGGGTGCTGTCAGTAGCTCACACTAAAAGATAAAGCTGTCCCTGTCCAGGGGTCGCAGGGTTGTTCTGAAGAATGGAAAATCTCTTATACCTGACTGTCCAGCCTGCAGCAAGTTGCCATACTACTACACTATCCCAGCTCCAGCTTGGACTACACAGCATCGAACTGTTCAATGATTAATGAATAATGAACTGAAAAGTATGGCAAAATCTGTGGCATTCTAAAGGCAACTGGGGGGAAAGGGGATGGTTGAAGTCTCTGGGCTGAAATTTAAACCTGGAACCTCCTGGATATGAAGCAACACTGACATTCTTCAGTACAAGAAAAGCTAGTTAAATTCAGTATACAGTGAACTGATGTGGGTTATATATGGACGAAAAGAGAATTACTTTGACAGCACCAAAAATGAGGAGTTCCAGTAACTACCACTGTGGAGCCCTAATGATGCAAGTAAAAGAAGTAGGGAAACAGTGGACACAGATGGAAAATGGATAGCAAGGAAACAGATTTAAAATGGAAAGCAGGGAAACAGATTTATTATAAGACAGCGTATCCTAATGAAAAAAACTCTGTAGATGATGGTAATACGGAATTCGTAATGCTGAAATGTTCTCCCATCAACATTCATGTCCATCACAAATACAAACCCTACAATAAAATGACAACACCAAGCATCAAGAACAGACAGTGTGAGTCACTTTAATGCTCCAGTACTATAAATTCTAATATCAACATAACTGCAAGCAGACTGCCATTGTGCAGCATTCAACCTTTATTGTAGGGTCTTCCAAATCACGGATTTTGGCTGTGGCTGAAACACTGTTCAATTGAAATGCTCACTGTGGGACAATATTCACTTTTCCAGGCACAAAGAATGTACACTTAACTGGACACCATGGTTCCATTCATCTGTTAAGGGCTAATCAGTGAACAACTGTCTTTATTCACGCTATAGAGGGGTTGCAAGGTGCCATGAAAATTCAAGACTACATGTTATGGTCACAAATGATGATTACAGAAGTCATTTAAAGTCAATATGAGTAAGTGACAATGTTTAGTTAACTTCAAAGGACTGACCGGGAAGAAGTGATGGCCTATTTCAAGATACTGTCCGGGCATTTGTCTGGAGGGATTATGCAAAATCACAGAAGCCAAACATGGACAGTCTGTGCCCTGGCTCAGAATCAAACCAGTAACAATTACAAGTCAGAAGTTTGAGGCAGCTTGCTTGGTTCATTTCTATTCTTGTCAGAGTGATAAAATCAAGAATGAGACAGCATGACTTGCTGCACACTTGATGAAAAAAAGTAATGCGTACAGACTTTTGATTGGAAATTACTTTGGGGGGGAGGGTGGAGGAGGGAGATACAACTTGATTCAGAAACAGGTAACAGCAAGGTATTACAAGTGATCACATAGATATACAGTATAGATCTAAGCCAATATTTTGGTTGGAAAACACTGGCGGAATTGACCGCTTGGGAGACCTACATACAGATAGATGGGAATACAATATTACTACACACTCCAGGGAAACAGTACATAAAGGTGCAACCTACAGCCACATGGACCAGGGCAGGATCCAATAACAGACTTCAGTGGACACAATCATAGAACCCTTGGTTTCACAGATGCAGGAATGTCATGAACATCTGAATAACTATCAACTTTGCAAGGAAGACTGAATGTATGAGCTAGATATGAACTAGACTGAGCTCTCTCATGAAAGATATAATGCCCGACTTTTGTGAACACAGTGGTGATGTATCAGACTATTTTTTGACTAGCAAGGAAAGCTAATTACCCCATATACCAGTATGTTATTACAGGGTTATTCCTATCTTGCCTTCAATGTCAATACTGCAGTCTTCTAGCATGCAACACCAGGAATCTGCTGCCTCCATCTTCAGAGTAGATGTGACTTCCTCTGTCCTGATCATGAAAGCAGTATGTTCCACTGACATGCTGGTAACTATTTACCACACTACATGATGTTACAGTCCAGAAGACTCCACTCTTCATGTTTAATGCCATGAGAACCTCAGACATCATCCTTATGCAGTGAACACTCAGGCAAGATCCTGTGAGATGTGAGGTACGCACAGCAATGTTGATGAAGATTCCTGCCTTTGGGATGTGATGTCACATAGACTGCACATATGGACCAATGTGTTGGTGAAGCTTTGCAGCTGCCATGTTCATAAGGTCCAAAAGAGTGAGCTCTGCAGAGGAGAGGACAGGGTAGGCAACTGGAGTAGCTGGCCAAACGTAGTCCCATCCCTCATCACATCCCACAAGACCAGACTCTTAGGAGATCTTGTTCTTAGTTTGAAATTCGATGTAACATAGTGAAGTAGTGCAACAGTATGTATTCCTCACAAGCTGTAAGAATCATCATACATGAGTGTTCACTGTAGTGTCTTCTGGTTACTGCACCATGTTGAACTGGTAAAAATTACTAACATTAAAAAAAAAAATTCTCTAACACCTTCCTCATGGTCAAACAGATCAAACCGCGATATAAGTGGATATACAACAGAATAGAGCAGACAGCCATAAATTATGATTACCACAGTAAAAAAAAAAATAGATATAACTGAGCCATGTGTTGTCTCCAAATGGTCACTGGTTCAGGCAATGACCATGAGAAATGTTACTGCTAACTGAATAACAAATAAAAAAATTCCACCCATTCCTTCCTGCACAATTTCCAGGAGACTCCACAGTGAGTACAGATATCTCAAGTGTTTACAAAGCTGTTGATTTGTGACACAACAGGCTAAACTGTTGTCTCTTTATCACTAATAACCTTGATCCCATCTTTCGTAATATGAATCTTAACACTTGCCACAGGTTCCTCTGTAATTTTTGTTTCTGTTGCTGTATCATTTGCGTCCATGCTCACCTTTCCAGTATGTACAATGTTATTTCCTTTCTGTGTTGCTATAATCTGAACAGCCTGACCTGGGTAACCCATGCTTACTGCAGATCGCTTAGAGTTTTCTTCATTAACAATTCTTTCTGCATACTGAGATTCCATCTCATTTCTTGCCTGTCCAATGCTTTTGTTATGAATGTATGCCAATGGACCATTCAATGAAGTAGTTCCTCCAAACCCAGTGCCTGAGGTCAACTCCTCAGCAGTTACTGATTCAGAAAAACACTTCCCATAATTATAAGTAGGACTAGGAGATTCCATATTTACATCACTTGGGGAAGGTGTAAGGATACTTGTTTGGGACTGACTGTATGGATATAAATAGTACTTACTGTTTCAGTCCAGTCGAAGAAATTCCATCAACAACAATGAAAGCATTGAAAAGAAAGACAACATAATCAGGTCCATGTAACAAGTATTATATTCATTTCTATTGTTACCAGTTTTAACATTAAAACTGAGATTTTTCTCCATTACACTTTCTGTGTAACAATGGTACTGTTAGTGTATTCATCCTCCATGACCTTGGCAAAATTTACCCCATTACACTATTTCATTACACTCACAGGAGTAGAATAAGACTGAAAGTCTAAGTACAGGGCCTCAAATGGGCCTATTGGACAAGCTTCTGATGATACATGAGTATACAGCATTACTGAAATAATAACTTGCATGATGAAACAAAGCACCTGAACAAAAACCTACCGAGGTATCCAAGGTTAGAAGCCAGTGACCAACCCCCAGAACTATAACACAGCCAAGCTGTTGTATCCCACTATCAAACTACAGCTGTGGGCACAGAGACACATTAAACACAGATACTTCTGATGTTCCGTTCGCCTTATCGTTTACACAGGCGTCACACCAAGCAGCACAGCTTTTAATTCTAAAGGTGACAATGGCAATGTTCCATGTTAAATTGGACCATACAATTTAATTTCATAGAAGCATTTTAAAAAACCCACAATTCTTACACAAAATCATAGCTACATTAACCAGCTGTCACTGACAGTAATATCATGGCGAGCAAGTCAATATTCATATCCGGTCAAAAACAAACTTCCAGTTCTCATACAAAACAGAATGTCAAAGAAAGACTGATGGTAAACTACACAACACATTATACACTTTCTGTAATTCAATACATATTTTTTAATGTATTTTACAAACACAACAAAATACAAACAAAATGGGGAGGAAGGAGAAGTCTGACACCTCAAAATTTCCTACATAATAAGGAAATCATTATACATGACAAATATAAAAGTGAAAGATATTGTACTCATATAGTAGCATTATAGACGTAAATTTAGGAAGTGTATGTTAATATGAATGATATTTCACTGTTAACATAAATTGAACATGTAACATGAAAGCATTATGTAACACGACACAGAGAGGTACTCACTTATCTTTGGTGCCGTATAATCCATGTTTATGAATGTAATCAATAACAGACTCTTGCAGCAGATACTTGACACTTTCAGAACGTCTCAACGCGCGCCGAATTTTGGTAGAGCTCACCTCATTGGTTATCCATTCAGTCACAATGTTTATATTACTCTGAGAAATACAAATGTACCAGTGCTCATTGTATGAATGCAAGGGTCATTATACTTTACACTACTTATAAGTATTCATATTATATCATACATTACTCCTTAACCAGTGTCCCAAAATCCTGCACCAAATGAAACCAAATATTGGTAAAACCTGCATCATGAGTAGCTATTTGGAAACTAACTTGCACAGACATTCTCTGACCTGCCACATGATATTGTGGTAACAGTCATTCCACACAGATTTGAACCTGTTGAGATAGCTAGTAACTTAGTAGACTAGATTCAAACTGGGGAGCATCTCAAAACAAAAGCGCACTTTAGATTCATAGTATACAAGTTCATTATCACTAGAACACTAGGTAACCTGCACACAAAATGCAATTCTGCATTATATATTACTTAACTGGCCCCTCTTTGGTACAAATATTATTACAGCACTCTTTTCAGACAATTGTAACATATATTATTTTCTGAAAAATAAAACATCACAATTAACAGCAATACAAAGCAACTGCCAGAATTAAAGTGTGCTTATTTATTTTGTATTTATTTATCTATATCTATATATAGTAACACACATACAGAAAACAATAAAACACACAAGACAAACTGGTTACCTGATATTTTGTAAGCAAATCTGACTCATAAATGAATTTATTTGGATTGTTTCCTTCTCTTGTAATAACCACCAAACCATGCTGACCCACGATTGTGTCAATCTGAAATCACACACACAATACCAAATTTATTCCAATTCTATTCATCCTGACCATGTTGTGACATACATAGTGATGGATAAATGTTTCTATGTTATTCCAAAAAAGCATCTTAAAATAATCTTAATATTTCTGCAAATGAAAATCTTAGGAAGAAACACAAACACTTTTAACAGAAATATGAACTTACATCCTCTTCCATCCAAAGTCCAGGAGTTGCAAATGATTCCAGTAAATCAGCCCCACATAACAATTTAACCTTAAGTGGTCCACCAGAACAGAATTTGACATCATCTGGTATCCATAGCAGATCATCACGGCGTTGCCGTTTGTTGGGTGATTCATTATTGGAATTCAGTAACGAATTTAATTGATTCTGAAATAAAAACAATAACCTTCCTATTTAAAAATTCATAGTTACTTTTGACATGACAATGTGGTCAAGTTTCGTGTAAGTTAAACAGGAAGCTGAAAATACAGAACCAAAAGGCACTTATTCATTTATTCAGATGTATACATTCAGAGATCCATTAATAAGCAACAAACCATTGGATGAAGAATTTTCAACATATATAACAAACATATAATGATTCTATACCAAGATAAACACAGAACTAGTCATTGTATACACAAAAATGAAATCTCATAAGACCCTAATAAATTGCTTCGTAAACTAACAATACAATGTCAACATTACATAACTTATAAAAATCAGACACAAATACAATTTATTTAATTATAAAATGGCTGCCTTACTAAAATTTGAAGAAAGATCCATAATAATCTTTATTGTTCCACAATCTAAATAAATTTTCATACAATGCATTAAAGTTGTAAAATTAATCTTATATATTAAGACCTGCACCTACAATGTGAAATAAATAAAATTCATACAAAAGCCAGTATATATACCAACTATTGACTAGGTTTTTTTTTGTAGTTAAAATATCCATCTACTACATAAAATGAATGTTGATGCAGAAAACTCTTCAAGGATGATTTAAATATCTTGATATTATGAGACACATTCCTTTTTGCCAATACAGTAAGTTCCTTTTTGGTAAAAAGTTAAGCATGACAAAGTTAGAAAGAAGTTAGAATTACTCCTAGTACTGATGCTACGAATCTGAGAATTTATCTTAAATATATTTTTATCGTTAACCACAAGCAAAGCATAAGCAACAGTATATACTGAGATTGTAATGGTATGATATTTAGTATTTCAAAGAGTTCTCTTTAAGAATCTCTGGTTCCAGTGCCCATTATAATTCTGAGAATTCTTTTCTTTATTTTAGAAAGACTATTGCTGAATGAGGAATTTCCCCAGAATATTAAACTGTAGTTCGTAATTGAATAAAAATAAGAATAGTATATCACATTCAAGGTCTCACATGTCATATAGGGTTACTGCTCTAATTGAATAACAAGCTGCACTTAATTTTGGTACAATCATTTCTATATGACTCTTCCATGTAAGTGTATCATCAATTATTAGTCCTCAAAATTTTAAGGTGGAAGTATTGGAAATTAATTTATCATCATAACCAACCTTCCTGTCAATGTGAGAGCTATTCTTAGTTAAGGTGCATGAAGTTAGTTTTATCAGGTTTTTATGATAATAAGTTACTTTTACGCCACATGTTTATATTCTTAATTGCCACATTATTATCTTTTATGAATTCGGTGCGATTGGGGTTAGTAATGATTAGACTTGTATCATCTGCAGAAAGGACTAATTTGAGTTTGATATTGTTATCTATATTGTTTGCAATTTATTGCAGATCATTAATGTTGAGCAAAAAAAGCAATGGACTGAGGATACAGCCTTGAAGGAATCCATGTTTTATTACTCACCCAACTATAAGGGAACAAATTGTAACATTCCTCATTATGCAGTGTTCTCTACTCTCCTGTTATCCCATCCCTTTTAGGCCCAAACGTCTTTCTCAGCACCCTACTCTAACACCCTCAGCATATTTAACATATTTAATAACAATAAATGCACTATTCTTTAACCTTTATCCGGCGAACGCACCCGATCCTTTTAAATCAGCATCCTACGAACGCACCAAATGGGTGCGCTGCAGCCATTTAAATGCCCCGCACAATCATGTATAGGCTTAGTATTATAGCCCCACACGTTTTCTCCACATTATATAATATTTTGTGGTCAGATTCGCGCTCCGGCCACTTTACCCAATTTTGTACATATGCACATCATGAATAGCAGTTTATAGCCACCCTATAATCTTTGGAAACCTCCTCTGTTTGTTTTTATGGTAACCCACTGACTCATTTCCTTATGGAGAAATGTTTTACACTGGATCTTATTTCGTTCACCCAGCACTTCAGGAGACCCCACGCATGTCACTGTGAAGCTTCATTCACTCTGCCAAGCACTGCTGTTACAGGAAATCTCTTCCTGAAGGCATGCTTTGTATAAGAATTTTCTTTCTGTGTATCCCGCTCTACGTCACTTGGCGACATAAATTACTGGCCGCGATACTGTACTCAAAACACAGACACACTTTAGTTCGACGTTCGAAGGATATATTACTGCTAAAAGGGACTAAGTACCAACTGTCTGTATATGATAAACTGCCAATGCTAAACTTTATGTAATGCCTGTGTTACATTTCAGTTCAGATTCTACCCTATTCGAGAAGGATGTTTTGAAATCTAAGATAAACGGGATGCTTATATTCGCCCGTACAAACAAATATACGTAATTACTGGCAGTTCAATGAGATAATGATTTTCTCCGAACTTACTACATGTGAAAAGCTTCATTCGCAAACCCCGCTGGCTTACAATTCCAACTGCAGTTTGATATATAGAAATAAACAGACTGATCTGTAAATATTAGAGCGATAAACCACCTGAAATAATATGGCATTTCAATGCGTTACCAATTGTTCCAACTTCATAATAACTAGCCAGACTGAATATTAATTTCTGAGTCAGCACTCTGCAATGTCTGTGCGTAAGAGAGCCGGGTTCCAGTCCCCAGACCGGATATCTGAAATGGTTTGGGACAGCGAGAGTGAAGAAGCAGGGGCATTGAGCGACTGCATCATTTATTTAGGCAATGGAACTTTATGCACTTTTAGACAACCGCTAAAATATCTCTGTTTTAGTTTCTCTTTCCTTGACGAAATAAGAAAATATGATGTAGAAACTCTCGATTCCTCCTCGTGAAAGATATACTGGAAATGATGGCGCAAGTCAGTAGATCGCAACAGCACTCAACAAAATTTGGTCAGTCTCAGTTCGTGACAGCGACGCAGCCAAAATGTGGCGTGTGAACTGTGATTGGTGTGTAGAAAAAAGCTGTTAGTGAAGTTTTGAGAAAGTATGGTTTGCATGTGACTTAAGATGGTGTTTCTGACACTACCAGGCAAAGGCATAACTTCACAAATCTTCACGCTGAAATTTCCTGTGCATACATCAGGCCCGAAACAGAAACGTAAGTAAAATAAATTGAGAATTATAAAACTTTTAACTTAACTTCCTGCGTGTAGGCACTAAACATTTC
>Ga0136643_10019550_pt1 | contig 10235 bp, 4 predicted proteins | sample TergutLab28metaG_FD_96883 | JGI IMG/M metagenome (GOLD analysis project Ga0136643, IMG submission 96883) | Labiotermes labralis P1 segment gut microbial communities from Petit-Saut dam, French Guiana - Lab288 P1 (version 3) (version 3) | ecosystem: Host-associated > Arthropoda: Insects >... | reverse complement strand
TTTTAATTTTTTCCATTTTTTGGAAACCGAACGTTCCTTTCCATGTTTAAGACCCCCCCCCCCCGGCCGGTCGCTACCCTGAGCCATACGACTCTATTCCACACCGTTCCCTTCTCTTTCTTTTAAGATCCCATTTTAGTATATTGCCCTGCTATCTGCTTTATCTCATCAAACTCCTGCACGCATTTCTCTTCTACTCCCTGCATGCCGCATCTTCTCACATCTCATCCTTTTTGGTGTGGTCATCCTAAATATCTCATTAAGCAATTCTCTGCATCCTCCTGGAACTTTCTACCCGTCGATTTAAACATCTTCCTTAGCACGACATTCTTAGGCTTCTTTAGTCTGTATTTGCGTCTTTATGAGACGGACCGTGTTTCACGTGCAAACAAAACATCAGGCAAATAATAGTATTTCATATTTCAGTCCTTAAAATTTATATAAAATTCTTGGCCGAACGGCAGCAAGTGTTCTTCCCCGCATGTAATGTGCTTGTAATTTTTTTGTTCATATAATTTCGATTTGTTACAGTCGGTCACGAATATTGAACTCTACCACATTTTTTGTTGGATTTTTTGCTGTTTTTCCGTTGTGATTTTGTCCACCATTCGGAAGAGGTATGAAAATAGGGGCCTACTGAATTTTCTCTACACTTATTTCTAAACAAACCTCCTTACTTTGAACTGATGAAGATTCAGTGTTTTGATCTTACTTACTTTTTCTCCCAGTTGAATTACATCATGTATGCGAACCAGAAGATAATGTGTCCCACTCAATGTCAATTCCTCCTGACTATCTTCGACATTTCTAATAACATATTATAAAGCAAAGTTGAAAAGCGGTGGCGATGAAGCATCTTGTTTCAGGCAGTTCTGAATATCAAATGTATTAGATCAGCAATCACTGTTACGGACTTCACGAGATGAGGAATGAAAATATTCATTACAATGGGAAAACCTGAAACATGTATACAAGGAACAAGAAGCAGGCTTAGACTGTAGGATAATATTGAGATGGATCTTAAAGCAGGATGCATGGTATTAGATTGAGTGTCGTGGGATTTCCACTTGTAAGGCCCTTCTGAATAAGTTAATAGGTCTGCAGGTTATATAGGAACGGTTAATTTTCTGAGCATCAGAATGTCTTGTCAGCTTCGTAATGACTCTGATTTTAAACACCTATTATTTTTTTTTGAATAGCCGCTACTGTATTGTTCAGTAAACTGCGTTCTTCTCCAGCGTTATGAATGGTAAACGACAGTCCACTTGCGCCTAAAATTTTATAGCTCTTATTGACAGTTTCCTCATGCGTTCGTGACGTCAGTTTCGGTTATCGGTTTTCCAGAGTAGAATTTCAAATAGACCCTTTCTTTTTATTTGTTGGCAGTCATCTATGAAAAACCGATATCTCTCTTCTGGCGGTGATAACGTAAGATCACGCTCTGTCCATTTTGTATACGTTTGTCTGAACGTATTACCGGTTGGTTGCACACACCGTGTGAAATTTGAGTGTTCTTTCCAGCAATAAATTACTTTGAGGGAGCCAATAATTTTTCGGTGAGAAATATCAACTTTTGAACGTCTCGATTTATCATACTATCCTGAAAACACTTCCGAATGTGTATGCGATCTCTGCAGAGGCGTTTCTTATTATTTTTTATTTTGGACATCATGTTGTGTTGCATATATTACAGAACGCTTATTAATTACCTCTGGCATTCCATAAATGACGCTGCAATTGTATTTTTGGTTTTTGCGTATTTTAACGGCCTGAGGATGACCACGTAGTGGTTGCAACATTTAGCCGTAGATGTATATAATATAGTAATAAAATTAATTGTTTTGATGGTAATTAATAAATATCCCTTTTCGTATTATTGTTTCACCATTCGATTAACAATAACAAATTGTTGGTGGGGAATCTCTGACTTCTGGCATAAATAACCAGTAGTCAGTCACTCCGTCACTTACAAAACACGTTGTATGTGATTGGAGTGGTTTATATCATTTGAGGTTTTCGCAACGGTGAAGAATGATGACATCGTGCTGTATATTAGATAGGCACCAGCGCTTCAGAGGTTAAGTGCTGCATATGTTGAGATGGCAGCAGTGTGTCACTCTGAAACGTTGCAGATAATTTGTCCGACTACGCGGCGTCCTAACTCTAGACTACTAGGTAGAGTGCTGTTCATTATACGTGCCGTGCCAGTGTGTCGTACGTTACAAGTTTGTTGAGAAGTACACATTCTGTATTCTTATGATACAGAAGAGGTCTAAATCACTGTTGAGGTAATTGTAAGCACAATTTGGGTAGATTTGATCTGTCAGAGTGGTCAGTACGAGGTGAACCTTCGGGGATGTCGTATGAAAGCATCGGAAGGACAAAGCAGTTCGTTTTCAGCTCGAAGAAAGTTTAAAAGAAACCATGCTCCGAAAACATTTACGTGAATTTGTGAAGCTAATGTTATGTACAAAACAGAAAGAAGTGCTAACCATATTCACTACGTTTATTGCATGTACAGTAAGGGGTAACAGAAATATCTATTTTTTGTATCCGTTACATGTACTGAGTACCGTATCCTCTAATATAGCTAACCGCCGTGTCTTCCCCTTTTCACCCTCTGGGTTACCTGTTTGAACCGAACTGTACCTGTACCTGTACCTGTCACTTCGTTTTAAACGTAATACTTGACTGCCGCTTGTAGTCTAATGTGGATATGAATATTGAAGTGGCCTGTTATTCAACAGGTTTCAGACAAACATGTTTAACTTTGTCCTTCTGTATCTACATGCACCATGCGTTTATAGCGTCAATTAAAACTTCAAATAGTGAATGACAGTGCACGTTTGTTTTACATGTCAGTGGCGGCTGGACTGCTTCTACTGTACCAATCTAGCTACGAAATGTCCATCTGAAAAATCATTGTTTTAAAGAGACACAATGTTAATTTATCTTCCCATGACTCCATGTCTATTGGATATGATATGATATTACATTATATATTTGTTAACTGCAATTGGTTTGACACCCGGTGAGAGTAGTACAGTACACATTTACACACAAACAATACACAGAACAACAAAATGAAAACAGAATGTACAGAACAGAACATACATAACAATAAGATTACATAGGATGGCGGTTTATGAAATTGCAGTGTATTATACGTGTATGGAATGTGATGGTACTGTGTTTGGAGTGATGAATTGGAAAAGACCTAGAAGAAGAGATCATCGCCTCTTTTAGCGCTTTACCCCAAAGATTTCTGGGCTGTTCTGAGTAAATCCACGAAAATCGTAGTTGAGGATAACAAACTCCGGGTTGAGATTCGAACCAGAAGTACCCCGCATACAAATTAGGATTTATAGTCTGTTGGTCACTGCTTCGGGTAGGCTTACTTATTTATCGTTCGTCTCTGATGGTAACAGTAGCCTTGTGCTCAGTAACTAGTTACTTCTTATGCGTCGTGCCTAAATTACTTATTCTTGAATTGCTTCTTGTTAATTGTTGTCCGTGATTTGTGGAAGCTTCCAGTTAGCTTGAAAAGTGGTAGGGAGGTAGCGGCCGTCAGACTGGCCGGGTAATAGACAACGTATTAATAATGCGTGTAGCAAATTGAATGGTGCGGGTCTCTTTTGCTCTCCAAGCAGAGCAAGCTTAGCTGTGGGCGAGGAAAGGCAACAGGTGTGTCACGTAGCGATACGTGTGTGCATCGAATGAAACGAGAAGTTTCGAAGCTGGATTTCAGCGAATGAACCATACCTCCTTGCAAACCCATGGCCACAAAAAAGGGAAGAAAAGTCTTCTGGATTTGGACTAATTAAATTAAGGACAATTTATAATTTCTGTACTATAGATAAGCGCGTCGCTATAGCTGAGTTTGTGGGAATCAAACTGCAGGAGAACACTTGCTTTCAGTCGGGGACAAGGAACATTGGAGTGTTACTGCGGAGGTGGAGGGGACATATTTTGTTTTTACAGGGAAGAAGACGAAGTTAGAAACACTAAATGCGAATTAAGAAAACTGTATTCGAAGGAAAATATTTAGATATATATGGAAGGCAGCGACAGATGAAGAACCCAACAAACGAAGTACTTGTTGAAAATCTTATACGAATATTTTGTCGTCCAGTCTTCAAGGTGAGTCTGTCCTCGTTGTGTTGGTTAACCAAAGGTAAACAATTACGCCAGGGTATTATCGTCTTAGCACAACTATATTTTCGGATACATATAAATATCTCAGCTACATATTTCGGCCCTTATGGCCATCGTCAGGTTGGATACAGTATCAGAGGAAGAAACTACATAATATAATATGGTACAGTGCAAATATTAGTGTGGTGTAAGTGGGGGACAGGATCTCGTTTACAAAGATATGGAGGGCGTGTGTGCTGGAGATGTTGTTTTTGGTAGATCTATACGATGTCATGTTTTATCTATGACATACCTTACAACGTAACAGATAAAACATGACATCGTATAGATCTACCAAAAACAACATCTCCAGCACACACGCCCTCCATATCTTTGTAAACGAGATCTCGTCCCCCACTTACACCACACTAATATTTGCACTGTACCATATTATATTACGTAGTTTCTTCCTCTGATACTGTATCCAACCTGACGATGGCCATAAGGGCCGAAACATGTAGTTGATATCCGACAATAAAGTTGTGTTAAGACGGTAATACCCTGGCATAATTGTTTAACTTTGTCGTCCAATGTGCGACCGAAATAATGGAGTTGTGAGACAGTTTATGGTTTTCTTCTTATTTCAGCATCGAAGGGACAACTGCTAGTTGCCATTCATGTGGTGTCCGAAATGCCCTGTTAGTGTGGAAATCCCTCTAGGCAGCAGGATATTACCACCATCAGACAAAATAACAAAATTATGAGAAGTGGGTTATGAGAGAAACTTGTTTCGGACTTGTGACCGAGATCTGCTCTAGCGCTTGATATCACCAGCGTGAAGACCGACAAGGCTTCGAATTTAAACTCAAACAGTACGTGAGAAACTGGCTTCAAAGCGAATTGTTTCCATTGAGCTGTCATGTATTTGAGCCTACTCTTTATGAACTGATAAAAAAGTTTAAGCCGAAAAATGTAGAGTATAAAGTATTCTGTTTATGGGATCCTGGCAAGCCTACCCACACTTCACATCTACTGCTTCCATATCACCCTGATATTCATCCACCAGGCAGCATTCACACTACGGTCAAAGGTTAAGTGGCGTCCTGAGTTGTGTTGTGTAGAACAGAATCAGTGAAGAACGTGTGCGGAGAATAGTGAAGGTGAAGGGAAGATTGACTGCCATTGTGTGAACATGTTAAAGAAATAGGACATGAATACAGAGGTAGCCTGATGGCGAGTTAACAGGAGGCGGTGGGACTGCAGGTCTATAGGCAGTGGTAAATGTTGTAGTTCACGTCATAAGCATGCAACCACGGGCAGGGACATGCTTCTGAATATTCTGTGCTTGCTGTGCTATAGGGGCATTGAAGGTAAAGCAGTCCCATTACAGGCCTGAAGTGGCCCAGAGGGTTCCAGGAAGTTAAGGTTCCCAGATTACGTGACAATGGTCCAGGATGGTGGTAAGGTTGTCAGCCTTATACACCGGCCGCCTTTACCTCCAGGAAATGCTCCCGGTACTCATTGTGTTAGAGGCTGAGTCGACCCCAGGGCCAGAGTACGATCGGAAGGATTTTATGTCAATGAAAAATTCCAATGACACCAGCTGGGATCCGACCAACGACCTTCCGATTTGTAGCACAGCACCTTAACTTGCTTGACAAGGGCATTAAATCTTCCATGTTTAATTTTGTTCTTACTGAGTGTGTTTGACCTGAATTATTTAGTATAAAATAGATCATGATTATGCAACTAATTTGAATTTAGTGTAACCTGGGTAGCCAAACAACACTGCTGGGTTATTGCTGTTTACACCTGTATGGGCAGATAGGGCACAGATCAATATACCGGTTTGTTAATTAAACCTCCAACAGATTTAGTGGACTGGACTCATCACAGCCTGATTGTTAGCTAATTAATTTGTTGATGTTAAATGCATTCGCAATGGTACTGAATATAATTCAAGGTTTATTCGACCTTACATAGAAAAAGATTTCCTTATTATTGTTTTGTGGTAGATATCTACACCAAACTGTACGAGCTCTTTTGCGTTCTCCACATTTCATAGTAATTCAAGTAGCTGTTACTAAAATACCGAATTTCAGCGCATAAATTTGAAATAAAATTAATTTAATAGTCTTTTTCGTTTCTCACCAATGAAGATGGATATACATACTTCGATCGTTTATGGCGTCAAATGGGAACAATTCAGTACCGCATTTTATTGAAAATTTTGCAATTTTCACCAAAAACAGTCGAACCCGGTTATAGGGACATCGATTTATATGACGCCTCGTCTATAGTGTCGGATATTGTGGCACCAATTAACTTCCAATAGTCCACTATTCAAACTACACCATCGCTCAACACTCTTTATCACAATCCACCACATATACCTGCTATGTACGTCACTCCACAGAACCACACTCCAGACAACAATTTTTAACTCATAATATTTTATACTCGCCGGTCCCATTGGCCGCGCGGTCTAAGGGGTAGGTCTGCGGCCGCTCGCCTGCTGCGATCGTGGGTTCGAATCCCACCCGGGGCATGGATGTGTTGTCTTTTGTGAGTGTTGTGTGTTGTCAGGTAGAGGTCTCTGCGGCGAGTTGATCACTCGTCCAGAGGAGTCCTACCGACTGTGATGCGTCGTTGTGTGTGATCTAGAAATCTCAAGAATGAGGAGGCCATGGCCCGCGTTGGGCCGCAGTGCCACAAAAAAATATTTTATACTCAACACTGTTGTACCATTTAACCTAATTTTAACCAAAACTATAGATTTTAACTGTGGCGTGATCCCTACACACACACACACACACACTATATATATATATATATTCTTGCACTTCCCTCCCTGAAGGTGGCCACATGAGTTGCCGAAACATGTCGGTGGTCGCTGTATAATAAAATTACATTTATAAAGCCAAAGGACAGTTTTTATTTTTAATAAATTTCATACATCTAATTAATACACTCAATATGGAACATATCAAAATAATTCCCTACTGCTAACCATAACATTTTACCCCTCGGTTAGGAAAACTCTCGTTTATAACGACACATAATATTCAGTCTCTTACATTACGTTGTTATTGAGCTGGACTGTATTATTTCGGATAATCAAATCTACGGAGATGACTTTGGTAGAGCAGACAGCATACATTTCAGGAATGACAAAAGCAAATATCCTGATTAGAAAACCTGAAGAGAAGTGACAAATGTGGCACACAGACTTGGATGGAAGTGCAATGTTATGGTCGATACTAAGAAAATAGTAACTGAGTTCTTGCATTCGACTGCTTTATCTCAAGGTGGGATCCAAGAGCGGATCTGTACCTACCCGAAAGTGGAACTACGGAATCACTAAAAGACGGTGAACTTCATGAACAGCTGAGCTTCTGAGGGATGATTCCAATCTGTGCAATTCTTTTCCTCATTCATTACGACTGGCAAAACGAGCGGAATATTTAACAACGTTTTAAAAAATTTTAAGCAATATGGGGAATCGCGGTTATTATGAATCATCAGACGGAACAGGAGGAAAGCTATGATATTCCAAACTTTTTCGGGAAGGTATGGATAACCATGGAAAGCGCTTCAGGATAGGCAGCACTGGCACGAGTACAATACCCTTGCGATGTCGAGATGGAAGAACCGTTTGTGTAGGTCCTTGTGAGCACAGGACAAAAGTGGCTGGCCTGATATATATCATGGTCATTTAGTTACAGCACCAGCATGTGAAGGTACTGCTCATGTTAGAATAAGAGAAGAGACAAGACAAGATAATGAACATAATACCTGCTCCTACAAAACAAACGAGATCTGAATGTTATTCATTTCTTGGGCGTGTACACATGTACTGTAGTCACGGTATGTCGAATGATGTATCATGCTGTAGTGCCGTAGTCGCGCTGCTAGTACTGGATTAAAATTTACGTTGTCATAAAGGAGTGTATTGTGTAGTTCAGACGTCTGGGGTATGGTGAGGAATTCGTGCTAATCGAAGTTGAATAGACTGCAGACGAATGCGCTGTTTGAGAGGACGTGAACTGAGAAATGGTTCTTTTGACGGGTTTGTCAGTTGCTAATATTACATAGCGTCGATGGTAGCTGAATGAATATTCAGTATGGAGCATGATAATGACAGGTTAAAACCGAAGTAGTCAGATATAAATCTATCCCAGTGCTGTTTTGTTCACGGCAAATTCCACATGGACTGACATCGGATCTACCCCAGGTCCCCAAGCTGAGAAGTCGGCGGCTAACAGCCTACAACGTGATACGCCCTGAACCCATAGAGGTGGCTTTACAAAGGCGGGTTTCATTTGCACGAGGCCTGTGCTGTTTAGATGCGTACAGTTATCTCACTAGGAAAAGTATTTCTTGTGCGAGAATGTAAATCCAAAGACCTCTTCAAACAGAATTTCCAGTCAAAATTCTTCAAACAGAAGGTTTGTACGTTCCGCTTTTTTATTTTTGATAAAGCACGTGCCTTGTCTTCACTTGTGTTCCTCTTCGGATAAAACCTACTGAAAAACCGAATCCTTTAGTTATTAAAACGGTCTAGCGGATGTACACGAGGTCCATACTTCAGTGTACCACTATTATCTTATTCATCATGTTGGTGCCGCATAATGATGGCTGCCATCAATGCTAAGCTACGATAGAGCTGTGCACTTAAATCTACTCTTCTTTATAAATACCAGTTGTAACTTGCAACTTCTGTGGAATGAGCATGGAGAACATTGTACTACAGGAATTTACGTATCTCTTCAGACTATATCTAGTAATTAAAAGTGCCTTACTTAATGGATGGCAGAAGGTCAAATTAGGCCCTGTGAGAGTCTTCATTAATTTCCAATTTCAACAAATTACGCGCATTTTATTGAATCCGAACGCTGTATTTAGTATTGTGGCCACAAATGCCCGTCACCGATCTTCGAATTTCCTTACAAACCATTTTAATATTATGCTTTCATTAACGCCTAGGTCTTCGAAATGATTTTCCCTTCAGATTTTAATAAAAGATTCCATGTTGAGTTTTTCATCTACTGTATAATGTACTGCTACTATGTAGCAGGGTAAGGTCAGAAGTCGAGAAGAACAGTAATCCACATGTCTGTTCTGCCCATAGTTTGTATGCATTGTACGCAGGCCTACGTGAGTTGGTTTGAAATACGCTATTGAAGTAGCGTGCGGTTTTAGTAGACCTACTGATTTCATCTTGACATTTGTAGTGTCTGTCACTTATTCCGGCTTTTCCGCATGTGGTAACATCGAGTACACATGTGAATGGTAACTCGACCTCATTTTACGTAGATTGCAACGCTTGCTTATTTGTGTCCGTGTAATGTGTAAGTGAACTACCGTTATTTAACTATCAATTAAATTTGGTTTCAGCGTCATTCCCGCTATTTCGACGTAATTTTGTGCCAAACCTGAAACGTATCGTGTGGAGTAAATTGAACAAAATGTGATCTAAATTCCATCAAGCGATTTTCGACTCTTCAGTTGAAGCGCACTGTGTTTAATTAGTTCTATTTCGTTATTCCATCGCCGGGATTGGTAGGCGAATGAAGCTGACAAGTAGTGATAACCAAAATATATTACCTTATTATTCGTACTTTCTGCATGGTGCTTATTTTATGTCTGTAGAGGTTCTGCTGTTGCTTGCTGTGTATAAGTGAAAAGATACTACTATAAAAGTTATTACTGTTGGTTCACACTCTGCTCTCCCCCAGTCTTTCTCTTTTCAGTTCTACGCTAGCCATGCATTATTGGTAAGCATTGTTTTGCATGGAAATGAATTAAAACATTTAATTTTTTTACTTATTTTTTCGTTTCATTCTTCCCGTTATATTTCTTCCACTACTTCCCTTTCTTTATCATCCTCTCGGATTTTCCCTGTTTATTTTTGATGTAGTTGACCATAATTGATTCAACCAAAGTGATAAAAAGTAGTTGAATAAAGAGAGACCAAATTGATGTCACTTGCTTTATTATTTCATTATTTAATGCTCAACATGTTTCGGATGTTAATACATCCATCCTTAGGAGCTTGCGACTTATTTGTTGAGTTATTTCATGGGTTGTATTGCTCTGGT
>Ga0136643_10019545_pt1 | contig 10236 bp, 5 predicted proteins | sample TergutLab28metaG_FD_96883 | JGI IMG/M metagenome (GOLD analysis project Ga0136643, IMG submission 96883) | Labiotermes labralis P1 segment gut microbial communities from Petit-Saut dam, French Guiana - Lab288 P1 (version 3) (version 3) | ecosystem: Host-associated > Arthropoda: Insects >... | reverse complement strand
TTTGATGTGTATTGGACCGTGCATCGTTGTGATAACTGAAGAATAAGAACCAACTAGGTGCTACTTATTGTTTTATTACACTTATGATAGGCTCAACATGTTTCGGGCACTATTTTGCCCATCATCAGGAGCTCTAGCCTGCAACCCGAACACTTATCCGGCCTGCCTACACTTAACTTCCAACCAACAGCAACCCAAGAACCGGACGGCCGGTGTGATAATTAGCACTATAGTCGTGAGCTACTGATGATGGGCATAATAGTGCCCGAAACGTGTTGAGCCTATCATAACTGTAATAAAACAGTAAGTAGCATCTAGGTGGTTCTTATTCTTCAGTTAGGTACACACGGATATTTATATGACCGCCATCTTTTAACGTTTCGTAACTGAGTGGCAACACACTCGTGATTTTTCCGTGACTTGTCATTAGCAGAATATTTTATGTATTACATAAGTCACACATGCTGTTTAAGAGTGTATTACCAAAACTTATTGTGAATAGTTTAATTATACACCACTCTAATTTTATCCATCTCTTTCTACCACCTCAAAAGAGAAGACACTGATACTGCTTGACACCTAAAGTTTCTCATATTTCACGCTAAGCCGAGATAAATTGAAAGTTATCCCTGTCCATACCATGAAGGCACACATGAGGAATGGAGGTGTAACTTCGCTCATTCTTAACTTCCGTACTAGATGGAGGTTATTGCTCAGCTTCACCATCCGGTCGCTTTATCTCCGGGGAGAAACACCATTGCCCATTGAAAAGGAGGCTGCGTGAACACCAGACCCAGTCTGTGCACTTAAGAGGACAAAAATTCTCTTGTTCTGCAGGGATATGTACCCCGGACGTATAAACGTCGGTTAACGAGTACAACATACATTGCGTAGCATCCCAGTCAGGCGGATACTTCGTTTGCACTGCGACGTAAACTGGGATATCGCAGAGTTCACGTCTGTGTGAACGTGTTACCGGGCTTCTTTTTAACTCAGTAGTTTACGTATTTAAACTATAAAACAAGTTTTTCTTTTCTATGTCTGATTATCAGTACACAGTTAATTACCTTAATGCTCCCATCTTGATTCAACGCAGTCAATTTCTGTTACTGGTGTCAAAGTCCACGATTTTAATTAGGCAATTGTCTTCGTTCCAAAGCACTAATGATCCATAAAAATAAAACACACACCAAACACACACCACCCTAACTACAGCTAAAGTGAGAGTGGTCGCTGCTGACGGCTACCCCACTCACTGCACACTCTCTGTCTTTGAGTGGCGGGCGGGCACACACAACTTGTTTTATACAGCACCGCCCCGCTGACCTACATAGCAGCTACAACTCTCTTCTGGCTGGGCTTGCTCAGTTTTCACTCCACCCCCATGACACACACACTACAGTCTGTCGGCTTCTGCAGATTATCATTTGTTTCTTAGTGTATTTAACGAAATTTTTTTTCAATTGTAAAATTTATGTGTCAACGAACTAGAAAATGAATGCGGCTGGTGAACTGGAAAGGACCTGAAAGGAAAACATGTTGTTCTTTTTCAAGGTGTTAGCCCAGAATTTCTATGGAATGGCTTAGGAAAGCCACGAGCATTCTCACTTGTGGCAGCCAAAATTCTAATTCCGGATTCCATGAATATGAAACATGAGTGAATATCACCCAGTCGGCATTTCAGGTATCATGGTGTTATTGTTATGTTTGTTCTTCCTTATGTGTTGCATTAGTTGATACACAATTACAGGTTTTCCCAAATTAACAGTGAATGATGTCAGTTATTACTGAAGACGGATATTTGCGGACACCAAGGCACGTTCCAAACATTCGTACTCCTTCATTAGGTGCTTTCACAAGTCTGCGAAAAGCGGTGATTAGTTTCGTCATGTCTAGCAGTCTACTCGCCCTGAACAAATTGGCTTCCACTGGAAGGATTTTCATGAAACTTGATATTTGAAAATTGTTCGAAAATATGTTGAGAAAGTTCAAGTTTCATTGATATCTGAGAAGAATATAACGGGTACTTTACATGAAGATCTATGTACGTTTATGATAATATCCCGCTAAAGTCGTCTCAGAATGAGAAATATTTGAGACAAAAGCTGTAGAGAAAATCAAAACACAAATTTTCTCAGTCACTTTTGTAGGAAAATCGAGTCGTTTATTAGATAACGTGGAAAGATTTGTTAGAGCCGGACAGGCCACAGATGACAATATGGCGCATGCGCTTCGCATTATGGATAACTAAGGCTACAAACACACATTCGGAATACGTAATCCTTATTGCTTTTCCACGGTAACAATAGTTACGCGAACGCGGCTCAGTATTGCGTTATACGTATATTGCCTATCTTTCTTTTATAGATGCTTTCCTTTAAGTTCGGAAGTTTCAAGATCTAGAGCAGGTTTTCAGCGCATTAACATTTCTCGACAGAACAATTGCTAGGCCCACTCCTATCATTTATTTCACACGTCATTGCTGTTTATATTCGTATGCTAATTTGATACATATGTACGTCAGGGTTTCATTGTTTTATACCACTCTATTCTTCTCATTGTTATTAATATATAAAGGCCATTGTATGCTAGTACAGGAACAATTTAATAACAAATATAATGTCTCTAACTTTATCGTCCATATCACTTTTGGTAAGTAAGTAAGAAAAGTAAGTATGTGATGTTAACGCTGGAGTAAGACACGAACTTCATTACCCGAAAGTTGGTGTGTGAAAGTAACGTCATGTATAAAACAGCAATACAGAAAAGTGCCACGGAAATTGGAAAGTATTCGTTAATGCTTTAATAAATTAAAATAAACGTTGTGCCCCCGTACAGCCACAAGGTCTTCTGAATTCAGTCCTTCTTATAATAAGTGCTTATAATAAAACCAACTAGATGCACTAATTTCTCAAATTTATTTTTGGAATAAAACTCTACATGTTTCGGACAGTTCTTCTGTCCATCATCAGGAGTTTTCCACTGTGCACACAGCAATGGTATATGTCATACAGGTTACAGTTACAGTTTGCGAGCAGGATCAGGACGGAACTCGTTCCGTCCTGATCCTGCTCGCAAGCTGCCAGCAAACCTCTATGACATATACCACTGTTGTGTTTACAGTAAAAACTCCTGATAATGGACGAAGGAAATGCCCGAAACATGTAGAGTTTTATTCCAAAAATAAATTTCAGAAGTTAGTGCATCTAGGTGGTTTTATTATAAGAAATTATCATGATGCACGTTCACCTGAATGTCAAAAGTAGTCCTTCATAATATTTACATATCTGCACAAACGTTTAGTTCTATGTCGCTAGTAATATTTTTTATCTCTTAAAAAGTGGTATACGGCTGTCACAAAAATTCGAAAGAAAGTGCTTATGGTTAATGTAATTTGGTTACCAGTATGAATTATTCATACAATACATTTCATACACGAAATATTCTTGAAGAAATTTAACTCTTCGTCGGCCAGTGACGAAACTCGAAGCCACGTGGCAGTAATTAAGCAGAAGAGCAATAAGATATTCAGGTACATTAACTAAAGGTGATCGCGTTTTGATTCCCAGGAGGGGAGAGGGACTCTTTCTTTCTTCAAAGCACCCAGACCGGTTCTGGGGCCTCACGTAATCTCCTATTCTGTGGAATCTAGGGTCTCTTTCTCCGGAGCAAAGGTGGTCGAGGCGTGAGACTAGCCACTGGCTTTACCTTGTGGCAAAGTTAATGAGTGAAGCTGTAACTTCACCTCTCCATGTAGCTTCATGTCTTGAACAGGAATAAATTTATGTCAACCACTTAATATAATGTAGGCCGGGTAGCGTAGTCGGTATAGCGACTGGCTACGGGCTGGACGAATCCTGGTAGGGGCGAGATTTTCCACATCTGTCCAGACCGGTCCTGGGGCACACCCAGCCTCCCGTACAATGGGTACCGGGACTTTCCCGGAGGTAAAGAGCGGCCGGGGCGTGACGTTGACCCCTCACCCCCTTCTAGTGTCATGGTCAAGAAAGAGTAGAGCTATACCTCTATTCCCCCTATGGGCCGTAGGGCCTGTACAGAGCCTCAGTGCCTGTACAAGGGTGCACTTTACTTTTACTTTTACTTAATATATCACTATTTGTGTATCGGTTCACGTCACTATAATATGAAAGCTTATCAGATACGGTTTGTGTTTGACTGTGTGTCTATATTATGTCGTTCCCACGACGTTTCCATAGAAAATTTTTTTGTTCTCTTGTAAAAATACAGCTTAAAGCTGCACCGTCTATCTGAAGGACTACCCTTTAAAATGCCCTGAAGATGGAGGCAGCAAGATCCTCCGAAGCTCTTTTACCTGTAGTCTATGCCAGTTTTCATGGTGTCGTAACCCAGAACACTGGAATCCTCGTAAGCACCGCTTTGGGAACATCAAATCTCACATACCTAATTCCACTTTATTTTCTGACATTTCTTCTGACGAGGTAACTGCGACCACAGCTTTATTGGAAGTGGCTCAAATTATGTCAAAATAAATGGTGCAAATGATGTCGAAAGAACTGGTGCAAATGATGTTGAAATAAGACCAGACTGTTGGGATAGAAGTCGTGGAACTATTACTCGGTTTCCTCTAGAGCTTTCGTCCGTACAAATCAAGTTATGCAATTCTACGTATTTCTATTTCTTCACGCAACAGTCTTACCACCTCTGGTTGAAGCTAAGGCAAGACAGACTTCTTTCGACACATCGCTCCACGTTCGCTTGCGGTCTGATCGACCTAGAACTCCTGCATTCTGCAGCAAAACGATTTGAAACGCGGTTACATCAAGACCAGAGTCCCGTTCTTGCCGTTGGAAGGGATGTACCTAGCTCATACTAATTTACGTGTGCGATTTGAGGTCCTGGTGGCAGTTCATGTGCAGACTATTGTGGTGTAGACCGTGACGACACGAGGCGTGACATAAAGGTGCCGGTATGTTGAAAATACGTGCTGCTGCAACTTGAAGGGTCCGGAGGCAGACGAGGCAGACATTCCTGCGAAAAGTTGGTGCCTCTGTACCGGACTACACAACCTACACGTACTGTACATGTCAGAAGAAAGTAAACTTAAATTTAAAGTACGAACTTTATGTAGACCAACACATTTTATATCCATTTATTCAACTTGCATCATGTTGGAAGTAATACCAATACACAAAAGGAACACGAAACTTTTATTTTCCTCCTGTCTGAGGAAAAATGTGGCGTTCCTTTTGTGCATACTTATTTTAAAGAGGATTTAACTACAAGTTACAAAGTTTAATTAATAATAATTTAAATTATTTTAGAGCAGTTGCGTTTATTGCTTTGTTCTGTGCATCTTAGGAGAAATAAATTAATAATTTCTTGTTTATTTTGTAAACTCCTACTTTCTCATACCTCTCTTCATAACCTTTTTTTCATTGTTACTCACCTGTACGTACCGGCACTTATTTACTCCTGCATATAATACAGTGTCATGATTAATAAACTCGCTGAAACTTGCAGTGTTTGCGGTAGTCTGTTAGAGATGAGGCGTATTTTATCGATATTTAAAATTTCTTTTCCCTAAAAAGAAACAGGTTTTTGCATTTGCAACTTAGTAAAGCTTATGTGTTTCGATATTCAGTATTTTGAAATGAAAGAAACCTCTTTAATGAAACAACTTGGCTGTTTTATGGAGTAATATTTTTTTGTTTATTTTTCTTTCTCTTAATTTTCTCTTTATTTTCTTCCAGTTGTTTTTATCTTTTATTCTGTGTCTCATTTTTCCTTCATTTTATTTATATCTTTATTTTCTTCCATCTGTCTCCCTGAATTAGAATAAGGTACTATTTTAGCGGGAACTTTTTAAACTAAGCTCTGCTATGTATCTGGAACTTCGGCTCCAAAGCGTGCAGGCAGAGCACGCTGCGCATTGTTCTGTGCCGTCTTCAAACACGAGACTTGCATTGGCTTCGTTCCAAACCTCGTGTTTCACAGATACATCTTTTGTTCCTGGGTTTAAATTCGAATCACTTTCACCTTTGCACACGTAACGTTCAGCCTGCACAGATATTCTGCGAGTTGTCTGTACCGTTACTTGAACTTCAAAATACATTCTACGAAATGCAGCGATGCTTTTTTTTTTAGAAGGTGGATATCGATCTGGCAATCGAGAAATTTTCCACCTTAAAGGGAACTCGAACGCTCATTACCTTAATCACTGAAACACATCACAGGCCACCAATCTGACAAACTTTAACCCAGTCCACATTTTCTTCCCCGACGAATATTAGGTTCAGTTAATAGCGTTTTCTGATTTTGGCCTATTTTGCAGGTTTATCAATTACTGCTGTAGTTTCTTGCGTGCAGGCTACTTGTCTTCGTCTCATCCTCATCAACCCAGTGATATCTGGCAAACAGTACAAATTATGTAGCTCTTTTTAGTCATTTTTTTCCCCACCCTGTTAGTTCCAAATACGTATCGCGGCTGCTTTCTTCAACACTTGCAAATCTATGTGTCCCTCAACATACAAATTAAAAAAAAAAGATAAACTGCACCCTTGTACAGGCACTGAGGCTCTGTACAGGCCGTACGGCTCATAGGGGGAGTAGAGGTGTAGCTCTACTCTTTCTTGACCACGACACTGGAAAGGGGTGAGGGGTCAGTGTCACGCCCCGGCCGCTCTTTACCCCCGGGAAAGACCCAGTACCCATCGTGCAGGAGGCTGGGGGGCCCCAGGGCCGGTCTGGACAGGTGTGGAAAATCTCCTCCCTACCGGAATACGATCCCCGGACCGTTCAGCCCGTAGCCAGTCGTTATACAGTCTGAGCTACCCGGCCCACGAATATAAAATCCCAAGTTCAATATTCGTGCAAAAGAGCGGGTATTTGTAACTCGTATTAAGGACCTTTGGGAGAATTTAATTTTAAGCTTCGTGCAAAACTTTAACTTGGCAAATACAGATAAGATTTAATTTTTTTTTCAAAACTTCTGTGTGAACTACAAATACCCAACATCGTGGAAATTCGCATAATATTTAAAGAACTCTAATGCAGATAGTAAAAAATCAGGACGTTTCAAACGTGCCTGCATTTGAGATATTTGATGCTCTCACAGCTCTTTTGCTGCAATTTAACTTTTCTGGGAGGTTGAGCCATGTCGACTGGTAAAATAATTACCGACGGTTTGAATCCCGATGCCTTCGTCTTCAGGGTCATACAGTCAAACGGGACTGTTATTGGATTTAAGTGAAAGTAACATCAAAGAAGACTTAAATCTTCATGCCTGACCTTAATTCGGTTTCTATTAGGAAAGAAAAACAAACCAATATTAAAGAACCGTAAAACTGCCTGAGAGATTTTACCCAGAACACCCACACAAAATTTCATTTGATGTCTGTCATGTTGAGAAATAACTGTAAGGACAGCGAGAAGAAGGTTTTCCTTTCTTACACCAAATACAAAGCCGCATAACATTATTTCCAGTAGTTTGATACATCTTCCGTCCACGTATGTTTCAGGTTGTCAGTTTATATGTCAACGAGTGTTCAGAGTAAAGGCCAAGCCTTAAGGAATGCGGTAGGCCGGCCAATCGCTTTCCTGCAATGTCGCCCGGTGTTCATCACTTTGTCACTACTCGCAGAAGTACGTGCAGTGTTGTTGCTATTTTTTATTTCGTTAGATACTGCGATTTGTGTTTGGCTTAGAAGGAAGACTTAATACTTTATAGGGCGAAGCTTCTCAATCTTTACGAGTATTTTAAAAGTACATTCACGCCTAAAATTAATAACCGCGTCTCCCTTAAAACACGTCCTTAGCACGAAACGATCCTCAAAGAGGAACTATGCGGAAGAAATGACATGTTATTTAACATAACAGTAAGCGCCACACTGTTGCCACTTGTCTAGTAAGGGCTAACATACGTTAAATTCACCATACCATTCTTAAACTTACTTAACATCTTAAAGTAGATAAAACACGTAATAATTTTGTCTCTTTTAAAGCAAAGCGTAGGATACATGTGAGCTTGTGTTTTTATATTTCAGAGCAAAGCCAATGTATTTACTGTGTTCCAGTTCTTGCATTTCAGAGCTCTTGAATCACACTCATTGTTTTTTTGTGTTATATTTCTGGCTTATAGAATATGCTATGGCTCAAGCCATTTCTTGTTCCTACTTTTAATTCACTTCCATCTCATACTGAATGGCAGAAACTTAAGACGTATCACTCATATCTCGAAATTGGCATCATTACTGTATTTCAGATTTTTTATCCCTCTCCTCATGAACCATGAACATTAACCTTTGCTCGTATACCGTCTAGTTGTACTTAGTTTTGGCATCTTTCCTCGTGTGTCCAGAATCCCTTGTCCCATTGCTCTTTATTCAATTGAAAGTTATATCATTCTGCTTACCTGCATACTAACTTGTGTGTGCTGTAGCCTGTTTGTTTGGAGCGCAGGTTCCTACTGTGTAATTGAACTGATAATATTAAAAAGTTTCCTTCATCACGACTTTATCATCTATTTCGATATATAGCCTTGCGATGACAAAGTAATTTTCGAAGAAACCTCACCTGCGAAATTTTTAAGATTTGCATTGTCTTATGACATTTATTTTTTCGAAGTTGCATTTGTCGTGGTTTTATATGGTTATTGCTTTTTGTTCCTGATAGAATTTATTTTCCAAGATTTCTCACGATTATGAAGTTTATTTTGTTAGAATATCTTATGTTTATTTCTATGGCAAATCTGTGATTTCAAACGAGATAGATTGTCCTATCTAATTTTCCTCTGATAAGTGTTGGATAATCCTATCACCTGCCCTATATTCACCTTCTGTATGTAGGGGTTTATATTACCGTGTATTTATTTCGTACAATACAAAATTTAATTTTATATATATTTGCTATTACATTCAGTTGTCATGCCATTACTTTTAAAACTATCGATTAATTAATAATGGGCCTGAGGTTGGCAATTCTGTTTTGCAATTCATACGCCCAGGTTTCAAAATCCGAATATGAGGCCATCAGTGCTGAGTGAGGGTTTTCATTGGTTTGATAAGCTTTCACAGAATAATTATGGGATAAAATTTTAAATAGGCCACGAGACCTTTCTTGTGTATTGATTCAAATACACCTGTCACAAACTTCCTTTGCTTGTAACCTATTTATTTAACCTTTTGACGCCTGATGTCAACTATAGTGGTCGTACCGCACCGCTAACCTCTAAAGTTGCATTTTATATAAGTATTCAACAATATTTTAAACATGGTGTATATTCTCCGTTTTTTTCTCTTCAAAATGCAATTTGTTTCATAATTCTAACGTATTTGGTTCCAGCATTATTCACATTTTATATACAGGGTGTGCTAAAATTAAAAAAAATAATTCCGGCTCCAAAAGGTTAAAAAGCAGTACTTTCACCAGGCATTCGAGAAGGAGAAGACCGAGTTACAGACTGTGTCAACGCAACAAACACGTGCGTCAGTGTGTATATTTTAATATTCTTCACGAATTAAAGAATTACTTGTTACGTAAGATCCTACACGGTTCGAGTGCTTCATCCTTCTTAGGTTCAAACTTTGAATGCTTTATTTTGAAACGCTTATACTTTGTGTCTTCTTTAATACATTTTAAAATAAAACGTTATTACATATGAGGACAAGAAAGTAGATGAATAGTTCAGAATATTATCAAAATAACAAGGAAGTTTGTGATGTGTGGAGTAAAAGAGAGTTTCATAAGCCTAACACCTGGTTAGAATGGGGAAAACAAGGAATACCTATAGAAATGTGGAGCGGAAGCATTTTGGAAAACATCCACTTGGAAGATCTCGAGGTAGATAGGTGAATAATATTTAAACAGATTGAAGAGTTCTGATGTAATTGGGCGATTGCTAGTTACTTTTAACTGCGCTGTGGTTGCAGCCTCGTTTCGTGTGAGTAACGATTGCTAATCTCGCACTGAAGAAACAGTTACCCTGAATGCGATCTTCCCTTTTCAACAAACCTTACTTACTTACTTACTCCATGGTGCAGAGTCCTTCTTGAGAAGCTAACTGGTTTGCAGCTAGTCAAGAAATTCCCCGCATTTCATGGAACCCGAAGGTTCATTACCTTACTCACAAGCTCCGCCATCTATCCCTATCCTGGGCCAACCCAATCCAGTTCACATACCCACATCCCACCTCCTGGAGATCCATCCTAATATTATCCACCCATCTACGCTTAGGTCTCCCCAGTGGTCTCTTTCCCT
>Ga0136643_10019543_pt1 | contig 10236 bp, 10 predicted proteins | sample TergutLab28metaG_FD_96883 | JGI IMG/M metagenome (GOLD analysis project Ga0136643, IMG submission 96883) | Labiotermes labralis P1 segment gut microbial communities from Petit-Saut dam, French Guiana - Lab288 P1 (version 3) (version 3) | ecosystem: Host-associated > Arthropoda: Insects >... | reverse complement strand
GTAGTGAAATGAGTCTATACTGTATGTAGTGAAATGAGTCTATACTGTGTGTAGCAAAATGAGTCTATACTGTATGTAGTGAAATGAGTCTATACTGTATGTAGTGAAATGAGTCTATACTGTATGTAGTGAAATGAGTCTATACCGTGTGTAGCGAAATGAGTCTATACTGTATGTAGCAAAATCCTCCTTTTTTTTTTTTTCCAGGTATTACAAGCTGATCCAGTTAGTCCGAGAATGGAAATCCGGGCTTACGCTGGGCCAATGGATCTTGAAAGGGCGCAGACCTTTCGAAAAATATGGAAAACTCCTCCGCGGTTGCTTCGGACTGTAAACCGCAATTCCAACGGAAAGGCTCGAACAGGGAGTCCAAATTGTCATTCATTTAGATTGCTGGATGTTGAGAAAGGACTTGAAAGAGTTGGCAGGTGGGGCATTGGGATGAATTCCCATTTTTTTGTTATGTTTATTTCCTGTGGTGCTGAACATTAAGATCATAACCTGGGTTATGACACTGTGCCATGCTCAGGTTCATCCTTGACTGTTACCACTGTTGGGGCCTCTTCTCCATTCCAATTGGCTCCCCTTAATTTATAACCTGTCACATCCCAAATTGACTTAATTCTACCCTGAAGATAGAGGGAACAAGTTCTTCAGCAGCAGTGGTAACCAAAAGTGTATGGTCACATGACCCACATGATCACCCTTGCTGTGTTTCTTTTTGTGTTCAGAGCAAATTTGCAGAGACATGCTATAGATAAACATTTATAAAAGTGACACCAGAAGTTTGAGTTTCAATTGTGTGCGAGTAATTACGTTGTTGAAAAAAAAGTTGTAAAAAGGTGAAGGTAAAGCAGTCCTGTTACAGGCCCAGAAGGGCCCAGAGGGTTCCAGGAATTTATGGTTCCAAGATTTTGTGACAACAGCACAGGATGGTGTGTAGGTTGTCAGCCTTACACACAGGCTGCCTTTACACCCAGGAAATACTCCTGGTACTCATTTCTGTTAGAGGCTGAGTCGACCCCAGGGCCATAATGCGATCAGAAGGAAAAACAGTTGTATCGCTGGTAATACGGTTCATGTTTCATTGGGCTGTGAAATCTCAGCAAAAACTTTACCTTTGAGGGAAACTTGGTGTTTCATATAGTGTTCCTTGGATAAGAAGTTTTTCAACAGACAGGGGAGAAAGAACTTCCTAAAGAGGAAATATAATAGTTAGTTTCTTTTGTTGGATTCACTTTTGTGTTTTTATTCCAAGCAGTTACTTCCTAGTATTTTAATTACTAAGATCAGAAATGTATTTTATCAGGGCGTCCTGTGTATACAGTTACGTCAGTGTTAGAGCACGTTTGAAATGTGATGGCACACACGCAGAAACCAGGTTTGGTGTTTCAGCGAAATGGACGAGTCCATTTAAATGAGCGGTTGGGTCTGTTCAGTCGACTACTGGCAGCCAAGGTGTGTGCATCAGCGGTGTAATGCTGGATACACCATGTTCTGAGGTAGTGTGAAGGGTACTGGCTACCCACTCCATTTGACAGTTTCCCCTTCACTTCCCCTCCCATGCGTCATCTTATGCCATCAGGTTTCAGCTGAGCTCTAACAAGAAATGCACACAACACAAGTTATGATTGATCACTCAAAAATATGAGTTAGAAGCCATTTTTTGTTGCCAGAGGTGCACTTCCTTCATTTACTTCACTTGTATCCTCCAATGACTGTCATTACACAGCATAGGGAAGCTTGTGAATGTGGAAATCACTATGGGCTGGGGTCTGGGTTTCAAATCCAGGCATGGGTGTGGTTGTCTGCACCATTACAGACCGACCTGGGACCCACCCAGCCTCCTGTCCACTGGGTACCGGGTTTCTTGCCCGGGGTAAACCATCTGGGGTGTGACGTTAAACTCCCACCCCATTCTAGCACCAAGGTTAAAGAAAGAGTAGGGCTATACCTCTACTTCTCCATCTTTGACTTCATGGCCTGTAGTCGGGTGAATTTTGTTTAAGAAATAAATCAGATATTAATGTGCATATTATAGCATGTCAGAATAAAGATGCATTGCAGTGGTACTATGGAAGTTGCAGTTTAGTTCTGGTTTCATTGTGGCATTGCAGAATGTGAAATTGTGGTTCAGTTGCCAGCAGGGGCGTTGATTTTTGTTTTCTCAAAAATTTTCTAACTGGCTCTGGGTCTCACCCATCCTGTGTAGTGGGTGCCAGGTGCTCTTTTCTCTGGAGGTAAAGCTGAGGTGCATGAAGCTGACCTCACATCTGGTTTTGAGGCTAAGATTTAGTGGAGGCATACCTCTCCTTCCCATATGCGTCTGAGTTGTTACTTGCATTCTTGCCCCCAACGAATATGATAGGCTTGTGGAAACCACCAGTTTTTTTGTGTGTGTGTGTGTGTGTGTACACAGTGCATAAACAGTGGGATATACAACGGAATTTTGAGGTTGATGAAACTGGATTCAGTTGGAAAACTACAGGTGCTTGGATGTGTGACTGGTGAGAGATTGCTGTGCTTGTATCTGTATCTTGTGCTGTATTCTGGTAAGTTCCCGTAATATAGTGTTTCAAATACGGATATCCGTTGCTTAACGATGGGGATACTTTCTGAGAAATGTGTCATTAGGCAGTTTTGTCATTGTTCGAATGTCGTAGACTGTACTTACACAAACCTAGATAGTGTAGCCTAATACACATGTGGGATATATTGCTTATTTGCAACAAGAGTGTCGCAACTCAAAATTTGGCATTTTTTAATTATTGGTGTAGAAAGAAATGTTTGCAGATGCACTTAGACAGGTTTAGTGTCATAACGCAGTTTGCAAAAACTTGCCTCTGGAAAGCAGTTGTGTTGTTGTTGCACTCATAGAAAATTATAATGCTTCAAAACCTTTAAAAGCTTCTGAAAAATCACAAAATTTTGAGTTGTGACACTGTTGGCCCAAATGAATGATATGGTATAGGCTATTGCTCCAAGGCTGCAAACCTGTACAGCATGTTACTGTACTGAATACTGTAGGCAGTTGTAACACAATGGCAAGGATTATAATAGTATATTATAATATTATAATCTGATGGGACTACTGCCGTATATGCGGTCTGTCGTTAACCAAAAAGTCGTTATGCGGTGCGTGACCGTATATTGTGCAATCCTCAATTGTAGTTTTAATATTGAGTTGGTATAATGTTTTAATTTCTTCAGCTGCTTCCCCATAAAACGTTCACTGTTTGGATCCCACTATTGTGATGTAACTATACACAACATGCAGTAAAGATTTAGGTCTCTTGGCATTTCATCCCATGCTGACTGTTCTTCCTCATCAGTAGGGCTCGTGGCTAGTGCCACAGATGTACTGCAGCCTAGTGGGCTTATTGTACTCACCCTGTCCCCCCGCCAGTTTGGACATTCCCACGTTTGCCGCCAGGTACCCCCACGTCCACAACGACGTGAGAGATCCTAGTAGCGAAAGGTGGAACTATGTGGGCGAGAATTAACCGGTAACTTTGCCTGGGATTGTGACTTGCACGTCAATTCAGGGATCTTTTACATGCTGCAAATCCGCGACATGGGACCCACGGCTTTACTTCCCTTCCGAAGGATGGCATGCTGAGGACTTTTTCGCCCTGAAAAATCCTGATGGCTTCGGCCGGGTATGAACCCGCGAACTTGGGTACTTAAAGGCAGCACGCTACCACTAGACCACTGAAGCCGCTAATATGCTGACTGTTGGTTAGTAACCAAAGTTTTGGAGGAGTGTGCTGACTCCATTTCCATGGTCAGACATTTGAAGAAGAGTAGCTGTGCTGGAAAGTATAGGTATATCATATAGGAAAGGAGAATTGGGATAGTAAGTGAATGGGAGTGTTGGTGGCTTTGGAGTGGGTGGAGCTGCAGGAGGACAGGCAGGAAGTTTGAGACAGACTGACTGGTCGTCAGTTATGAGGCCTGGAAATGAAGCGATGGGCTTTAAGATGTAATGTGTGTGTTGAGATGGGAAGTTTAATGAATGTGGTCTAGGATTTACTGTTTGACTCAGACGACAGAGGGAACATGTTCATACGGAACATCGGTAACTGTTTACAGTTCGCCAGTCACTGTGATGTAACATCCCAGAATACGTGGGTCTTCATCATCACCACTGCGAGGACCTCAAATCTTGCAAAACGTGCAATGCTCGGGTGTATCAGTAAATTCCTCCCAGGGCACACTGTGAGGACGTATAGGATAATGCCTGTGTGAAGAACTTAACATCTAATGAATGCTTCCATATCAAGAGGACAGTTTTGTGTACCACAGGTACATTAATGTAGTCCTATGGACGTGGTGGTCTGAAAGAAACACAGGGCATTTATACAGAGAGCCCTGTTTGATTCTTTTGTGATGTCACCACACCATGAGCTGGATGTGTGACTAAGCAGATATCTATTGCAGTCTGCAGCTTTCATTAAAGTGTGCAGCTTCGTACTCATTATTGTGTCTGTAATGGCAGCAGAATTTATCTTACAGGGGTTGTTACTCACAAAGGGATATTTTGGCCTTATACATTGATGGAGGGGCACATGTTGGCCCAGTTGGTTGAGGCACTGCGCTACAAGGCAGAAGGTCACGGGTTCGATACTATGAAGAGTACTGGCTACCCACTCCATTCGCCAGTTTCCCCTTCACTTCCCCTCCTGTGTCTCTCCATGTGCCATCACGTTTCAACTGGACTCGACAAGTGTATTGTGGTTATTTTGCGTCTACCATGCATTATCAAAAAGACTGTTGGATTCATCCACTGTTTGTTCTGTTTTCAGGTTTCTTTCACATTTATGCAATTGGATGTATAGGTGGATTTCTGTAGTATTTATATTACATCTTTCTTTGGCACATGTAATGCTTTCCATCAGGCTTTATTTGTCCAGAGCTGTGGCAGGTGTTGAGGATGTGTGCATCAAATCTGGATTTCCCATGGTTGTTTCCTTTATATCTGACACATATTGAAATGACCGGATGTTTTAGCTGTTTCATTTACCAGGTATCAATGACCAGTAACTTAAAAGTCTCATGTACTGTGCTTGTGGTTTATTACAGGGATCTAGCACAAGAATTCAAAGTTGGTTGGAATGAGTATTGGCCATTTCTTGATACATTCGCAAATTTGGCCTCTCAGGATGGACTGCAGAAACTTGAGGATTACCTGAAGAAGAGATTCCTGGAGGCTTGGCAGCAACAAGACAATTGTGATGTCTCAAATACAGGTTTTGAGAGATATGACGACATAAAGCATGGCTGTGCCACAGCTTCGCCTGAGTCCAGTGAAAGCCAGGCAAGAGGTAATGAGGTTGTCAGTCCAGTGTCAGATCTGTGCCTTGCATTCAAAGCTTGCAGCCTCTCTGATGTAAGTCCAGGTAAACCACTGGTGCAGAGTGAGTCAAGAAATGCAAGAAATGTGTACAATTATCAGGGTAGGGATGCAAATGCCGGTGTGGAAGACGAAGCGTTGTTGGATGTTTTACTGAATCCAGGCCTTAGCCCATTCTTGTACGTAGACAAATCCTGTCATGTGTTCGCAAAACGGATTTTCAACGGACTCGCCGTAGTCGCTCACAACGCGCAGACTGGTGACGTCCCGCACGACGTGCTCCGACCGGAAATTAGACACCTTCAGGGTCTTGTTAGCAGTTTCAAGGATGATGCTAGATTTGTGTCCGTCGATTTCGATCTCGTGCACTCTCGAATTGCCGAAATTGTGGCATTGAAGCTCATTGAGCTGACAGGCGATGAATTGGATTTTATTGTACTTGGTCTCAAGTCTGCGTCGTCCCCGTCATGCTGTTGTTATTCAGATGAAGAGGATGATGTGGTTGTAAATTACCGTAACACGCATACGTATGCTGACCACCGGAGGAAAAGAGATGGTGAACGTAATCAGATAAGATGTATTGCGGAACATATCCTGGGTGCCTTAGATAAAAGAGAGAGTGATAAACAAAGAAGCAAGGACAGTAGTGCTGTAAAGGTAATCCATGCTCAAAAAGAAGAAGAATGTATCAGGATCTGGTCTGAAGCTATAAAATGCTCGTGCTTCAGGCAGAATCAGAATTTTGTAAGGAACGCTAGGAAAACTTCATCCTATAAGAGACGTCACAATGTGAGATATTTGTCTTCAAAGAACAAAGCTGATGCAGCGTCTTCATTGGACGGAATTACAAGACGACTCGCTTTCGAGGGAGAAGACGGTGAGTTTGTGAAGCCCATGTATTTGCATCGTGTGAAAGGGTATGTGCACATGGTATGTAGGTCAGTGGAATGTTACCCTGTTTGTTTCATTTATTTATTTGTAGAAATTAAAGTAGATTATAGTTTAGAATGGTTTGGGGATATTGTTGTTTCAGTGTATCAGATCTTGTGTATATTACCTCCTGCTAATGGTCGGGTAACTGTACGTCATCAAGTACTGTTGCTATGTACAGTTGCTAAAGTAGGCCTGCAAATTTACTTGTGATGTACATTCTGTATTATTTAGTCCTTTTCCTCATATTCTGCCTTGTTACTGCCAGTGGTTTGTATTGTTATGTGTTTTCCTTCCTTGTATTTAGCATTTATGGTAACAGTTTTTCTCTTTGTGTTAAATGCAGAGTATGAGTTTTTACATTTTTATTTGTTTGGCATTCCTGAACTTCCTTCTGCAGTATTGATTTGTTCGGGCGTAGGGCATTCTGGTTTGATATCTGTGTTTATGTGATGAGATCAGAGACATTTACTGGTAAAGGCCAGTTGAAATGTGATGGCACACGCACAGAAACCAGATTTAGTCTTTCGGCAAAACGGACGAGTCCATTTAAATCGGCGGGGGCATCAGTTTGGTCAACTACTGGCAGCTGAGGTGTGCGCATCAGTGGTAGTAATGCTGGATACACCGTGTTCCGGGGTAATGTGAAGGGTACTGGCTACCCACTCCATTCGCCAGTTTCCCCTTCACTTCCCCTCCCATGCGTCACTGTGTACCATCACATTTCATCTGGTGTATAAGTTTATAATGCTACTGGCCAGTAATGTATCACATGGCCGTAAGATTGTATTTGAAACCACAGCTTGATGCAAGCAAGTTTATGTGAATTTTTCCATGAATGAAGTTACGGAACCTTTCAACAGATGTTGGACCACTTAAGAAAGCGGATTGTTCTATGTGAAGACCACAGGAGCAGGTAGGTCGGGGTACCAGAGCAGGTACAGGGTGTTCAACTTAAAAGTGGACCTATTTTAATATAAGTAATTAATTTACTAAGATTTACAGCATGTTACATTACACAACTAACCTGAATTTGCAGTAAGCGTTGGAAATGATGTCCATTCATTTCAGTGCACTTATCGACACGTTTCACCATGTTCCTTATAACTTTTCTTAGCGTTCCTTCATTTTTTAATCATTTTCGCAATAGCACTTTTCACTGGTGCTTGCTTTCCAAATTTTTCAAAAAAACTTTGTCTACTGTGGACGTAAGACATCGTTTGTAAATAACTTTCCAAAATAAATACACGTTCTTCCACTGTAAACCGCATTATGAAAGCGTAAAAAATGGCGTTGTTCAAACACCAGCACTCAGCTATCGACTGATTCAACTGATACAGATGGCCAAGACCGGTTCTCCCTGATCCTGCAACAGTCTTTCCAAAAATGCACATGTAGCAGTATAATGTCATACCAGCAGAACCACTATAAATAGCATCTGACAGCTTAGTTAACGGTCCACTTTTAAGTTGAACACTGTGTATATACGTCTGCGTCGTAACGTATATTGTAACCTTAACACTGAAGGCTTCATTTTGTTTTGTCTCAAAGCTGTAATCTGTTCTCATTGTCCCATCCCCGAATTTAGCAGCCTTGTTTTACGTACCTGTGATATGTAACTGGAGTGCCCTGTTTCTGTTATGGAAATTGGCTTGAAAGTTATGTCTAAGAAGATGCTGCAGGTTGAATTGTTCGCAGATGATTTTGTAGTGTCGTATGTTACGGAGTGGAGTGTGGAGTGGGATCAGAAGGGGGCAGGAAGGCCGTGCATAAGCTCGTAGGTGAATTCGGAGGTCGGCTTCGGAACTGTGCTGACAGTGCTAACTGTGTGGTAACATTAGTCATTTTGGGTTCAGCTATCAGTACGAGGATATCATTTAAACATATTTTTGTTGTTACACCGTGCATGTTGTCGAGTTACTCAATTATTATACTGTAGCAGGGCACTCTTCGCAACATAACATTACACAACACGGTAAGAATAAATTCACGTTGGTCCAAGAAGCCTAATTATTTGTGTACAAAATTATTCTAACATTTATTTTGATGATACTTACTTGGTATAATTTGCATTACAGGCATGCTGCCACTATACCCAACTGGTACAGCGAAATTAATGTGACTTTTTATAGTGTGACTTTAGCAAGGATGATATGGCTCCCTGATGATGGTCCTAGGACCGAAACATGTCGGAGCATTTTAATGTTTTAATGTGTAAATTTTATAAATTTTATATATGTGCAGTAGTTGGTATAATAATTGAGTATCATTTAAACACTTGAATTAGTGGGACTTTTCCTCATTCCAGGATGTGGCAGTACCATAAACTGGAATTAATGTCAGTTGCCATTCGTAGGGCCATGCAATGTAATATATTTCTATAGTAAAACCAACTAAATGCTGCGATGTATCAAATTTATTTTATTTTGGAATGACACTCTACATGTTTCAGACGCACTTTCCATCCGTCATCAGGAGTTCAAGACTGTACATACAGTAACAGCATATGTCAGACAGATACTGCGGACTGCAAGTAGTCATCAGTATCTTGGAAAATTGTATGTAGTCAAACACAACTGTGTCACATGAGGTGTATTTAATGGCTATATAATGGACAACTACATGTTTCGGCCTGTACTGGCCATCTTCAGGTTGTCGTAGGGGAACTTAAGATCTTCCTATAAGCATGCTTACAGTAAGATCTTAAGTTCCCCTAACACAACCTGAAGATGGCCAGTACAGGCTGAAACATGTAGTTGTCCATTATATAATCATTAAATACACCTCATATGACACAGTTGTGTTTGACTACATACAATTTTCCAAGTTTCACACACACAATGGGGATGACACACTTCCTAGATTTAAACGTCAGTATCTGTTTGACACATGCCTGTTGCTGTATGTACAGTCTTGAACTGCTGATGGTGGATGGAAGGTGCGTCCGAAACATGTGGAGTGTCACTCCAAATAAAATAAATTTGAGACATCACTGCATCTAGTTGGTGTTACTGTAGAAAGTAATCTCAGTTGCATTTCATTGTTAGTTTGTCAGCAGCGGTGCAAGGTGTTGAAACATTGTCTGCGCTACATTGTGTGTAGTGAAGTTACTGGTGTAGTGTCAAGTTGTGGTTACATGTGAACCATACAAACAGAGCTTCTGGGATAGATGCACATTGGTTGGTGTATTGCAGTGAAGATGTCTGAATACTGCTGTACATTTATCATAGTTACTTATTTTGCCGCTGTAAGCAGTTTGTGTTTGCCGCTTCGGTGCATCGAAGCATGTGCCAGGTAATCTAAAAGTGTTTTTTAACTTCAGAACCCCCTGAAACAACTGAAAATTTAATAAAAATAGTGCTGATAGCAAAACTAGAAGTTATATGAATTGTATTTATCAGGACTTTTGTCTTGGCACAAAACAGCCCCAGTGTTTTGGAAACTGCCTGTTTCTGTCTTAGGGTGAACTGACTCTAACCTCAAAACAGAACATCATCAGTAACTATTCATGGGAAATAACACAGAAATATTCCCTAAAATGTGAAGCTCACATAAACAAAAATTATTTGTGTATATATTAGGTTTGTTTGTGTGAGTTTTATTAAATTATGGAATAATTTTTTGTTATCTCTCATGAATTGTTATTGATGATGTCTTGCCTTTATGGTTGGTTAATTTGTTTTGAAGTTAGTGTTCCTTCACCTGAGGAGGGAAACATTTTTTGAAACATGGTGTGGTGTTGTGACAATGGGAAAAAAAGTTCTAATAAATATAATTGACAAAGCTTACCTGAAACCAAATCAAAATTCTATTGCGGAAGAAATTAAGACCAGATTGAGGTCAGGAAATGCTTGCTATCATTCGGTGCAGAATCTTTTGTCTTCCAGGTTGCTATCCAAAAATTTAAAGATCAAGATATATAGAACTATAATTTTGTCTGTTGTTTTGTATGG
>Ga0136643_10019542_pt1 | contig 10236 bp, 7 predicted proteins | sample TergutLab28metaG_FD_96883 | JGI IMG/M metagenome (GOLD analysis project Ga0136643, IMG submission 96883) | Labiotermes labralis P1 segment gut microbial communities from Petit-Saut dam, French Guiana - Lab288 P1 (version 3) (version 3) | ecosystem: Host-associated > Arthropoda: Insects >... | reverse complement strand
TACTGTGTGGGAGCGTACTGTGTCGGAGTGTACTGTGTGGGAGCGTACTATGTGAGCTTGCTGAAGTTACAGTGTTAAATTTACATTAAAATTTACATTAAAACAGCTCCAACATGTTTCGGTGTGATCACCATCATCAGGGAGCATACTGTGTGGGAGCGTACTGTGTCGGAGTGTACTGTGTGGGAGCATACTGTGTGGGAGCGTACTGTGTGGGAGCGTACTGTGTGGGAGCGTACTATGTGAGCTTGCTGAAGTTACAGTGTTAAAATTTACATTAAAACAGCTCCAACATGTTTCGGTACGATCACCATCATCAGGAAGCGTACTGTGTGAGCTTGCTGAAGTTACAGTGTTAAAACATTTGGTTAAAATACATCAGTGTGGTTAATCTGGTGGTGTGGCTGCATACGTTATGCTCCCTGATGATGGTGATCACACCAAAACGTGTTGGAGCTGTTGTAATGTAAATATTAATACTCCCTTTCAAACAATTCTCTTGTGCATCAGTTGGTAATAAAAAAAACTTTGATGATAAAATCTAGTTTGGTAGACATACACTAACGTCTTGGAGAAACTTGCTACTTCCACAATCAGGGCACAGATTCCTTTAGATCACTGGTATTCATCTACCAAATTACAATGCCACATCCAGAAGAACAAAATTTGGGAACTCCCTGCAATCACAAACTCCATCTCTCAAAGCAGATATATCACACTGCATGACCCACTGCACATAGGCCAGGATAGCATATAGCTGTACGATATGGTGATCAAATCCTGGTGTGGGGGAGGTGACTTTCTGCACCCATCCAGACTGGCCCTGGGGCCCAACCCAGCCTCCTATATAAGGGGTATCGGGTCATTCCCATGGGTAAAGCAGCTGCAGCGTGGCGTTAACCACCCACCCCCACCTGGTGTTGAGGTTAAAGAAGGAGTAGAACTGTACCTCTACTCCTCTTCAGTGACTTCATGGCAAGTTATAGGGTAAAATGTACCTTATAACCCACTGCGCACAGGCAGATAATTCCCATGCAGCTGACAGTAACCGACCCCAGTTCCTAAAACTGACTCGTTCAGAACAGCAAATGGCTGCATGTGTTGTGGCCATATAAATGATACTGCAGATTCCATAAAAAGAAAAGGAGCATCTTGACTATTTGAGCAACTAATAACTTCAGATTCCGTTCTTATTGGATAAGATGCTGTGTCACTGGTCAATAAAATCCCAATGTTTCAAGATAACAATGTGTTCTCAGCTTCAAAGATCAGAATTCTCTCACTCTATGTAGTAAAGTCACCACATCACTTGGGAATGGAACCCTCAGTTATGCCAGTGCAGAAACCCCACCACTGACAGACTAATAGTTAAACATCAAACAAAGTTTACTATCAAACTCAACACCTTAAACTTTATATGTAACAATCGTAATATCTACCGATATTCTCAATCGAGGTCAACTTCATTACGTTGAAACTAGTTGCCACATAATTAAATTGTTTGCAAAGTGAGTGCTGGTTGTGACTGAGCATACTGATACATATTAAAAGGTAAAGCAGTCCCATTACAGGCCTGGACAGACCCAGAGGGTTCCAGAAAGTTAAGGTTCCCAAATTTCGTGACAACGGCACAGGATGGTGGTAGGTTGTCAACCTTACGCACCGGCCATTTTTACCCCCAGGAAAATGCTCCTGGTATTCATTTCTGTTAGAAGATGAGTCGACCCCAGGGCCATAGTGCGATCTGAAGGATTTTATGTCAATGAAAAATCCACTGACACCAGCAGGGATTGAACCAGCAACCTTCCGATTTGTAGCACAGCACCTTAACCACTGTGCTACCGCGGTCCCCTACTGATACATATTACAATACTTTAAAGCTGTACGACAACCCGCTACGTGTTTCAATTCATCAGAATCATCATCAGGCAACTTTTGTAATATGTAATTTCTTCGTTAGTGAGCTCTCACTAATATACGATTATTTATTAAAACAAAAAATATATGTCATGTTTATAACCTAAGACAACTTCAAAATTTTTGTTGAGTGTAAAATCTCTCCATGTTAGTATTCAAACGAATAGTTGGTAAAGGTAAAGGTAAAGTTTACCCTAGAACAGACCATCAAGGCCTAGAGGGGGAGAAGACGTATACCTCTACTCTTCCTTTAACCTCGGCACTAGATGGGGGTGGATAGTCAGTGCCACGCCATGGCCATTTTACCCCCAGGAAAGACCCAGTACCCATTGTATAGGAGGATGGGTGGGCCCCAGGGCCGGTCTGGACGGGTGCGAAAAATCTCGCCTCCCAACGTGATTCGATCCCGGACCGTCCAGCCCATAGCAAGTCGCTATACCGACTGAGCTATCCTGGTCCCTCGAATATGTTGACCCAGGCAAGATAATATTCTACGTTCTGTTTTCGTTTTTGCATATTGTTTTCAGGTCCTGATCTTGTTTCGTGAACCTAATTTCATCAGATACACTTCCTCTTAAAAGCAGCTGCGTTTTTTACAGTGTAGATTTATTCGGGTTCTTATTTTCTGTTTGTTCTTTGGTGAAGTATATACTGTTTATTTTCTTTCGTTCCTCGATATATGTTCACTGCTGTGTTTGTATGATGCTGTCGGTTATTTCAGGCAGTCGAACACTGACAGAATGTACGTCAAACCTGGTCAGTCTCATGAACGACTTCATTACACAGACCTAGCGGTTATATAGTGTCAAGAGGGATAGGATGACAGTCACCAGTTGCAATGTGCCATATAGGCCTTATTTCAATGGAAGTGACGCACTGCCACTAACTCTCTGGTCTTAGCTTGAAGCTCCTACACCCCACCACCCTTCTCCCTGGTCTACACATTCCTTTCACTTCCTGGTTTGCTGGGGTGGTCTGATGTTGGTTAAGGGGCTTGGAATCCGTGGCAAGCTCTCGGCCTGTGAACTGCTCTAAAACTTGTTCCCATCAGGGGGTTTACTAAATTATGGTAATGGGGTTTCATTCCCAGGGTGGTTATTCTGTCTAGACCTATAAATTGGGAGCCAGTTAGGTAGCCATGACCTTGGTAGTCTTCGCTAATTTCTTGGATAATAGGTAGGCTGCCACCCAAATAAGAGTTTATTCAGTCCTAATTAAACCGTGTTCCTGAACCTCATAAATTCTAATGATTTCCAGATACGACCGGGAGGCAGACAGAAGGGATTTTCCAATGTCAGGGTAAAGAAACATACGAGTTTCTCAAAATCTGCGCGATCAGCAAGCCTGCTTATGAAGATCAGAGTGAATTTTAAGCTATATTATTCATTCATTCATTCCCTTGGCATGTGCAGAATGCGACGATTCCTTGCCGTTCTCAGGAGCTTCTTCCATCCTTCTCTGTTATGTACTTTTCTCTGCCACCCTTCTCCACCAACTATTCATCCATCCTCTCTCACTTCATCTTGCCATCTATTTCTTCATCTACCTCTCACTCTTGTTGCTCCCAAATTCACATACAATACCATTTGGAGATTTCTATTTTCTTCCATTCTCTGTACATGCCCAAACCAACATAATCCATTTAACCTTATTGTCTCTATTACAGTAGGTTTTTTTAACACTTGCATAAATTTCTTTATTGGTTAATATCCTCCAATTTTCTTTTTCATTGTCATATACTGGGCCTAAAATTCTATTAAGCTAAAATTCCATTAAGCTATATATATATATATATAAAGATCCACACCGCATGTGTTGCCAAGTACAATTTTGCCATATCTCCGTTAAACAAAATGGTTGTGAAAACCTTTCAGGAATTTTATGTTTATTGTGTGCATCATACTTCATTTTCCACAATTCAGCCAACAAATGCACACAAATGTCATTTAATTCAAAATAATACTTATATAAACACTAAACTCCTACATGCTATGGACCTTAGTAGTGCACCACCAGGAACACATTAATTGGTGTTCTACAAAACAGGCAGCTGTCTTATACAAGACCAATAAATGTATTCCCTGATGGTGGACCAGTAAGGTCCAAAACATTCTTATAATAAAACCCAACTCAGTTCCATCCTGATCCCGCTAGCAAACAGTCAGCAGAACCTCTATGACCTATACCTATTGCTGCGTGTACAGTGTTACACTCTTGATGAGGGACAGAGATACTGTCTGAAACATGTACAGTCCTATTCCAAAAATAAATTTAGAGAAATTAGTGCTTCTCATTGGGTTTTATTATAAGAATATATCAATATCACAATGCATGCTCTTCTGAATGTCAAATTCATCCAAAACATGTAGGAGTTCAATATTTTTAAAAATATTATTGTGAATTAAATGACAATTTTTGCGTCTGTTGGTTGAATTGTGGAAACTGACAAAAAAAAATTTTCAATACATTTTATACGAGGGGTAGTCAATAGGTTTCCGGAATGATGACTCAAAACACAGAAAGGCTTAGCTTAGACATTAGTGGCCGGCATCACCTTCAAAGTAGTCCCCTTCTGAGGCTTGACAACAATCCCAGCGGTGCTGCCAGTTTTGAAGCATTCCTGGAAGTCATTTTCTTGTAACGCGTTCAGGACGGCCTGCGACTCTGCTTGAATTTCCTCCAACGTCCAAAATCTTCGCCCCTTAAGCTTCATTTTTAGTTTTGGAGATAAGAAAAAGTCTCTGGGTGCAAGGTTGAGCGAGTGGGGAGGATGTGGCACCACAGTCGTTGTTATCGGTCAAAAACCGTCGAGTCAGGAGGGAAGCATGGGCTGGCGCATTGTCATGGTGGAGCAGCCATGTGTTGTTCCGCCACTGATCAGGTCGCTTCCTTCGCATATTCTCCCGTAGACGTTTCAAAACTTCAACGTAGAATGCAGCATTAACTGTTTGACCAGGAGGAACAAATTCTTTGTGAACATTTCCCTTCTGATCAAAGAAACAAATCAACAATGACTTGATGTCGTTCTCACTAGCCTTGCCTTCTTCGGTCGAGGTGACCCAGGACTTTTCCATTGGCTGGATTGAGTTTTGGTTTCCGGGTCGTAGGCGTAAACCCAGGTTTCGTCACCCGTAATGACATTCAAAAGAAAGCTGGGGTCATTAGCAGCATTTTCTTTGAGGTCCAAGCAAACGTCAAGTCGTTGTTGTTTTTGGTCGACACTCAGGAGTCTGGGCATGAAATTTGATATGACATATCACATCTTCAAATCTTTGGTTAAAATGTTATGACAAGTTCCATGACTAATTCCCACTAGCACACTGCCTTCATCAATGGTATGACGACGATCCTCGCGGATAATCTGATGCACTCTCTCAATCATTTCTGGCGCTGAACTGGGCACTGGTCGACAAGAGCGTTCGTCATCATCAATCGAAGTTCTGCCTGCCTTAAACCGGGAAAACCACTGAAATGTTTGGAGATGACCCATAGCTTGTTCTCCAAAAGCTGTCTTCAACATTTCATAACATTCTGTAGCAGTTTTCCCTAGCTTGAAAAAAAAATTCGATGCAAGCGCTATGTTCACGGAAATCCGCCATCTCGATAATCGCAGAGAGAACGTTGCACCGCCTGATAAAAGCTAGAGTTGCATCACACACAATGCACACAGAAAGCTGGCTTTCAGCACATTACCCCATGATACCTTGGGAATAATACTTCTAGGGGCTGGTGTGGTAAGTACGCTCCGTACGAGCACGCAAAATTCAGTCCGGGAACTTATTGACTACACCATGTAATTCAAAATTTAATAAAAGAAATTCACCAATACACTGGTTCTCACTAGCAATTACACTCGCTATTAAAATTGCTGAGGGCATACTTACTGTAGAAGTAATGTTCTGGAAGTGGGATGCAAGGCTGGCATGTTTAATCTGCAGTCCAACTACTGCTGCTGGTGCGTGGTGACCTTTGTGTTCCACGAACACGGCATGTGTAGCAGTAACCAGAGGCTTAATGCTTGATGTTGCATCAAATGGAACTGAGAAAACAAAGCTCTCTGGTTCGACGCCATGCTGGTCCACTGCCCTTTTGTACCACACTTCATCTGTTGCTCGCTGGTTCGTTTCGCTGAAGTGCCTACATGTAAAGAGTCAAAGTTTCAAACTGGTAACCAGTTACTACCAAAAACACTGCAGACAAGCATTCTAATTATCTGCAAATTTTGAGGTCTCTATGTTGGTAAATACTAAGATATAGGAGCGCTGATAAGTCCCTAGCCTAACCAGGAAGAAAACAAGCTAATGTTTCTGTCAGAATGGCGTGAATTTCCTCGGTGCCTTGCCTTGCAGGAAAAAAAAACTTGATGACAGCTCATGTCTGGATTTTGTTTAAATCGCGTGCGTCCCTGACATGCTTCCGAGGTTGTTTCTTTCCTGGATGGGCTAAGGACTTATCAGCACCCTGGGGTACAGTCTCATAGGATGTGATGCCATGTCTATCATGAAGGTGGGAGCAGCAGGTTCCTCTGAAATGTTGGTACACGTCTACAAAACGAGATGAAATCACACCCAAGAAGAGTGTAACTCTAATATTCACTGCTATGAGAATCTTGTACAGGTGGGAAAACTATGCAGAATGGCACTTTGTGACTCTTGTCCTTTATGTGACCTTAGTGTTTCCATATCAAGGAGCTGGAGATGTGTAGGACATGTGGCTGGGAGGGAGAAGTTAAGAAAATACATACAAAATATTTTGACGTTTTGCTGACCGTGCATCTCAGTATATTTATCTCAGTAATTAACCAACTTGATGCACAGAATTTTTGTTTTACAATAAGTTTATTTCATGCCTCTACATGTTTCGAGCACATGTGCTCGTCACCAGGAGGTCAAAATTGCATTACACAGCCTCTGGTATCATCACACCTATAGGTCTGATGATACCAGAGGCTGTATAATACAATTTTGACCAACTGATGATGAGCACATGTGCTCGTAGCATGTAGAGGCATGAAATAAACTTACTGTAAAACAAAAATTTTGTGCATCAAGTTCGTTAATTACTGAGATAAATAAACAAAATATTATTCATGAAATCTCAAGGGAAGAAAGAAGTTATTTTCTTTCTTGACAGAGGCCATCCCGTTGTGTATATCAAATTTGTATAACATATTATGTACCATCAATACACAACATACATCAAGACAAGATGCAATAATTACAATTAGGTTATATTTGGCTACATGTTTCGGCCGTGACCGGCCATCTTCAGGCCAACTAAGAACAATAGTAATGAACAGTAAAAATATTGAAGTACTATTAGTGTATGAAGCATTGCGAGGCCCGAAATACAGTAAATGAAGATTTAGTTTTACCACTTTACCATACTATTCCACTGCTTTAATCACATGTAAGAATTTTCATGTTTTATCAAGTATAAATGTGAACGAAATGGGATCGAATTGAGTACTATTTTTACTGTACCTTAATATTGTTCTTAGTTGGCCTGCAGATGGCCGAACACGGCCGAAACATGTAGCCAAATATAACCTAGTTGTAATTATTGCATCTTGTCTTGATGTATGTTGTGTATTGATGACACATAACCATATTATACAAAAAAGAAAGAAGTTAATCAGACCCGCGTGTAGATTTAAGGACAATACCTCACAAGCGCAAGTTGTAACGCCATGAACTAAATACGAATTGCTCATGTAAGATCCCATGGTTGGCTTTCATCAACTCTGGATAGCACCACAACACACATTTCCTTCCCCTACCCACTCCCACTGCAAGGCCTATATATTGTACAATATCTTCCTGGTATTTAATTGACTGTAAAGATGGTGATGGCAATGTATACCAAAACCAACACACTGTGTCGCTAAACACCAGAAACCAATCTAATTAGCACACCAACTAATGAACATACATAAAATTTTTCACATTAAAACACTTAAAATCGCTGCAACATGTTTCAATCCTAAGATCATCCTCAAGGAGCTACACTGTTCCTTGCTAAAGTCACATTTTTAAAAACACTTACTGATTAATTTCCTTATATTAACTTGTTGCTGTGGATTTGTAACATGGCACACACCCACAGTCAGGTGCATTCTCAGCAGCGTACGACTTACACAATACGACATGCTGCCACAGCACCAAGTTAATATAAGGAAATTAATCAGTGAATATTTTTAAAAATGTGACTTTAGCCAGGAACAGTGTAGCTCCCTGAAGATGATCTTGGGATTGAAACATGTTGAAGCGATTTTAAGTGTTTCAATGTGAAAAATTTTAAGTATGTGCATTGGTTGGTGTGCTGATTAAATGACTCTACGAAATGCACGGTGCAATGATAAAGATACCAGAAAACAAGTTACACGTTACATAGAGGCTCTGAAAACTTAATGATGAGAGTGGTAGAGGAACCTTGAGGTCTATAAAAAAAAGGTAAAGCAATTCTGGTATAGGCTTGGACAGGCCCCGAGGGTTCCAGGAGGTAGGGGTTCCCAGATTTCAAGACAATTGGCATACGAGGGTGGTAAGTTTGTCAACCCTAGGAACCAGCCGCCTTTACCCCCCAGAAATATTCCTGGTACTCATTTATGTTAGAAGCTGAATCTATCCCAGTTTCATACACGTGGCCAAAAGGATTATTTGAATGAAGAATTCCAATGACACCATCGGGAATCGATCCCACGACCAATCGGCTTGTAGCGCAGTGCCGGGGTTCATAAAAGTACACAATTTCTTGAGAAACTGTACCTTTACAATCCTTTGAATAATCGCCCAGTAACAATGCATGTGTTAACATGTGACATGATACAAAATACATGGATAAGAAAAGGACTGAATGAAGCTGCTTGCACTGTATAACTGACGGCAATGAACACTGTCCTACATAAATTTTAACAGGCTTATATAAAATATGAAAATGACTCACAGTGCCGATTGTCCGCCGTCTCCCACGGGGTGCTGGGCATGTTCCTGCCATCTCAAAAGCCCGCTGCGTGTTGCTATGAATGACAGAGTCACTCCGAACATTTGGTAGCCTTGTCTGTAAAGACACAACATTATTAGCATCTGAAACAATCCCGTAAACAACAGGGAAGCCACCACCACCACCACCAACAATAAAAATCCAATGAAAGAAATCTGTAATCAAAGCCATACAAACAGGTGCTATTGCCATTTTGAAGGAACACTCTGCTAAAAGGAAAACAGTGAAGATGGAAAATTAGAAACAGTCCCAAAACATGAAAGAGCTACATTGTTGTTCAGTTATTTAACTAGTTTCAACATGAAGTTTATCTATGCAGAAATTAATAGTTCAGTTTCTACTAATGTGGCTCCATTGCTAGGTCCAGACGGCTAATGCTGTACACAAAAACATTGCAAGTTATTGTGAGAAATATATGAAACATTCAAATGAAATAGTATGGGTAAAATTCCATCCTTATACATATCCATGACAAATACTGTGCGAAATATCAAAGACAAAGACAATGACACAAAACATCACCAATGGTATAAACACATTAACTGTAGATGTGCGCATACTTTGACAGTCTGTGATGACAGTTATAAATTCAACACTGATGTATGTCCGAAATGGTTTATATATTTCTTCAGATATAAATAAGGCAAAACAGAAACCTGCCTGAGGATAATAACTGGACACCCAGCTCAAACAGTAAACACATGAGGGCAGTTACCAGACACAGAGTTCAACATAGACCTATCCATGTTGTCACAGACTTGAAACTGATTGGTAGACTGTGAAACATCCTGTGTGCAGTATGGATCACTTCCCCTGCACAAGTTTGTACTCTCTGGTGTCTGCAGTAAACAAGGGATCCTAAAGAACAATGGACATCATGACTGCTATTACTTCAGCAAGTTTGCGGTTTGGTATTTATGGTCATGACTCCACGTGACTCAAACATTCTGCTGGTAAATGCGTTTAGAAAGGTTTTGACTACATGGTGACTAATAGACTTCAACAAGAATTAAATAATGAAATTCAACAATTCAGTGTTTGCAAGAATTTAAATATTATTTACAATTTTTTTTTTAATTTTTAAATTTTGTTTGGTATATACCGGCCAGTACTACAGTAACATCAACATACAGACTGTATATAGTATGTACATACCAGCCAGCACTACAGTAACATCAACATACAGACTGTATATAGTATGTACATACCGGCCAGCACTACAGTAACATCAACATACAGACTGTATATAGTATGTACATACCGGCCAGCACTACAGTAACATCAACATACAGACTGTATATAGTATGTACATACCGG
>Ga0136643_10019541_pt1 | contig 10236 bp, 6 predicted proteins | sample TergutLab28metaG_FD_96883 | JGI IMG/M metagenome (GOLD analysis project Ga0136643, IMG submission 96883) | Labiotermes labralis P1 segment gut microbial communities from Petit-Saut dam, French Guiana - Lab288 P1 (version 3) (version 3) | ecosystem: Host-associated > Arthropoda: Insects >... | reverse complement strand
GTGCGGTAATGAACCTTCGGGTTCCGTGAAATGCGGGGAATTTCTTGACTAGCTGCAAACCAGTTAGCTTCTTAAGAAGGACTCTGCACCATGGAGTAAGTAAGTAAGTAAGTAAGTTTACATTATCCATAATGTCCAGGCTAGTGCTAAACATAAAGTCTTTAAATCTATTTGTTTACGGATACAGATGAACTGTACAGTTCAAACACGCAGTGTAATTCCAAAGGTGACCGTATTATGTTGATTTGATGGGGCTTACAGATCACACAGCGGTCACATTTCATTTTCATTAAACATTAACCGATATGTCATGAAATTGGCAGCACTAATTCTGATGCTGGAGGTGTGAGAACTCTGTACAGTTGTAAAATGATTCCTTGTCAGTGAGTTAGTTACGGTTGTGGCAAATTAGATGCGACAGCCCGTTTGATTTTCACAATCACATACACACGTGTGAATTGTCACGTATCTTTCAAACGAACAACCAAATAATTCTGCCGGTAAATCTGTGGCACGTGCAGTTCTCAGGTAGTTTACCCATTTATGGTTCATTATCCTCAAATTTAACCGCGAGAAACAGCCAGAAAGTGAGTTAACGTGGCGTATAATTTCGTGACTCGTTATTTTAGATATGAGTTGATGCGTCATTTACGGTGTACGACGCTCTTTTGAAGCCAGTGACGAAACTTGTGGGTTTGTAAAAGTCGAGGAATTTGACGAAGTGAATTAATTTTAAAAGTTCATATTTAGACATTCCCTCATACTTGTGAGTTATCTTTACGCATGCGCCCTTGTGAAATATCTTCACGCATGCGCACTTGTGTGTTGTATTGACGCATGCGCACTTGTGAGATATCTTCACGCATGCGATTCTGTTACTCTCCTACCAAATGAGATGTTCCATCAACGCAAGACCTTTCCAGCTGATCCCCTAACTATACATTGTTAATGTTACCCGAGTTAATCACTTACTTGTGAATACTTTCAGCTTCTAGTTACTTTGAAGATATTTGCAACAAGAGAAGTTTTAATGAGTACTGTCAATAATGACGCTGACAGCAATGTATGGACTATTACATGATGGGACTTTAGCTCAGGATAAACGTCTTAATACACGTCATCCTGTATTCTGTTGAATTTAGAGCTCTTATTCATAAGTACCAACATAAAGACCCGCATAAAACTTGGTAGTTTGACGTTTGTATGACTTCTGCAATTAATAATTAGGTATATGTAGGGTTAAAAGTCGAGGCTTTGCGCTACAAGGCGGAAGGTAGCGGGTCGATTCCCGATGGTGTCATGGGAATTTTTCATTGACGTAATCCTTCCGGTCGCACTATGGCCCTGTGGTTTACTCAGTCTCCAACAGGCTTGAGTACCAGGAATATTTCCTGCTGGTAAAGGCGGCCTCAGCATAAGGCTGACAACCTTACCACCGTCATGTGCCGATTGTCTTTAAATCTGGGAGCCTGAACTCCTGGAAACATCAGGGCCTGTCCAGGCCTGTAATGGGATTGCTTTACCTTTATGTAGACTTAACCTTTTTAGATTCAGTCACAGGGCTAGGTAGTGGATTTAATTTGTTTTTTTTTTCCTTCGAAAATTAATTATTGCTGAAGTTATAAAGACGTGATCCAGGTCTAGGTTTTTTAAACAAATAATTATCAAATATTTGTTAAACTCTGGTTGCTTAAAGGCTGCGTGGGCCTCAGGGCTGATTCGGACGTTCTGAACAAGAGATAGATCTTAATATCTTTCCTTGACGGTAAATGAGCCGTGGATTTTCCATCCCGTAACACGTTTTCTCTACTGACTACTCTAAACCGTCTCCAGTTACATGTGTCTGTTTACATATTTTTGTGTCAAGCATAAAACACACCCAGGGCACACAAATCCCACGCGCCAGGGCTCCCGGATGACTAAATCTCTTAAAGGAGTCATCTACGTTTTGTGGCTCCTCGGTACAAAATTTTCTTTTAGCCACATGTCTGGTGCCTAGAATTTTGAGGTGGAACCTAGAGTTTTTGAAAATGTTTTGCACCCTGCAGTATGCACAATTAAATATTAGAATTTTCAAAGTTTCAACCAGTGGAATGGGAACAGATATATTAAGATTTGGACTAGAGGGAAACTATTCTGGAAGAGAGCACGATATGTCTGTCACAGCTAGGCTAAAGAAATTATTAAATGTCGTTATGCGTGAAGCTCTCGTTTGCAGTTTGTTCATGCTAGGTATAATGGCCCTGAGCTCGTCTTTTTTTGTAAATTAAACACAAAAATATGAAGAAGTTTGTGCGAATGGACAGCTCCAGACATTCCTTTATCTGAGTCTTTAGATGTCGATGTGTATTGTGAATGAGAGCATCACGATATGCTTGTAATTCAATTAATGTTACACAGTATACTTCAGCACATTCTTTTTTATTCTTAAGCAAGGCTACATGTTTCGACCAAACGTCAGTCATCTTCAGGCCCTTACAACATTTTCCGTTACCAGATGCTTTGCCCAATTTGGGATCCCATAGTGTTTAAAATTGTGGAATACATCTATTTAAAACTTTCTAAAAATGTTTTGATTTTGTTTATAAAGTATGTTATTTACAGAATTGTGTCTAAACATTAAAATATTTAAAAATTCCTCCTTAACGGTGCGTTGATGATCACCGGATATTCAATTGTGAGTTCCGTTTTCGTATTATGGCTGATGTTTGGGTACGTCTATTTTTCCTATTTGATAAGAATAGTTGTGTTTTTCAACCGGTATCGCTCTCTGGATTGTTGCACGGTATTGTCGGGTAAAGACTGTGCTGATGTATGTCGGTGTGTAGATAGGTTCACGATCAGCCGTTTTCCTCTTCTTAGCCCCTATCAAGACGTACCCTTGTGTATCACTGAACAGGAAGCTGGTTGTGCTTGTAGCCGGCCACATGAGAGTATGCGGAGTATTTGGCTTGAAAAATAAGTCGGAGACACTGGAAGTTCGTAAATGTTCAATGTGGCACATGGGAGGTAATTTAAGTTACAATTTGTGGCTGTCTTGAGTGTCCCATCAAGTTTCTGCTCCATACATTACCTTTAAAAAAATGCAAATTCAAGTATGGGAACCTGATCTGTAATTTCATCCAAATTAGCACTGAGTGCACGACCTAAGCACTGCGAATATGAGACTTGGAACACTTTGCATCAGAATAACAAAATTCTAATTTCATGAATATATAACAACTAACAGCGGCAGACCTCGCGGTCTGGCGTTGGGTTGTGTCATGTTTCGCCCCAAAATAGAGAAAACTAAATTTGTTTTTAAATTCTTTCGGACGGGTTTCCGTTCTTTGACCCAGGACAGTATTCTGAGGGAGCTGTAAGTTGCTTCGCTAATAATTCTAGATGGGCCCCAAGTATCTAGTCATGGGAGCGTCGTGACTCGTTTTCAACGACCTGGAACTAAGCTTTATGTCGTCAGTATGGACGAAATATGTCAAACAAAACTTATTTAAGTTTCATTTGAGGCTTATATACAAGAGGGTTTACGTTGGATGGGTAGGAATTGTAATTCATTTTTTTCAAAAATCCAATTGTGGAAGCGCAGATAAAATGCCACTGACATTCCCGTCAATAATCTGTGTTATGAATTGTGCATTAATTTTACGTGATATTTGCAGAACTGTCAGTATCAAAAGTCGTAAATAAAATAAAAGAAGCTAACTAAACAAATCCTTAATATACTTTTAATTGCATAGTTATTTGATAGCGTAGTTAGTAAAGCGAATCGCTACGGGCTGTGCAGTCCGGGGATCGAACCCCAGAGGAGGCGGGATTGTCTCGTCCAGACCGGCATTGGGGCCCATCCAGCCTCCTATACAATGGATACCGGGTCTCGTTAAGCGGTTGGGACGTGGCGTTGACAACCCACCCCCATCTAGCGCCGAAGGTAAAGAATGAGTAGAGCTATACCTCTCCTCCCCCTCCACACATCTTCATGGTGTGTTTTAAGGTCAAATTTACGGTCTAGTTATTTTCCTCATAAAATTTATTTATGTGTGCTTGGTGCAGGCTAAGAAACACGCCCTCACATGCACACTTATCACTTTGCCTATATCTGGGGCTACAGGCCGTTTGGATATAGAATAAGAATTTGGTTTTTCAGATAAACTTTCCTTTTTCGGGATCGGGTATACTGAGTCCATAAAGATGGAGACAAAGTCGCTTAAACGCCGGATTTATATATCTTTCCGACAAGTTTAATCGACCGACAAGAAGTCAGCTGTTGTCATCATGTGATTAACGTTACGTCGTCATTTAGGTTGCTTTTCTATACGTAAGTCTATAGCTGGAGGACCATAATGATGGAGTTGTGAACGCCAAGCTTTAGATCGGAAAAGCTAAGACTCCGATGTTTGTTGCTTCAAGAGAAGACATTCATTGTTGCGTAATCAGCATTCGGATGATGGATGGGTGTTGTTATCTTAAACACAGTCGGCACTCTAACGAGCGAGTTTCTGTATCACATCACCTACAGTACCCTTTCATATACCCTGTTTCTGGAAGACGAAGTATATACTTGAAACTGAAAAGGCAAACATAAAATAGTTGTTCACCTAGAGAGTTTGTTTCTTTCTTTTTATTTTCATTATCATTCTGTAGCTCGGTCGTCCCTAGGAACCGTAGGGAGGAAGGAAGTAGACAGATGGCAGCAGTTACACTAACTATACACGAAGGAAAAAGATGGGCAATAGAAGATCCCTGCTTGCCCGCAAGTTCAGTCTTGTGGCCTGTAGAGATTTAATTCAGCGAACAAAGAATTCTTACATCTTCCCATACCACCGGGTCTTTCTCTACTTTCTATCGTACCGTTCCATTAGAGGCACAGTCTGGCCACTATGCACACACACAATGCAACCGCTCATGATTTTCTCTCTTTCTGTTTCCAGTTTAGCCTGACAAACCCAGACGGTATATGTCCTGATCCTCAAGGGTAATAGAAATACTTTGTACCCTCTGCCAATTTCAATTCATGAAATTTTTTTCCTAAATTCCCACCGGATTTTATCAGCTTTTTAAAAGAGAATATTCTCGATAAAACTTAAAGTTCTGACGTCTTTCAGGAACAGACTTGTTTGCTATATATCATTATTCATCGAAATTTAAAATATGAACTAAATTATTATTTATACCCGAAAGGAACAATATTTACCTGTACTAATAATACTGGATATAATATTGCCCTAGTACCTATGGCTTAATACCGTACAAAAGGGCGCAGTGGAAGAATTTAATTATCTTTTGTAGTGGCATGTTAAAGATACACGATATCTGTCTACGTAATTTAATTATAATTATTAAATTCCATTCCGGTTTTATCGACAATTCTTGAAATTCTAAGTTGGAAACATGAATGAAAATAACTGTCATTCAAGTTTTCAGTGTTACTGCATCGGAACGTGACCCATTTTGACCTGCAATGTATCAGTAATGTGATTAGTGGATATGCTGGTGTTATTGATTATGGCACAGTGTCATTATTACTTTATTGTCCTCATCCCTAACTACCAATTTTATTAAATAAACCCTCAATCAAATATCTGTGCTTTGGAAAACTCAGTATAGTTTTAATGAGACTGGCTGAAAATTACTTTCAAATCGTTTTGAGATTAGTAATTATTAATCCTTCTAAACGAACACCAGACACGTGGTAAAGGTAATTTTAACAAATAATAGTTTCTGTGTACCAGAAATGAAGATGACTGTCGATACGTGACAGTGTTTATGTGCGTTCGAAAATTTGCGAAGAACGACCGTCAGCTTCGTCATGTCTGCCTGTTCGTCCGCATGGAGCAACTTGTTTCCCACTTGAAGCGTTTTCATGAAATTTGACGCTTGAGTGTATTTCGAAAATCTGTCGAGAAAATTCGAGTTTCTTTAAAATCAGACACGTACAACGCGTACTTTACATGAAGACCCATGAGTATTTACGATCACAACTCGCTGACATATTTCTACAGTGAGAAATGTTTCAGGAAAAAGTTGCAGTGAAAGTCAAAAAACACTTTTTTGTGTACAATAACTATTTTTTTTTTCGAAAATCTTGTCGTTTATGAGATAATGTGAAAAAAAATTATTGTAAAGCCGGACAAGCCACAGATGACAATATGGCACATTCGCATTGCATGCTGGATACCTAAGGCTACAGACACACCCTCAGAATATGTGATACTTATTGTTTTTACTTTGCAACAATGATTACATGAACGCGCCTCAATGTTGCGTTTTACATATATTGCCCCTTCTGTTTACTGCGGTACGCGTCGCAGTAAGCAGTTGCCGGCGGGCAGTCAGTCACAGACGGCTGACCTCATGGTGTCAGCCATGACTGCACATGTCATCTCACGTGACTAAAAGGAACCATGCGGTTTCAGCAGCTCTCGTGTCTGTATGCCTACAGCACACATAACTAGGCGTATGGTGTTGAACATGTCTGTGCAAAACGAGAACTGTTCCTCGAAAGGTCGTTGCTACTAAAATATCCAGCGCTCTAATGTTGGTTAGGCACATGTCGGTGTGAAAAGTGACATTTTGCGCTGAGGCAGTAACGTAGAATGAAGTATGTTTCAAAAGAAAACACCTAGAACAAAATTTTGGAACCGCAGGTGGTGAGTAGAGGATGTAGAAAATTCTCCATAGCGAGCTAAGAATCTTGTAGTCTTTATGCAATAACAACGGGCTAACAAAAATCAACAAATCTGTAACTGACAGGAAATGTAGTGCGATTTGGAATGCATAGAAGAGAAGGCATAGACAGGGTTTTGTCGGGAAAGATAATGGAACGGAACCATTTGGCGAAAATTAGACGGCAATGTTGACCACGGTTGTTAAAGAAATAGGTTGTAATTGTGTGAATTGTATTCATGTACCCCTGAATTTGATTTGGTGTTGGGTTGTTTAGAAAATGAGGCAACTTTTCGGTTTCGATCGGTTGAGAGAAACGTTAAGTGTCTCACAGCAGTTTAATCGCCAGGGAAATGGGCTTTTTACTGTCTTGTTTTTCAGGTAGTTATGATATGCGTCTGTGCTTGCATTGGGCCCTGGTAGCTCAGTCGGTATACCGACTGGTTACGGGCTGGACGGTCCCTGGATCGAATTCCGGTGGTGACGAAATTTTCCGCACCTGTCCAGACCGGCCCTGGGGCCCACCCAACCTCCTGTACAATAGGTGCCGGTTCTTTCCCGAGGGTAAAGAGCGGCCGGGGCGTGATGTTGATCCCTCACTCCTTCTAGTACCGTGATCAAGAAAGAGTAGAGCTATACCTCTACTTCCCCTATTGGCCGTACGTCCTGTACAGAGCCTCAGTGTCTGTACAAGGTTGCACTTTACCTTTTTTTTACTGTGCTTGAAGCGGAATATCCAACTAATTGAATCAGACTGAGAGACGAGTGTGTGACCTGTGTGTGTGTGTGTGTGTGTGAAGGGGTATTTGTGTGTGTGTGTGAGTGTGAGTGTGTTTGTGTGTTTTTTTTTTTGTATCTCGTAATGTGTACCTGCTGGATAGGTTCTGGATAGCATATAAATTTCCTGTTGGCTGCTGTTCCTCAATACGAAGCTAGACACTACTAGGCCACTGCCAATTTGTAGCTTTTGTAAATGCTGAAGTTTTAAAATAGGCTTTTTTTTTAGCGTTTTGTAACAGTAAATATTTTAAATCATATATATTTCAAACCGAATTGTTCCTAATACGGCAAAATACAGAACTGAATTGTTTCGAATGATGATAAATTCGAAATAGAATTCTTTCGGATGGTCAGAATTTCAGATGTGAATAATTCAGCAACTTGTGAATTTCAACATTGAGTTATTTAGAATGCTGTGGCTTTCATCATAATTTAATTATTGTGAATATTGTAAAGTTTATCATAGAAGCATTTAAAATTTTATTGTATTCTATTTATTGTGACGGAATAAATGGACGTGTGGAAAATTTGGTACACAAATTTGGCGATTTGTACGGGTGCACAGAGACTGGGTTTTGCGTGTCTTTGTCACACGACCCGAACGGAAGGTCCCAGTACCTCATCCGTCAGGTCTTGTCCGTTCTCAGTTCCACTGTCACGGTTTCCCAACCGGCAGCTTATGTTTAATTCATGTTTCTTTAGGACGACGGCAGATGGCGCTACTTAATAACACTGAAACTTTAGAAGGGAACTACATGCGGAAAACAGACCTCCTTGAATGGAAGTCTTTAATGCAGCAGCAGTTCAGTGGCAATATTGATTCCAGGAGTTGCTGTTGAAGGTCCTTACATTGGAAATTAATGCACCTCGCAAGTGATTCTTCTTGTATGTCACAGTTTTCCTTATATATAAACTGATTAAAATTTTCCCATATTTTGAACGCGGGTTAGGGAAATACTAACCATAATTGCCCCTGTCATTATGTTTAAGGTTCTGTGTTTGGACAGTACCAATTTCTGACTATAGTCTTTGATATTTAATGTGTCCATTTAGGGCCATGCATATCGTGAATGGTTGTTTCAGTCTGTGGCTGCGCGTTGTGTTTTGGTAATACACGTAAATTGTGTGGTCTGCCGTACATATTTACCCATTAGTTTTAAGTGTTCGTTGGTTATTGTTGGCATTGTGACCAAATTTGTACCTCCCCTCTCTTTCCAGTACTAATATCCTATGTCGTATATATTGCGTTATAGTTCAGGAATCCCTAGCGAAAGCCAAATTTCTAGTGAAATATGCGTGATTTCAGTCTTCCGCCGCGAAATAGAAGTGAACTGCGCTCTTCTGAGTTATTACGCAGTGAGAATTGGTAATTTCTTAGCGACGCTTCGGGACAACCTATCGGTCCCTTCTTCAAGGATCAAGAATCCAACCTCGACCCTTGCGTATGGGGCCAATGGGTTGTCCCGAAATGTCAGTAAGAAATTACGACTACTTGCTGTGTAATAGCACTGAACAGCGCAGTTCTGTTCCAGTTAAATAAATCATTGTTTATTATTATTACCATTATTATTATTATTATAGAAAATAATCGTTTCGTATAAAACCAAATATTATAAAACAATATGAATAAATATGAAATAATGTCAAATAATAAAGTAAAGTAACACAAAGAAATATAAAGTAATTTGAAATAATATAAAAATTAGAAGTAACATAAAGTTTTGGGAGGAATTATGTGTACTGTCAATTTCGCAGTCAATATTAGAAGCTTGGTTAATTAGTAGGAAATGTGAATCTGCGTTTGACGTTTTGTATAAACCTCATGGTATAGACGACAATTAACCTGGGTTGAGATCCATATAATGAGTTCATATACATACTCGTACCACTGTACTGGAAGTGCAAGTGGACAAAAGCACTACAAACCACCCATTTAGCACGATTTAACGAGCGGTTGTTAGCTACCGCATCACTACCCTGTCAGTCACTCTTTCGTCTGTATTTGTTGTTCACGGCAATTTTCATAGTATATACAGATTTGTCCCTGGCTTATCGGTTCGCATCTCTTCCCGAAACCTGGCCTTCTGATTGAGATGCTGCATTTCGAGCCACGATGAATTCTTTAGCTCGCCATTTGCAGTTAATTAAATATAGTCGAATCTTTTGTGATCGAACCATTTCCGCCAATTTATTTACCATGTCGCAAAAGCGCCAGTGGGGCAAAGCCTCTTCATTTTCGAGGCTTCACGAGTCTACCGACACACCACACTCGGTAAGACGTCCGGACGAGTGATCAGCCTGACGCAGGGACCTCTAACTGACAACACACAACACACACAAAACACAGGTGTCCATGTCCCCGGCCGGATCCGAACTCGCAATACCAGCAAGCGAGCGGCCGCAGACCAACGCCTAAGACCGCACGTCCACTGGGAACGTAGCCACTTACTTAATGACACTAAATAAACATTTTGTGTCGGTGTGACGTCACATAACATTAGTGCAGTCTAACAGACACAATTATGCAATGTAAAGTGGTCAGAGTTTCTGGCTACAGATACAGAGGTCCGGGGTCCGATCCCCGGCGCTACCAGATTTTCTGAGTAGTAGTGGGTCTGGAACGGGGTCCACTCAGCCTCGTGAGCCTCGTGAGGTCAATTGAGGAGCTAATTGAATGAAAGAAGTAGCGGCTCCAGGTCTAGAAAACAGAGATTAACGGCTGTGGGGACCCGTTGCGCTGACCACGTGACACCCCTCTATCCGCAAAAGTTGGCACTAACTTCGCTGACCGGC
>Ga0136643_10019537_pt1 | contig 10237 bp, 7 predicted proteins | sample TergutLab28metaG_FD_96883 | JGI IMG/M metagenome (GOLD analysis project Ga0136643, IMG submission 96883) | Labiotermes labralis P1 segment gut microbial communities from Petit-Saut dam, French Guiana - Lab288 P1 (version 3) (version 3) | ecosystem: Host-associated > Arthropoda: Insects >... | reverse complement strand
TGTTCGGCCGGATCTGCCGCAACGAGATCACCTACGCCGAAGTCGTCGCCAAGCCCGCCGCCCGCCGCGTCCTCGCCTTCCTGGGCCGTTAGCCGGCTGATCCGGACGCCGCCGCGGCGCGCTCGCGAGCGCGGCGGGCCGGGAAGCCGACGGCGGCGGTGAGGGCGGCGGCGACCACGAAGGACAGGATCGAGGCCGACATCCAGGTCTGGACCGTGAAGCCGAGCGCGGACGCGACGTCGCCCCACAGCGACGCCCACCAGCCGATGTAGCCCGGGTTGACCAGCTGGTACATGACGAACCCGGCCGCCCACGGCACGAGCATCAGCCAGCGGCTGCGGGCCCGGTCCGACAGGTCCCAGTCGCCCTTGGACACCGCGAAGTAGTCGATGATCAGCACCGCGGACATGGGCACGAACACCGAGCCGAGCAGGGTCAGGAAGTTCTCGTAATCCGAGATGTTCAGCCAGAGCGCCCCGGCGGTGGCCAGCACGGAGATCACGCCCGCCAGGACGCGGCGGTCCCACATCGGGCGCAGGTTCTGGATCGACACCGCGGTCGAGTACACGTCGGCGAACGACTGGTCGAGCTCCCGCAGGGCGAGAATCGCGAAGGCGACGGCACCGACGGGCAGGGCGATGAAGGCGCCGAAGATGTGCCCCGGGTCCCTGGCCACCGTGAGGAGGGCGAGCAGGCCGATCGTGTAGCAGACCAGCTGGGTGACGCCGTACCCGGCGAGGGCGCCGACGAAGGTGGCCCGGCCGCTGCGGGAGTGCCGCGTGTAGTCGGCGGCCAGCGGGGCGAACGAGATCGCCGCGCCGACCACGGTGTCGGTCGCGGCCCAGAAGCCCGACCAGGTGCCGTGGGTGAACGCGGGGAGCGGGTGACGCAGCAGCTGGACCAGCAGGTAGACGATCACCACGATCACCGCGATGGCCGCGTACTTGCGCAGCACCCGGATCGCGCCCAGGGGTCGGATCGTGAGCAGCGCGGTGAGCACGCCCGCGATGAGGACGTAGGCCCACCGGGGCAGAGCGGGGGCGAGCTGATGAGCGGCGGTGGAGATCGTGACGATCTCGAACACGCCCCAGCCGACGCACTGCACGATGTTCACCACGGTCGGCAGGTAGCTCAGGCGGGCGCCGAACAGCCCGCGCAGCAGCACCATCGCGGGCGCGCCGGTCCGGGTCCCCTGGACTCCGGACAGCGCCACCGGGAGCGTGCCCAGGACGGTGCCGAGCGCGATCGCGGCCAGTCCGGCGGCTAGCGACAGGTACGGGCCGCTGCCGCTGGGCTGCAGGACGTACATGGCGCCGACGAAGCCGGTCAGGCTCACCCCGAGGTTGCCCCACAGGCCGAACTGGTCGAAGACGGACAGGGCCTGCGGCACCGGCTCGTTCAGCGTCTTCGGCGCCTCGGCGCGGCTGTCGCCCGCGACGATCGTGAACTCGCGCGTGTTCTGCGGTGTTTCCGTGGCGGCCACGGCAGCCTCCCTACGCCGGCATTATCCGGACAGGTTCCGACGGTCGGCGGCGCAGTCGATGCCGCCCTCTCAGCCCGGTCAAGCCCGAGCTCCCGTGTGTGTTGTGTATCGATGCCAGCATAACACCCCTGGCCAGACGGACATAAAGCACCATTCAGGTAACGAACGCCGGGCATACCCGGATACACCCCGCGTGACGGCGCCGGCTCGCCTATGTTTAGTCGCCGATAGATATGCGTGAAATCCGGGGGTCCTCTTGCGTATGTTTCGATTTCCTCTGCTCGCCGCCGCGGTCGTCGGTGGCGTCGCCGCGTGCGGCTCGGCGCCGGATCCTCTCGGGAACCTCTGCGCGTCCGCCATCGCGTCCCGGGCCGTCGCGGGCACCGAGGCGGCCAGCAGCATGCATGTCCAGGGCGAGGGAACGAGCGGCGGCCAGACGATGTCTTTCGACCTGAACGTGGCCGGGAGCAAGGGCTGCTCGGGGACGGTCACGGAGTCGAAGGCCGGGACGTTCAAGCTGGTCAAGCTCGGCACCTCGCTGTGGGTGTCGCCCAGCGACACGTTCTACCGGGCCGAGGCCGCCCGGGGCGCCGTCGTCCCGCTCGCCGCCCTGTCGGGGAAGTACCTCCGCGAGACGCCGGGCAAGTCCGCGCTCGCCTCGTTCGGCTCGATGTGCCAGCTGAACCCGCTGCTCACCGCGCTGGCGTCGGAGGCCGCGAAGTTCACCAAGGGCACCGTCTCCGTCACCGGCGGCGTGCGCACGCTGCGGCTGTCCCGCGGTTCCACGGTCATGGACGTGACGGACGCCGCCAGCCCGCGGGTCGTCTCCATCGACGCCCCGGGCGCGGCCCGGTACTCCTTCAGCGGCTACGGCTCCGCCGCCCCGGTCTCCGCGCCGCCCGCCAGAGCCGTGACGGACGGCAGCCGCTTCGGCTTCTGAGCCGGGGGTGTGTGTCTCCGTGGTCGCGATAACAGCCAGGCTGACACACACCCCTGCTCGGCGGCAGCGGCGGCAGCAGCAGCGGCGGCGGTGCAGGCGGCGGCGCGGTCAGCCGCCGATGGCGGACATGGGGCGGTCGGGCTGGAGGAAAGAGGGGTCGTTGATCCCGTGGCCGGGGAGCTTGGACGCGACGGCGGCCTTCCAGCTCTCCGCGATGTCCTCGTCCGACGCCCCGGAACGCAGGAGCTTGCGCAGGTCGCTTTCCTCCCGCGCGAACAGGCAGTTGCGGATCTGGCCGTCGGCGGTGAGCCGGACCCGGTCGCACGCCCCGCAGAACGGCCGGGTGACCGACGCGATCACGCCGACCCGGGCGGGCCCGCCGTTGACCAGGAACGTCTCGGCCGGGGCCGCGCCGCGCACGCGCTCCGAATCCGGCGCCAGCTCGAACGACTCCGACAGCCAGCCGAAGATCTCGTCCGCGGTCACCATGCCCTCGCGGGACCATCCGTGCTGGGCGTCCAGCGGCATCTGCTCGATGAACCGCAGTTCGTAACCGCGAGACAGGCAGTACTCCAGGAGCGGCACCGCCTCGGAGTCGTTGATCCCCCGCATCAGGACCGTGTTGACCTTCACCGGCGTCAGCCCGGCGTCCGCCGCCGCGGCCATCCCGTCGAGGACATCCGGCAGCCGGTCGCGCCGCGACAGCTTCTTGAAGACGTCCGGCTTCAGCGTGTCCAGGGACACGTTGATCCGGTCCAGCCCGGCCTCCCTCAGCCCGGAAGCACGGCGGGCGAGGCCGATCCCGTTCGTGGTCAGCGACATCTCCGGCCGCGGCGACAGCCGCGCCGTCCGCGCGATGATCGTATCCAGGTCGCGGCGCAGCAGCGGCTCGCCGCCGGTGAACCGGACTTCTTCGATGCCGAGCATCGTCACGCCGATGGTGAGGAGCCTGACGATCTCGTCGGTACTCAGCACCTCGTCATGCGGCAGCCAGTCCAGCCCCTCGGGCGGCATGCAGTACGTACACCGCAGATTGCAGCGGTCGGTCAGCGACACCCGGAGGTCCGTCGCGACACGCCCATACGAGTCTGACAGCATCATTTCACCCTACGCGCATAGCCCACACCAGGAGCAACTACGCGGCGCTCCGAGTATTCCAGCGGAGGCGGACGGGAATCGAACCCGCCAGCGGCGCGGCACGCCGCTCACTGGTTTTGAAGACCAGGGGCACCACCAGGAAACCTGACGCCTCCGCTCCCAACTCTACTGACGAGCGCCGGATGAGTGAATAATCGGGGTTGATGAAAACACAGGCGCACCCTTGGTGGTCGGACGCAGTCGTGTACCAGGTCTACCCCCGCAGCTTCGCCGACGACAACGGCGACGGCATCGGTGACCTGCGCGGATTGATCGCAAAGCTCCCTTACCTCGAAGACCTGGGGGTGGACGCCGTCTGGCTGACGCCGTTCTACCCTTCACCCCTGGCCGACGGCGGGTACGACGTGTCGGACTACCGCGACGTCGACCCCAGGATCGGCACCCTGGAGGAGTTCGACGAACTTCTGCGGACCGGGCGCGAGCACAACATCCGGGTCATCGTCGACCTGGTGCCGAACCACTGCTCATCAGAGCACCCCCTGTTCCAGGCCGCTCTGGCCGCCGGGCCCGGCAGCCCGGAACGGGACCTGTTCATCTTCCGCGAGGGGCGGGGCGACGCCGGCGACGAGCCTCCCAACAACTGGCCGTCCAACTTCGGCGGCCGGGCCTGGACCCGCGCCGCCGACGGGCAGTGGTACCTGCATCTATTCGACTCCACGCAGCCCGACTTCAACTGGCTGAACCCGGCGGTGCCGGAGTTCTTCGAAGGCGTCATCCGGTTCTGGCTGGACCGGGGCGTCGCCGGCCTGCGGATCGACGTGGCCCACGGCATGTTCAAGGAAGAGGGACTGCCCGACCTGGCGGTCCCGGAGCGGTCCAACCGGCCCAACTCCTATACCCACCGGCCGGAGATCCACGAGCTGTACCGGACCTGGCGGTCCGTCCTCGACTCCTATCCGGCCGATGACTACCCCGGCGAGCGCACGGCGGTCGGCGAGGTATGGGCCGACTCGCCCTCGACCCTGGCGCCGTACCTGGCCCCGGACGGGCTGCCGCAGGTGTTCAACTTCGAGCTGATCACCTCGCCGTGGAAGGCCCCGGACATCAGGGCGGCCGTCGACGCGACCCTGGCCCTGGCCGGGGGTTCCCGCGCGCCCTGGGTTCTGGGCAATCACGACGTCACGCGGCCGGTGACCCGCCTGGGCTCGCCGGAGGCGGCCCGCGCCGCGGCGCTGCTGCTGCTCGCCCTGCCCGGGTCGGCCTACCTCTACCAGGGGGAGGAACTCGGACTGCCCGAGGTCACCCGGATACCCGACGCCGCCCGGCAAGACCCCCGCTTCCACCGGACGAAAGGCCGGTCCGTCGGCCGGGACGGATGCCGGGTCCCCCTTCCCTGGTCCCCGGACGGCCCGGCCTACGGTTTTTCCCCGGCGGATTCCCCCGGCTCCCCCGTCGCCCCGTGGCTCCCCCAGCCGGACGGATGGGGAACCTACAGTCCCCCGGCGCAGGCCGGCGATCCGGATTCCTTCTACAACCTCTACCGGAACGCTCTGCGCCTGCGCCGTTCCGTTCCGGCCCTGGGCGCGGGGGCGCTACGGTGGCTAGAGTCACCAGACGACACGCTGGTCTTCGCCCGGGACCCGGGCTTCGTCTGCGCGGTCAACTTCGGGTCGGCGCCGCTGCCGCTGCCCGCGCACGACACGGTACTGCTATCCAGCGCCCCGCTCGCCGACGGGACCCTGCCGCCCCGGGCCGCGGCCTGGCTGACCGGCACAGCGGAGTGAGCGATGCCACATTGATACACAGTCCATATTGTTGTGAACGCGTCCGCCCTGCACAGAGAGATAATCTTCGGTAGTGCAGGTTACGGACGCGTCCCTGTCGCCCGGGACTCAGGACCCGTCCACCCCTCGCCGGTGGACCCGGCTCGCCGCGTTCTGGGCGACCCCGACAGGGAAGATCATTACCCTGGCCACGGTGCTGGCCGTGGGCCTCCGCATTCTCACGCTGACGCAGGCCGGCTACCTGCGCGGCGTCACCGAATACGACGACGGCGTCTACCTGGGCGCGACGATCCGGCTGCTGCAGGGCGTGGTCCCGTACAGAGACTTCGCCCTCGTGCAGCCGCCGGGCATCCTGCTGCTGACGACCCCGGTCGCGGCCTTCGCCCAGGCCTTCTCCACGGTGAAGGCGCTGGCCCTGGCCCGGATCCTGACCGCGCTGGCGTCGGCGGCCTGCGTGCCGCTCGCGGGCAGCCTGGTCCGGTACCGGGGCAGCGTCGTCACCCTGGTGACCTGCGGCCTGCTGGCCGTGTACCCGCCCGACATCACGACCGCGCACACGCTGCTGCTCGAACCGTGGATGAACCTGTTCCTCCTGCTCGGGACCGCCGCCGCCTTCCGGCGCGGCGCCCTGGCCAGCCCCCGGCGGCTGGCCTGGGCCGGGGCGGCCATCGGGTTCGCGGTGTCGATCAAGTTCTGGGCGGCCCTGCCGGCCGCGGTGGTCCTCGGGCTGTGCCTGTCCCGGCCGGAACGGCGGCCCGCCGCGCTGCGCCGTTTCCTGCCCGGGGTAGCGGCCGGGTTCCTCGTCCCGGTCCTGCCGTTCCTGCTGTCCGCGCCGGACGCGTTCTGGCGCAGCACGATCGCCGACCAGGCCACCCGGGCCAGCGTGGCGGTCCCGATCGCCGTGCGGTTCGCCTACGTCACCGGCACCCTCGACCTCCTGAACTCCAAGGGCCAGGTCTCCCTCGTCGCCGGATCGCACTCGATGTACGCGGCCAGCTGGGCGGAGCACGTGAACCTGTCGGCCGGAGTCGGCTGGCTGCCGTATACGGCGGCGGCGCTGATCGCCGCCGGGATCGCGGCGGGCTACTGGTTCCAGCGACGGCGGCTGACCCAGCTCGAGGTCCTCGGCCTGGTCATCTCGGTGCTGTCCTCGGCCGCCATCCTGGGGTACTCGGCGTTCTACTACCACTATCCGGACTTCCCCGCCCCGTGGCTGGCCATCAGCATGGGCTGCGCGGCGGGTGCCCTGGCCGGGCGGCCGGTCATCCGGCCGGTGCTGATGGTCGCGCTGTCGGTGCTGTTCGTGGTGATAGGCGGCATGCAGTACCGCGACACCCACACCAGCGTCGAGCCGGAGACCCAGAACGTCTCTCACCTGATCCCGCCGGGGGCGTGCCTGATCACCGACGAGGTGTCGCTGGCGATCGCCGCCGACCGGTTCACCGACCGGCCGCCCCGCTGCCCGGTGATCATCGACTCGCTGGCCGAGACGCTGGTGCGGGGCAACGGGGTCAGCGTGTACGGCGGCGCCGACCAGCTCCCGAAGGTGGTGGGCCAGTGGCGGGCCTGGTTCGCCAGGGCCGACTACGTGTGGATGTCGCCGCCGCGGTACTCCGACCACCGCATCCCGTGGACGCCATCGCTCCTGCACTGGTTCCACCGGCACTTCAGGCCGGTGAACTCCTTCTCCCCCAGCATCGGGCGCCTGTATAAACGCGACGGTTCCCCCCGCTGACCGTCAGTCCTCCCGGAGCTTCCGGGTGTCGTCGGGAAGGCGTTCAGTGATCTTCGCGCGGTCCAGGTACTCCAGGAGCGGGATCGCGACCCGGCGGGAGGTGCCCAGGGCCTGGCGGGCCTGGGAGGTGGTGAACGGCTGCGGGAGCCCGGCCAGGCGGCGGGCGGCCTCGTCGTCGGCTCCGGGGGCGAGGATGACGTTGTCGGCGACGCGGAGCAGCAGCCCGGCCCGGGCGGCGGTGGCGATGGCCTTCTTGTCCAGGCGCAGGTCTTTCAGCCGCTGGCTGTCGGGGGCCGCGAACGGGTCGCCGTCCAGGTCGTCGGTGACGGCCCGGACGGCCTCGGCGACCGCGGGGGGCAGGGACGCGGCGGCCGACGCCAGGCGGAGGTAGCCGCCTTCGGCGACGACGTCCCCGCCGACCAGGGCCGCGACGAGTCCGGAGTCCGGCAGGCCGAGCGCGGAGCGGGCGGCGTTCACCGGCATGCCCTGGGCCAGGGGGTTCTTCGCCGTGAAGCCGGCTACCACGGCGGGCAGTTCCCGGCGGAGCCGGTCCCAGCGCGCCGGGTCGGCGGCCCAGTCGGCCGCGACCGGCGCGGGCAGGTCGCTCACGCCCGCCGCGGTCAGGTCACCGGCGCGCAGCAGCCCGTGACGGCGCAGCAGGTCCGCCGGGCCCGGCGGGTCCGGCCAGGCCGCCAGTTCCCCCGCGGCCGCGGCCGCCGCGCCCCGGCGGCGCAGCCCGGCCGGGAACGGGTCGAGGACGCGCCCGCCGTAGATCGCCAGGCCGGCGGCGCCCGGGTCGCGCAGCAGGATCCGGTCCCCGGCGTGCAGCGGCAGGGGCTCGCGCAGGGTGAGCCGCGCGTAGGCGGCTCCGTCCTCCCGGCCCAGGACGCGGAGTTTCGCCGGGACCCGGGCCGAGCCGGCGTGCAGGTGCGGCTGGGCCGGGAGCTTGTCCGGCAGGCCCGCCGCGCCGGGCTCGATCCGCGCGTCGATCTCGGCGGTCAGCGTCCAGCCGCCCGGCGTCACCAGGGCCATGCCGCGGCGCGGCACGTCTGGCGGGACGCCGCGCAGGTTCAGCGCTACCCGCGCGACGCCGGCCACGGTGTCCTCGGGCCGGCCGAGGGCCTGCAGGGAACGGACCCGGGCCGCCGGGCCCGACGGGGTGAGTTCCAGTTCGTCGCCGACGGCGACCGTGCCGGACGGCAGGGTGCCGGTGACCACGGTTCCGCTGCCCTTGATCGTGAACGACCGGTCGATCCAGAGCCGGACCGGGCCGTCGGGCCGCGCGTCCGGGATGGCCCCGGCCAGGCGGGCGAGGGCCGCCCGGGTCTCCTCCAGGCCGGTGCCGGCGACCGGGCTGACCGCGACCGCTTCCACCTCGCCGAGCCGGGTCCGGGCGATCCGGTCCAGGGCCTCCCGCGTGGCCGGCCCGGGATCGGCCAGGTCGGCCCGGGTCACGGCGAGCAGGCCCCGGGTCACGCCCAGGGCGTCGACCGCGGCCAGGTGCTCGGCCGACTGCGGCATCCAGCCTTCGTCGGCCGCCACGACGAACAGGACGGCGGGGACGGGGCCGAGGCCGGCCAGCATGTTCGGCACGAACCGCTCGTGCCCGGGGACGTCGACGAACGCGACCGTTTGCCCGGTTTCCAGCGCGGTCCACGCGTAGCCGAGGTCGATGGTCATGCCGCGGCGGCGTTCCTCCGCCCACCGGTCGGGTTCCATCCCGGTCAGCGCCCGGACCAGTGTCGACTTGCCGTGGTCCACGTGCCCGGCGGTGGCGACGACCTTCACGCGCTCACCCCCAGCACGGCCGAGACCAGGCAGTCATCGTCGGCGGGGTCCACGGAGCGAAGGTCGAGGAGGAGTTCGCCCTTCTCGATCCGGCCGGTCACGGACGGGTCGCCGGTGCGCAGGGGCCCGGCGAGGGCCTCGGCGACCGCGACCGCCGCGCCGGGGAGGGTGACGCCGGGGGCTCCCCCGCCGCCGACCGCGCCGTCGGCTCTCACGGCGCGGGCGGGGACGGACCGGGCGGCGAGCGCGGCGACGATCCGTTCGGCCCGGGAAAGGAGGGTTTCCGGGGTGACGGCCAGCGCGCGGGCCACCGGGGCCGGGGGCCCGGTCAGGGTCGCCTCCAGCGCGGCCAGGGTGAGTTTGTCCACCCGGAGTGCCCGGGCCAGGGGATGGCGCAGCAGCCGGGCGACCAGGGCCGCCTCGCCCAGCAGCAGCCCGGCCTGGGGGCCGCCCAGCAGCTTGTCGCCGCTGGCGGTGACCAGGCGGGCCCCGTCCCGCAGCGACGTGGCCGCGTCCGGCTCGTCCGGCAGCAGCGGGTGCGGGGCCAGCAGTCCGGAGCCGATGTCATGCACCACCGGGACGCCGAGGGCGGCCAGTTCGCGGACGGACGCCTGCGCGGTGAACCCCTCGATCCGGTAGTTGGACGGATGCACCTTGAGGATGAAGGCGGTGCGGTCGGTGATGGCGGCGGAGTAGTCGGCGGCGGTAGTCCGGTTGGTGGTGCCGACCTCGCGCAGCCGGGCGCCGGTGGACTCGAGCAGGTCCGGCAGCCGGAACCGGTCGCCGATCTCGATCAGCTCGCCGCGGCTGATCACGATCTCGGAGTCCCGGGCGAGGGCGGTGGCCGCCAGCACCAGGGCGGCCGCGTTGTTGTTGACCGCGCCCGCGGCCTCGGCGCCGGGCACCGCGGCCAGCAGCGCGTCGATGGCGCCCTGGCCCCGCTTGCGGCTGCGGGTTCCGGAGGCCAGGTCGAACTCGACGTCGCAGTTCCCGGCGGCGGCGGTCAGCGCGTCCACCGCGGCCGCCGACAGGGGGGCGCGGCCGAGGTTGGTATGCACGATGACGCCGGTCGCGTTGATCACCGGGGTCAGAGAGACCGCGGCCGGCGGCAGTTCCGCGACGGCGGCGCCGGCTACCTCCTCCGGGGCGATCTCGCCGGCCCGGGCCCGGTCCTGCGCCCGGGTGACGGCGGCCTTGACGAGATCGCGGCCGAGACGGTCCGCCGCCCCGGCGAGACGGGGGTCGGCCAGCAAGCGGTCGGTTCGGGGGATTCGTCGCCTGGGCTCACTCACCCTGATGACCCTACTCCCGGCACCTGAAGTATCGTATTGATCACCCTGTGCTAGCCTCCGGGCCGTGAGCGGCGATTTCGGAACGACCGGCACCATGCCCGCGGATCCAGCGGCGAG
>Ga0136643_10019532_pt1 | contig 10239 bp, 9 predicted proteins | sample TergutLab28metaG_FD_96883 | JGI IMG/M metagenome (GOLD analysis project Ga0136643, IMG submission 96883) | Labiotermes labralis P1 segment gut microbial communities from Petit-Saut dam, French Guiana - Lab288 P1 (version 3) (version 3) | ecosystem: Host-associated > Arthropoda: Insects >... | reverse complement strand
CTGTCTCTATCCTGGGCCAGCCCAATCCAGTCCATATACCCACATCCCACCTCCTGGAAATCCATCCTAATATTATCCACCCATCTACACCTAGGTCTCCCCAGTGGCCTCTTTCCCTCCGGTTTCCCCACCAAGACCCTATACACCACCCTCTCCTCACCCATACGTGCCACATGCCCAGCCCATCTTATTCTTCTCGATTTGATCACCTGCACAATACGTTTCTCAACCCTACAAGCAGAATTCATGCACTCCTTTGACACAGGAAACATCCTATGTTATTTTAACCTTTCTGTAAAAAATATGTAAAACATTTAAATCTGCTATGTCAATATAAATGACTGCAATTACACTCTTTACAGATCACTCCTCCATCATTCATTCTAAATAAGTTATCAGCCATAACACAAAGAAAAACCTGAGATTTTAGGCTCTCAGTCTTCTGGGATGTTATGACATGATGACTTGCAGTTACCCAAGTTTCAGAGGAGCATGTGGCCTCAACCTTTAGGATCTAGCACACTCCCTTGAAACATCAGTAGGTATTTACCAGTTGACATGGAGTAACATCCCAGTAAACTTAAATCTTCAAACCAAACATTGATTTTAACACCTACTGACTGCTTACCCAGTGACACGACAAATTCCAATATGGCAGCACATATCTTGTAAAGTGTTTGGCTGTTGTTACTGTGCATATTAATGCCATTCCCTCCTAAAAATGCTTTGTTTAAAAAAATTACTGCAAGTGATGCAATATATTTTCCTTTCAATGTATTCATGACAATAAGTTGTAAAACTGTGTATATTAACTTAATCATGTCTATCTTGCTGTCCGTACACAATGAAGAACCACTGAATGGATATGCATTAAATTTGATACTGTGGAGTTATACAAAAAACTGGACAACATTTTGGTCAAAATCAGACAACAATAATGGACACTTTACATACAAAGCTACAAAGGTTTTGGTACATATCACACATGTGATTCGCAAGTAACACACTAAATAATTATAGTGAAAAACTTATTTAAAAAAATAAATTGCAGAGACAAATGAAAAACATTTCACCCCCAATATATTTCTTTGCAACACTTACAGTTTTGAGATAACAACATTTAGCAACAAAACCGGTGTGAATATATCTGAAGTGTTACTTGTGTGTTCATTTTATAACTTCCGTGAAGTGGTTATCATGTAGGTTAGATATGAGGTAAAAGAAAGAGCTTAACATCATTAACATCCTTAGCATTCAAAGTCACAGTTTCCTTTTTTTTGGATCCCTTCCATCATCTAAAATTTTTAAGACACTTTAAAACATAATGTGTCAGAAGCCAGCTCTGTTTCCATCTTCAGGTATGTAGTCACATTAAAAGTGTATGTATTTTCTAAGTTCCTAATTAATTGAATCATTTGTAAATCACTTTGTGAAGTGCTCAGTTTTAATTTCTGAGTAATAATCTGTATTAAGTTACTTGCCTTAACCCAAAACATCAACCTGACTTCTTCAATAAATCATGTTTTATCAGAATCAGCAAGACACTATATTATTAGTCCACCTCAGCTATTAGTTCTGCCAAATATATTTTTAAGGAATTATTCTGTTTCACCCACATTTTGTTCAAGCACAAATGGGTCAAGTGTCACCTCCTGACAAGATGGTATGGACTCTCCTAAAAAGAATTCCATATGTTTTGCCATAACATGTATTATTTCCATTGCTGTATCTGAAACAATTTTTCTTTTATATTCTGAATACTGAACACTAATCCAGGTAAAGCCTACAGTCTTTCCATTATGTTTAATGCATTTAAAGCTATATGCTACTAACATTTCATAAACGTATATGTCTGCTATATACAGGAGATAGTCACTTGCTTTACCGACAGTAAGTTAGCAGAACATCTCTGGAATGAAGATTCATTTGCACATCTTTGAAGAAGTCCACTAAATGTCTCAGCAGAAATACATCACGGGACTTGAATGCATCTTCCACTGTTGAGAACGTAATGTTCACAAAGTTGAGGATGTCTGCTTTGGGGATCTCTCCAGAAATGTGTTGCAGAATGATAAGCAGCTTGCATACCTGGCAATGAACTCACATTACATTAACACCACATACCAATAACAAGCCTAATGATAGGCACAATGAAAGCCAAAAGAACTGCCTCATAAGCCTAGTTCAATCTTCTCCAGGTAGTTTAAAACTTAGGGCTTTTATACTGAATTCCAAGACAATGCAGTATGTTCAAGGTAAGGGGAGCATCGTCTATCACAACAATATTCATATATTAATGAAGATGAAATTTCAGTTACGTATTTTGGCACACTTACAAAACAGCCGTCATAAAGCAGTGAGATACAAAGAAAAATTATTCCTGTCTTACACCTTATCTAGTTTTCATTTTATTTGCACAGAGATCTCAACTTGTATATTATAGTACATACACATGATATATGATAAGCCAAAAATTATTGGGTACTAATAAATATATATAACAGTAATTGGTTCAGAGTTTGAGAATATTTGTAATTATAATCAAAACAACACTATAAATCACAAGTTATTATAACTGTTAGAATGATTAAAATTACTAAAATTGTTGCTTCCCTGTGTATTTGTAGAAATTAATCAGTGATAGTGGGCAGGGGGCTGTTAGGTCTTTTTTTGAATATATAATATTAAAAAATGTATGATGTCATTAATATGTATGTTTTTTTAAACTTATTTTCTTGTTGGTCATTCTACATAGGAATTAACTGTAAATAAATAAGTAAATGAAAGGCTGGTATTAGATTATACTGCAGTATGTAATGTAACAAATGTCCCAAAGGGTTAAGATATGAAGCTGTTAAGGCAACTGAATTCAATGTCAGAATTATCAAAGAAGTCAATCCAGTGAGTCTTTACGCTTTGACAAGCCACCAACTTCACACAGACATATAATTTTAAGCATCATATTCAAACATAAGCTTGTCCATCTGGTTGTCATTATCAGGTTTCAACACTTTTAGCTTAAACAAGAAGAAAAATACAGAAAAAAAGTCACCTCTGGTCACTAGCCAAACTACACAACATACAAAGAAATGAACTACTTTACAGAAGGGATGATTCAGATGATTTCATACAACAGATGTTTCCACCACAAACAAAAACTTGGACTGTGTAAAATGCTCACTAATTCTGGTATACAGACTACCTCCTAGACAAGAAAGGGGAATAGACTACAGGGTAATGATACATTTATGAACTGCTAACAATAAGAGTACCAGAAGCAAAATTTGGAAGTACAGTTTGTGCAGAAAAATATCCCTTGTTGTATGTATAACATTAATGCACTGATGGTGTCAATGACGGGTCACTACAAATATAATGAAGACATTACAAGTCATATACTTTCTGTTACAACCAAACATAACCACATTTATTTATTTATTATCATAATTATCTATGTTACTAAGTGGACTTGTGAGTAATATGCTAAATATTCCTTCTTCAAGAGCATTCAGAATGCTTGTATGTAAAAATGAAAATATGTCAGGCTCTCTTAGAATGCAATAATAATGTGGAATATCAGAACAAACCTTTGAAATCATTAACATTTGAATAAACAAACCATCAGTGGTAAAATTTACAGAAAAATTACATCTGGAAAAACTGCAAGCTTAACTGTAATACATACAACACAAACTGCATGAATATAAAACAACTTAGCATGCCATATATGTTACAGACACTCTAAAAATAACATCCAAAACCAGTACCTGAACACGTGTGTCAGTACCATCATTCTGCAACTTTAGAATGGTGCGCAGAAACTCTTTGCTGTCCACAGAACGCATCAGAGTGTACATAGCCGGTAAGTTCTTGTAGCACAGGTTTACCAAAACACCAAGTGACAAATTAATCACATCCTTCTCCCCATTAACAATCCATGAAGTCAGCGTCGATATGAGACAAGGCAAATGACCTTCTTGCCATGAGATCTTCACACCATACGTCAACTCCTAACAAAATGCATAAAACACAAAAAATGGAACACCCTTAATCCTTCTGAGAAGATAAGGAACGATGTTAAAATATAGTGATCATGCACTTTAGGTTCTTTAGCAGACACATATATGCCACCAAATACCTTGAAAAAAAATTCATTTGTGCCTGTTAGAACCGATCCCAACTTTAAGTAAAGTAAACTCAATGTATCTAACATAACCAAAACTAGAATTTTCAAAAAAGAAAGAAGGAAAACAACATTGAAAATGTCATATTCCAGCCATAGTGGATTTTAAGTGGGCACTGTTTATGTTCAAAATATCACATGGTTTCATGGTACATGAGCAAATGCAATTTCATTTATGCCCATACGAAAAGTATGACCATTGCTGCGCTGGGCTTCATGAAATCATAATAATCAAAAGGTTTACGTACAAACTTTTTACACCACGTTTCACCCAAAATCAGACATTAAATGAGCAAAGTACAAATAGAAATTAATTTATGCCCCTACATAAAGTATGACATTCACTTCACCAAATTTCACAAAACTCATAATCAGTCAATACATTTTTGTTGACACATCAGGTAACAAAGTTCTCAAATTCAACAAAAAATCTACAATAGGCAGGTAAAATTATATTTATGCCCTTAAGTAAACTGTTGTTCACTGCATCAATTTTATGAAAAATTATAACTATTCAACAACATTTTGTAGAAATCTTCTGCAACAATGTAACCAAAATCAGTCAAGAAGCACAAGAAGTATTCATACAAGTTCACTGACACCCTTCAGTAAACAATCACTGTAACTAAACTGATTTTTACAAAACTCAAATTTGCACAAGTACTTTTAATAAAGAACTTGCATGGCAAATTTCATGAAAACTGGTCAAAGAGTTTAGCTGCTCATACCAGGTCACAGATGGACAGTCCACCACAGAAGGCGTTCTTCTTTTACTTCGTAAGAAAAGCCTATAATGGCCAGACAAAGGGAAAATTGGTTGTTTTAACTTCTCTGGTAAAATTATGAATAAGAATCAGTGAAATATTAAATCACATGAAACTTTTGTGCAAGCAAAAGTGACACAGTTAATCTGTGTACGTTGAATGTACAAATACTAAAATGCAAGAAAATGACAGAATTACAGATATATATATACTTTTTTTTTTGTTGTTGCAATAATCACCTGTAACAGCTGTAGCACACGAATCCTTTTGTCCTGTATGATGTTCACACCAAGAAGCCTAGTGAGGATAGGTGCAAACTTGTAGGTATGAATTAGTGCATGGCGAGCAGCTTGGTTCTGACAAGCATGATGCAAAACTCCAACGGCACACCAGACAATCCCTGAACTGGGCTCCAGCATAGACATAAGTTCATGCAAACTAACATAGAACTCAGCAGCAACACAACTAGCAGGATCAAATATACTCGTGTCTGATGTCACACCCAACATCTACAATGAAAGCAATTCACATCTGCAAAAGGCTATAGATGTTTATCATTAAACAATGGGTGATTGAACACATGAACACAAGCTGAAAAAATTGTATTTAATTACAAAAGTTATAAATAACAGACACATTTAAAGTCAATTTACAATTGCACACACCACAGAAACCTGGTGGGAATTGTAATAGCTTTCATTTAACCAAGACTTTAAGGTCTCATATACACAAACTGCTTCACTGTTTGCATTATTATATTTACTTTATTTGCATAACAAGGGTATTTGAAATATTGCATAGCTATATGATAGTTTAAACCAAGGTGGTTAGAAGCTACAGCATTCACAAAATATGCAAATAGAGAAAAGAAACGTAGAAGCTGTATCAAAGAGAATAACCAAAATTTAATTCAGGTTGTAAGGAACAAGAAAACATTATTCAGAACCTCTAGGCTGAATTTAACCTAAACACCAGGTGTTAAACAGGCAGAAAAAGGAAGAAAAACAAGATCCAAAGAGAACCACGGTTCTAAACAGGTCTACGTTCAAAATGGTGTTTTAGCAGAAATAAAATAAATGATATAAGGGTGTCTATAAATTCATAACCCTTTAGCAACAGCATAACAGTTCATATGCTTGTGTTGCAACAAATGAAATTATGGTCAACTAAGTAAGATGTCAAAAAACAAAAAAATACTACACGAAAGTCACATTACACAATACATTTGCAAGACAATGAACCACTGTATGATAAAGAGTTCAACTTAAAAAGTGTCCCTAGATATAAGCAACCATTTCTTAACCTGTAAATAATGCTGCAGAAAGCCAGATGTTTTTTCAGTGCGATGTTTGGAGTAATCCAAACAACATCCTATAAAGGCTTTCATGTGCTGATACTTTTCCATGACATATGTGTATCTGTGCAACCACAGGCCCTGGAAAAACCAAAACAAATATAAATCTGCTTTTACTGTACAAACACAGCCCTGAGTCAGGTAAATACAGTTAACACTTTTACATCCCATTTCTTTCGCTTCCAATTTAATATTATCCTCCCACCCAACCTATGTTTTGCAAGTGTATTTTTTTCCATTCAGTTTTATAACCTAAAGTTTTGAAAGCACTGCTCATTTGCCAGTGCATGTCACATGCTACATTTATCTGATTCTCATTCATTTTATCACCCTAATAACATCTGATAAAAAGTACAAATTATGAAGTTTCTCATTATGCAATTGTCTCCTTCCTTTGCATCTTCTCTCTTGGATACTCAACACTATGTTGGTTAATAGTCTTATCTATTTGCTTCTATCACGTTGCAAGACTCACACAAAACAAGAACTAAAATCCTTGAAAATATCGATCCTTCAAAGGTATCACAAACCACAGTCGTGACGGATCCTTTGGAACATCAGGAATGGTTGCATGGAAAAATTTCCAACATATTCTGATATACAAGATATGGGCACTATATACACATGACCTTAATGTGCCAAATACTAACTTCAGCAAACATAAGAAATTAGTATACTGTACCGAAGTCAAAGTTATGAAATAATCTTCAATCTATCATAAACACTTTACCACGATATAACATTATTTAGGACTACTCTGTAGAAGAATTGGCCTTGGGTAAGAACTCTCAATTCTTGTAAAAGCAGGTATGAAAAATGGTGTTGGTTTCAGGATAAAATACCATTCCCTAACACTGTAAACAGATATTTATCATGCGTTTATATTTATATTTGCACTTTCAACAATCATTCTAGTAGACCACAACACATTCTACATCGTTGACTTCCCGATGGAGGATCCACGCATTGTAAACAGCATTTGCTACAGATACACCTCACAGCAAAATTTATGAAAATCCTTTACCAGAAAAGAACGAAAGCTCCCTTCAGCGAAACTACCAACACATCAGTATAATGTGTAAGTAATAATTTAAAGATAATACCTGCTACTTTCAGTTACCGCCTTAAATTTTGGCTTTACGCCATGAATACCAACACAACTTTACACATTTCCTTCGTGGGTCCTAATATTTCTCTTTATCCTTCGTTGTAGGGAAAATGACAAATCACGAACAAAAAGTTCTGCATTGCGTGAACAAAACGAATGCTACTCTCAGTATTATATCACACTTTTTGCTATACAGCTACAGAAGGAAGTGTCAATTATAACTCATGCAGTATATATTCGAAATCCCGGTCATAATTTCTTTCGGTCTTTTGATTATTTTCGGTTATTTGAAGGAAGCACTACCAACCAAACACCTGAAAATGATCGGATTGGTCCTTTATGTAGGGACGATCCGGTGCAGAATTTTCTCTTCTACGAAACATCCAGACCGGCTCTGGAGTCCACCCAGTCTTCTGAATGGGTATCGGGGGCTTTTTATCCAGGGATAAAGCAGTCAGGGTATGAGGCTGACTTAGGTCCAAACAAGTATGAAGGTTTAGAATGAGTTGAGCTATACCTCCACTGCCCCATCTATGCCTTCATGATGTACAGGAACAACACAAGGTGGTTAAATACAAATACTGGTACATGTGACCGTTTTATTCAACACCAATGAATATTATACTGACTTATATCCTTTGCTACTAATGTGGTTTCAAAGCATCCTAAAAACTTGGAAATGAATGACCTCAGCTTTATTTCAGTGCCATCTTCCCAGGTGAAAGAAAATCTTGAACAAGAACAACTTTCAACTGCTCTTTCATCTACTTTAGTTGGCACCTAGTGACTTCTCTCTCCTTCCCAGTATAAAAAAAAATATATATAAAAGAGGCAAAAGTGGGTGTATAGGGATACCAGTGATCAAAGTGCAACACAAGATCCGGATGCAGAAAGAATACTAAATATGCTTCAACAAATTACAGGACCATGGGATTTGTAGTGGTCAGATGGAGAACGTATGGACAATTACTTTGTACTCAGATTCAGCAGGTATGACAAATTCTGGGTTTGGACCAGCACAAGCTACTACTTGATAGCACACATTGTTGTGTTATAAAATCATTAAGGGGAAATAATAGAGCATCAGTCAAAATACAACTTATATTCTTTTTCTACTGACTTTGGCAGCATGTTTCAGGTTGAATCAATTCACCACCACCCTGATGATGGATTGATGCATTCAGGTTTTAATTGCTGGTTCATGACCTAACCAGTTTAGATCAAAAGGCAACATTTCTTCTATAGTTCATACTATTTTTGTGGCAGGAAATAAAAAAACTTGGTGCTACTTTTGTAGTACAAAATGGAACAATTGTGTTAAATGACACAGCTAGGCCCTGTAAAACAAAAGCATGCATACACATTTGCATTAGTACACTTACCTTATATTGCAGTTACAATTTTACAGTATTATTACAGAACCACTACAACCCTTGTGTGGTGATCAGCTTTACTTTGCATTTGGAAGGTTGTGACAATTGCTCACCATTTAGTAAAACATGTACGAGCCAGAAACAGCAAAGAAGGAACTTTCCAGCCCACAGTAACATACATTTGATAAACTAGGTCTTCGTCAATGGAGCTTATAAATCTACCACAGGGCACTATGCAAAAATTACTTCACAGAACATCACTTTTTTTCAACAAACTAAACATTCATAAAACATGATTCAAAGATATGGTGAAAAATTCAAAGTACATTCTTCTTTCTACTAATATATTTGACTTCTGTGTTTGGGGAACTTCATAATTTACACTCCTACACATTATTACAATGTTCACACAAAGGAAGATGATATGAGAAATGCCATCAAAATGTGTCAGGAAACCTCATGGTAAGACAACACTTGAGAGAACTAGGTGAAGATGGGAGGATAATATTAAAATGGAAAAACATGAATTAATCTGGCTCAAGATGGGGTCCAGTGTAGCTACCATGGATACAGCAATGTACTTTTAGGGTTTCAGCACGTATCTTTCTGACAAACTCAGCAAGTATCAGATTCTTGATGAGGACTGTTCTACTTACTTACTTCCTAAAGGAATGGCTATGTTACAAATTCTTTTAAAATCAGATTTAATTAAATTTGCATTAATGTAGTTCTTGAATTTATGGATTTTCCGCAACTATCACTGCTGCTCTGGAGGTTCATAAGCATTGTGACTTAAACAATCTTCCTAATATTGACAGGAAACTATACATACAGAAACACACTAACAAAAGTGACAAATGCAATAAATAGCCTTAATAGCAGATGACAGCAAAACTAAACAACTTAAGTTACACAGGATTTTGTCAAAGATGTGGGCTACCTCTTGCACTACAGAGTACAAAAAGTGCATTATGGTATATAATAAATGTAAAATAAAAATTTGAGAGGGGGAATTACTCAATATACAGATGGCTGAAATATCACAGAATAACTTCTCTTTCAGGGCCAATGCACTATAGGCACATGCGAGAAACCAAAGGAAAAGTTGTGGGAATACACATTCTAGGAAGACCTCATGATACCACATTTTCTTGCAAATTCTTAAACCATATGAGAGGCTGATTGGAACTACAAATTAATAATCAAATAATTCAGCAAACCATTTTATATAGGTATTCAGTTGGTACTCATTCTCATGATAATAATTTGCCAGGTGAAACATCAACATTTCACATTGTCACAACATTTGTAATTGTTGCAATACAGGGTGTCCAAGGAGGAATGTGCCAGACTTCGGGAGGGTGTTCCTTATGTTAAAGTATACCGATATAACCCAAAACACCTATATCCAAAGTTGAACGGTTATGGAGATAATGGCCAGAGAAGTTTGAAACTTT
>Ga0136643_10019530_pt1 | contig 10239 bp, 6 predicted proteins | sample TergutLab28metaG_FD_96883 | JGI IMG/M metagenome (GOLD analysis project Ga0136643, IMG submission 96883) | Labiotermes labralis P1 segment gut microbial communities from Petit-Saut dam, French Guiana - Lab288 P1 (version 3) (version 3) | ecosystem: Host-associated > Arthropoda: Insects >... | reverse complement strand
CTGTCTACAGTCGTTTATCTTGTTTTTCTCATTTTGAGACACTTTATTGACCTGTCACTAGGAAAATAACAGAAGCAAATATATCTCTGTACATTGTGGTATAGTGAAGAAATAGTTTTTTGGATTAACCCGGGTCTCTCCCTTCTTCTCTTTTGGGGGGGGGGGCGGGGCCCGGGGGGGTGTGGGGGGGGGGGGGTGGTTGTTTCCCCCCCCCCCCCAATTCGGTTTGGGGCATAACACCGTGCTCTTACAGATCATCACAGCTTCAAAATTTTTAATTTTTTACAGTTTCTACTTATAACATGGCTTACATACAGACTTGTGAACAATCTTTTGTGCGATTTTTTGTGATGGTCGTGATGTTTACTGTTGTTACTCTTCTTTACTTTGGTTACATGTTTCTGTATGATTACAATAGTGACCAACATATAATGAGAACAAGATATATAATTTTCTGCAGCTGGACGCTGGGATTCAGTGGATTCTGTGGAAGCTGTGATGTCAACCCCACTGAGAGGAGTGAGCAAGGAAGACCGTTGTGAGGTGCAACAGACAAACATTGTTCGCAGCCAGGTTAGTGAATCTATTATTGTCATAAAAGTTGCTGCTTGAATGTCTCCTTGCGTTCTGTGTAGATGTATGGGACAACATTTAACCAGCCTCGTAGATGGTACAGTCTTTACACTCCGAGTATGGGATTCACTTTCTCTTACCGACTGTTTGGCGGGGTTAATTTTCTAAAACAGTTATTTAGTAGGTGAATTGCTGTCAGGACAAGATGTTCATAGTCTGCAGTTGAAGTCATATTTACATACTGCTTCTCAGAAATTCATGCAGAATTTTTTGTCTTCCAATTTGCTGTCTAAAAATATAAAGATTAAAAGTTGCAGGACTCTAATTTTGCCTGTTGTTTTGTCTGGATGTGAAATTTGGCCTCTCACACTGAAGGAGGTACAGAAGCTGAGGTTATTAGAGAATACAGTACTGAGGAAGATGTTTGGACCTAAGAGGGACAAGGTAACAGGAGAGTGGAGAAGGCTGCTAAATGAGGAGGCTATTGATCTGCATTTCCTGCTAAATATTATTCAAGTGATCAAATCGGTAAGAATGAGATGATCAGAGCAAGTGGTATGGTGAGGGAGATAGGAGGTGGATACAGGGTTTTGTTGGGGAAACCTGAGGGAAAGGGATCACTTGGAAGACCTAGGAGTAAGTTAGAGGATTATATTAAATTGGATCTTTGTGATGTGGGATGGAGAGGGGGCATGGACTGGGTTGATTTGGCTCAGGACAGGGACAGGTGGTGAACTCTTTTCATTGGGTTAATGAACTGCTGGATTCCATAAAAGGTGAGGAATTTCCTTACTGGCTGAGGACCTGTTAGCCTCTCAAAAAGCACTTTGCTTCATGGAGTTATTGAGATCTGACGAGTTTATAAGTGTAAACCATTGTACCTTACAGTGTCTCCCTAATGTATATAATAATAGTTCATTCAGTTTGTACATAAATTCTCATGTTACTGGTAAATATATATATATATATATATATATTTATTTATACATATTTATGATTTAATTTGTTTATGAACAGGTGGAAAGAATGGAGAAAACCACTCCACGGTTTGAAGAAAAGCCAAATTTGTTAAGCAGTAATGTTGCTTGGGATAAGACTGGTGTATCCAGTAGTGGCTGGGACAAAGTTGGAATGTTAGGGAGCCCATGGGACAAAACAGGTGTTCCTGGCAATGCATGGGAAAAGTCAGGAATAATTGGTAGTGGCTGGGACAAGCCAGGACTGTCCAGCAGTGGATGGGATAAATCCCCTATGCCTATTGGCAGTGGCTGGGGTGAGAAGGTTACCAACAATAACAGCAGCAGTAACTGGAGACCAGCGCCACCCCCACCCCCTGTCACCCCACATTTCCTAGAGACAGCACCACCAGCTGCTTCCAGGACCAGTAGCTTCTATTCCCAAAGGTGAGTATGTTAAGTTTCTTTGAGTAGCTAAGGCTTAAAGGCAATGGGAGTGGGAGGATGATCTTTCATGCTCATGTTAATTTTCTATAATTTTTGCAAACAAAATGAGAAGAAAATATTTTTATTCTAAATTCTTATACTGTAAGTTTTGAATGGACTGTCTTGATAGTTATGTTCATGTAATTATTTTTCATTCAGTGGAACTTATGTTATTTTGATTATATGATCACAGTTTTTGTAGAGTTTTTATACCATTTCAATAATGACATCTTGAACTAGTTAGAACACTTTTGAACACCACAATTACAGTACAATATGTTCTGGAGCATCACCCTTCATCAGTAAATGTGTTTGAGTGTATATTCATCATGGAAAGTCTCTTGAAAGATTGTAATTTAGAACTCAGTGAAAAATTATTTTCTGTTTTATAATAACTAAAAGCACTTATTTGAGAGCAATAGAAGTGCCCATTATTTGCCCAGGTTCTTCCTTGAATAAGTAATTCCTTATTTCATTATGACATTCTTATCAACTTATCTTCCTCTTACCATTGATATGTTATTTTCATCACTGTGACGCTGCATTAAACTGTTGGCAAGTGAGTATGGTCACTATCAAACAAACCAGAGGCAGAGAAATGGAGAAAATTGGACATAAGAATTTCATAAAATATGGTTAAATAATATTATCAATGATTAAATGCATTGTAGCCCTGTCTTTTTATTATAAGTAATTTGTTCATGCATGTTTATATTTTACAGTCATAATGCAGCATTACCACAGCCCAGATCTCCCCCACCTCCTATACAGCCTGTGAAGACAAATCGGGAGTTAGCAATGTACCAACATAACAATAAGCAACATTCCAACAACCATGATGTTTTCACCAATGCATACAACAGTAGTCAGTATCATCAGCTGGCACAGCATGGAAATAATGCCTACAGAGGCAGGGACATTTTCGAACAGTCCGGAGGTGTGTCACAAGAAGATAGAGACCGCCGATCCTCTGTCTCAACACATCTGACTGATAGAATGGAAAGGATAGAAAGTGAGTATTGCATCTAACCCTGTCAGTATCAACATCTTTGTCCATGAGGGTGTCACTTCTGTGGAGCATTTTGTTTTTATGTAACAAGGAACACGATCACAATATTTGACTTGTAGACTAACCGGCTGGCACCAGAAAAACCATCATCCTCAGTATAACAGAAACATGAGAGCTGCTTGGAATATGTTGCTGTTGATACTTAGAATTCTTTCCAAGCCCATAAAATCAAGCTGGGCAGCTGAATCTAGCCAGTGGGCTTCAATTTGCATGTCTTAGGTGACTGTGGCTATAGTATGGCCAGAATTCAGACAGAAGGGACAGTTTCATTTGATTTCTCATTGCGGTGACTATATTGAAACATTGATGTAATGCAATGTCATCTATTAGAAATGTACCAACATTGTGGCGCAGTGTATTGCCCCCCTATTCAGAGTGAAATAAACAGATGCAGTACACTCCTGTTAAACATAAATTTCCATCAGTCTACATAGCTGTATAGCCCAGAAGGCAGTAGCCATCAAAGGCAGTTTTAGTTCGGGTCCCCTCGAATAATGTTTAATACTAAAAATAGATGCCAGACATAAATAATGTGAACTTTCTCTCCTGTGTATCTAGTTGGCTTTCACTGCCTTTTAACGCATAACAACAACAACAACAACTACTACTACTACTACTACAACAACAACAACAACAACAATAATAATAATAATAATAATAATAATAATAATAATGTGAACATAACTGCTACATTGATAGATGACATAAGAACAACCATCATCTGTGATAAGTTTTTTTTGTTTGTGGGTTGTTTATGAAAAGTTATATGTAGACTGGCTTTCTTAATATCTTACAGTTGAAGAGTCTCCAGAATTTCTACAGCCTGTGGACACAGCACCTCCTTTCATTATGGAGCGGCGTGACCATGGCAAGAACCTGGAGATGGTGAAGACAAAGCTGTTTGGCCCAAGTAGTGCAGCATACTTCACTTATAATAGAGTAACCTGGAGACTGAGTGTCAGGAAAGAGGTAGATGCACAATGTGATAACATGTGTACATTTGAATTTAATTCACTTTGTTTTTATGGAATATTCATAATTTTGTATACATTGATTTGTCTTTCTTAAGTGTGTTTAACCATATTGTCAATTGTTAAGATTGTATAACGTTTATTATAGATGAAGATATGTATGCGGAACATTTTTTGAATGATTCTGAAAGGTGAAAACTGAAGTACTCAGAGGAAACCTTTCTGAGTTCCACTTCATCCAACAAATGTCCCATGTGCTCACATGGGATCCAACCTAGGCCTTTGTGCTGACAGGCCAGGATTTAGCTACCTGAGCCATCGTGTGGCCCACTGATTTGTCGTTTTTTGAAAACAAGGGCTTTCTTGAGGGTAATTTATTAAACATAAATTAACTTCAAATTAATTTAAAGGCACTAATTAGGGATGTAGATAACAGTGATGGATGATAAACATAATGGTGTTTTAAAGAGTGATATGCTCATTTTAATAACAGAAGGTACATGATACATAAATGGGGGAAAGATAAGATTTGATTTGTTACAGGTCAAATTATTACATATGTCAGTTTGACCACTGTTATCTAGACACTTGACTTATTGGATAGGTTTCTAATTTTCAGTCAGTCAGTGTGACAGAGTGAGGGTTGGGGTTTTGGGCAGACTGATAAAATGGATTGCTGGCAGGAAGTGGTCTGGATCTTAAGGTGGTGAATAGCAGGGAGGGAGGGAGGGCTGGTTTCTGATAGCCTTGCCAGCAGCTGGGACTGCAGGTTGGTAGCTTATAACCAGCTGGTACAGGACAGATTTGGGTGTTAAGCCACTCAGAAGGAGGTAGGGTGGCTTAGTGCATGGTTATGCAAGTAATGGCATTTGTTAATTGCATGCCAACAACGTTACCACTTCAGGTGACATTTATTTGGGTTCTGCCATGAATACATGAATGGATATTCTTCTAAAAGGGTATATTCATTTTGTGAGTTACTGCATAATTGTTCTTATTGTGATTCTGTATGCCTTGTGGTTGGTTCTTGTGATTGTCTTTCATTTCAAAGGTACAGTATGAAACATAATTTTTTCTAATGTTTGTATATTGTTGATAATCAAGCTGTATAATATAAAAAAAAATTATTTCTTTCTTTAGTCTTTGTTTAATGGTGTTTTGAGGTAGTGAAGGGGCATTTATGTGGACTAACCGAGTAAAATCATTGAAAATCTGTCACACTATCTTATCTCTGGGCTGAGATTTGAACCTGGGACATCCCAGTTGTAAGGCAGGAATACTACCTACTGAAATGACATGTTCAGTGGTTTCTAGTAAATATTGTAGATAACTCATTTGTGCTGTTTCCAGTCTTTCATTGTCAAGGGCTAAAGTAAAGTCTTAATCTTCTGAACAGTATGGGTAAGTACAATTAGGAATATTTGTTTTTTTATATTTGCAGGTATTTGCACCAGGGGAGACACTGAGTAGTCCATTAGCTCTCCATCTGGTGTTCTGCCAAGTAGTGCAGGACTGTCTTGGTCCAGCCAACTGCATCAGAGTGACCAGAGAACAACGTGCCAAAATGAAAAAGGTAAAAAATTGTTTTGCAGTTTGTTACATATGATGCAAAATGCTTCCTGGAAAGTGAGGTATTTCTGCTATTCAAACCATAATATTGTGTTGCAGCTGCTGGACAGCTATGGAGTGACACTAAGCAATCTTCACTCATCACACCAGAAAATCACTATCAAGAAGAATATTGTTGACATGGCAAAGGACTGGCCCATGTACTTTGCCCGCATCTTTCCTGTTTCGGTAAGTTAAGGAACAGGTTATAGATAACACTGATCTTAAACCAGAACTCCTTGTTGTTCCATCTGAACTTATTGTGTTCGTTAAACAGATATTTGAGATCTCTGTAATGGTCTTAACTTCAAAGGTCAGAATGTCCATGAAAAATTTCTTTATGAACATGTTTTACCCTTGAAGAAGAGAACAGTATGATGTCTCAGAACATCAGGCACCACCCAACCAGTGACACCAGTCACATTCCAGAAGAGTGGAAATCTAAGTTGCACCACTGCAAAAGCCTAAAGACTGATATATGTATATATTATGTGTGTGTGTATATATATATATATATATATATATATATATAATATGTGTGTGTGTGTGTTAATTATTTAGTTCTCTCTTCCTTTCTTTCTTTCTTTCTTTCTTTCTCGCTTTCTTTCTTTCTTTCTTTCTTTCTCTTTCTTTCTTCCTTTCTTTCTTTCTTTCTCTTTTCTTTCTTTCTCTTTTCTTTCTTTCTCTTTTGTTTCTTTTTCTTTCTTTCTTTCTTTCTTTCTTTTATTTTGTTCTTTCTTTCTCTCCATTATGCTTGATTCATTTAATAGGTCTTGATATTTTGTGCTTTGATACAGTTAGATGTACCTGGGAACATTTAAATTTACCACATTCTACTGCATTAGTTGCTTCAGCATTACATAATTGTACATGTTGCTGCTTAGCGAAGATTCACAACAAAGGGTCTAGTTTCAATACTTGTAAAAGAGAGAACATGGGTTTTCAAGAAAAGATATCTAACTGGAATAGAGAAAATCTTCTATATGAACAGTGAGAGGGAGGGTTGATGGTTCACATGAATTTGTCGTTCTTATAGAAATAAATTTTCTAGATCATTGTAGGGAGGCACACTTCAGTTATGTTGGATATAGACCATTATCTGAATACGGCTGGCCAACGTGTGGCCCTTGCGGAAAGTATTGGCGGCTCTTGGTCACCTGAATAGTTTTAGTAATGCAATTTAACAAGAATAATACATTAAGTTTACAGAACATAATATGACAACTTTACATTAAGTTTACAGAACATAATATGGCAACTTTATTTACAGAGAAAATGTTTAGAAATTATAACCTATCACTTTTAAGACAGCACACAGTAAACCAATATTTCTTTATGCTTGGTTGAGTTAAATAAGACCTGATGCCTTTTCATTTAACCATTTTTTAGCATAATTTACTGCTTGTAAATAATGGCTTTTTACCCTTTACTATTCATGTATACACAAGTGCAACCCTTGTGCATATTTTTAATGAATTATGCAGCCCTCCTGTGTTTGAAGTTGGCCAGCCCTGATCAGAAGTATGTGTGAAATACATATATACCATTTTGTTGAGCTAGCAAAATTGCCATCTTCAAGCTGTTATTTTTCATCATATTGACAGGATTCTTTGTATGGCTGTCTTCTTACTCTTTCACTTCATCCATTTTATCATCATCATCATCATCATCATCATCTCTCTTCCTTCCCCACCTTTCTGAGTATTAGCAGCAGTGATCGTAACTAAATCCAGATTGTTTTGAATGTTAAACTTCTCTGCTAATCACTAGATATCTTGGACAAGAATCATTATGTGTACTTCATATCATGAGCTGCCACATCTCTTAAAGTCAATATTCTATCTTTGAAATTCGCAATGTGTTTCATTTTTCTTCATTCATTTAAATTATGCATGCTCTGATCAGAATGGTGTTCTTGGGTGGCATGAACATCTGTGCTTTGTTAAAGACCAGCATGCATAATCCTTAAATGGGCAAAGCATATCTCTTTGCTATTTAGAAAGTGGGTTTTCCCTCCCAGAAAACGCACAACATTTTGATGCAGAGACCAGTCTGTTTATGACGTGTGGAAAAATAATTGCTGTTTATTCACAGAACTAATTAAAACAGATATACACTTTGGGTGTATTGTCAAGATAGTGAAGGTTAAAGCAGGTTGTCATTGCATTACAAAGAGGTCAGTAATTGAATAATGCATTCTAAAAACATATGCATACATATTAACAGTGAGCATATGGTGATAACCCTTAAAACTTACTACATGAATTCATGCACTTATTCATGTGGTTAATGTATCCAGTCACAGTCTCACTGATCTTTTTGAACACTGTCCACTTTGATAGCATAAGTCTTGAAGCTTATATGACAACAGAATTCATTGAAATTTTCACATGCAGACAGCTATTTCAGGGTGTGAAGTTTTTCTGACTTTGCGGGAACTAACTCCTTTCCCGTCTTCACGGTGTGCTGGTGGTTTGGTGGCACCAAAACTGATGACTAGGTGTCCAAATCTGCGCTGTGTATATTTCTGTTTGGCTGGTTGCGGTATGGAATGTGACCCCTCTAGTTAGCAGGAGGAGTAAAGGAAAACATCACATTAACTTCGTGCCTGCACGCAGAATCCTAGAGCATACCAGCTCTGCACTACTTAGGGCAAGGATCCACCACACTATATGGGAGCTAGACAGGGTTTCCCAGGAACTCCTACAGACATACTTTTCAGTATCAGCAAAGTTAACACAATGTGACTTGGGATGTGGTAGACATCTCTACCACGGCACAGTATGTCTGACATTTTCCTCCCCGACTAAAAAAAGAAAGAAAGAAAAAAAAAATTCAAACACTGGTATATCAAGAAACCACTGACAGATAAAATAGATGCTAAAAAAGTTGCAATAAATCTCATGGATAGAGAACTAGAACCAGCTGCAGTATCTGTCCTAAGTAAAGGATTAGACTTTGCTCAAACAACAGACTCCAGAGCCAACCTGAAGCAAACCATCAGCAGTACAGAACGGGCAATACTACACATCCCAAAAGACACTGATGAAGAAATATGACAGGAAGCCAGCTGCATTTTAAAACATGCCAAACAAAGAAGGAAATTATAATAAAAGGGGAAAAACATGCACTCATGGCCTTGCAGAATGATACAAACATCACAATACTCCTGGCAGACAAAGAAAATGCCACAGTGTTAATGCTCGATCAGGATTATCACAACAAAATGAGATCAGTATTAAATGACTTGGTATAATGACCTGGTATAAAGAAAATTACCCACAGATTCATCCAACAAAATAGAGAGGAATACCTTCTGCCTCGTAAAGAAGTCGAGGATTCCAAATGACACTGCGAAGAAGCTATCACCACATGGCATGATGCTGCCCAGAATATATGACGTACCGAAGACCCACAAAGGGAGATGCCACTGACGCCCATTGTAAATTGTATCTTATCTCCAACACAGTGTCTGGCAAAGCATCTGGCGGGACTTCTGAAACCATTAGTTTGAAATTCCATCCACTACATTAGGAACTCAGAGATGTTCATCCAAAAACTAAAGGAAATAATAATATTATAATAATAACATATTTAACTGCAAATGGACTGTTGCCTGGTGGCAGGGGTTATTATGTGTGTACATAGTTATGAAATAAGGATCTAAGAGATTTAAGTCAGGAGGGCTACACAAGAAGCATGCAGTAGCAACTTGGAATCTTGGGAACCATCCCAGCATTTGCTTTTAGACACGGAAACCAAGAAAAACCAGTGCCAAGGTGGCTGGTTGCAGGACCTTCCAGATACTGACTTCTAGCCAGTAATCCGTCAACCATACTATTCAAAACAGCAATACACACATAGTAAAACAATACACATGAGGTAACAAAAATACACACAAGATAATAACACAATACACAAAAGACCAAATACAGTTAGCAGACTGACTACAGTTAGTTACAACTACAAGAAAAAGCCCTGTTAGTGAGCTTCAATGTGACTTCATTATTCACCAGAGTACCACCAGAGGACACGCAGTAGATAATGTCCAACACATTCCGGTGGGGATCGAGGATCTAATAAGACATGTCCTCATGCTATATACCACCTATTTGATGGAAAACTGTATGAACAGACTGATGGCGTAGCTATGGAATCACCGCTAACTCCAATAGTAGCCAACATCTGCAGGGTCCGCCAAAAAAATGTATACACACTTTAACGAAAGAAAACTCTATGCTGTATGCTAGTACTAACTTTAATTATACATTACAAGTTGAATACATGTTACATTAGAACACAATACAAGTTTCCTGTACCTGTACAGTTAATGGAGGTACTCAAAGTGGCTGCTGTTAGCAGCTAGACACCTTTTACAATGGCGAGCAGTTGATTTAGCAACCTCAGTCAAAGTGTTTATGGGGATTGCTGCACATGCCGCTCTAATTTCTGCATGAAGGTCCCCCAGCATAGCCAGTTTCTTGTGATACATGACATCCTTCAAGGTCCCCCAAAGGTAAAAGTCCAGAGGTGTTAAATCTGGTGAACGTGGTGGGAATTCAAATGTACCTCTTCG
>Ga0136643_10019529_pt1 | contig 10239 bp, 6 predicted proteins | sample TergutLab28metaG_FD_96883 | JGI IMG/M metagenome (GOLD analysis project Ga0136643, IMG submission 96883) | Labiotermes labralis P1 segment gut microbial communities from Petit-Saut dam, French Guiana - Lab288 P1 (version 3) (version 3) | ecosystem: Host-associated > Arthropoda: Insects >... | reverse complement strand
TGATTAATATTGAGTGTTTGCATCAGGCCATCAATATCAGTGCAAGCAACAAGGCCCCTTTCCATTTTAAAGAACTGAACTAGATCTTCTCGCCTTTTACGATACACTGAAATTCTGACATTTTGTTTCATTACTCACTGTCTGGGAGCACAGTGCTGACACCTGTATCCCTTCCCAAGTAACTATTTTACGCATTAAGCCACACCTCATGTATCATGACATCTAGAGCCAAGAATTGAATTCTAAGGCCATATTTGGTCTCAGCACGTTGAATTGAAAAGGAAACAACTACCGGTATTTTGGTTACAGATACATTTTGTGTGTTGACCAGTGTTATTTGAAATTTCAAATTTGTCTCCCCACTTAACAGTTACAAATTAATAATAATACACCTTTAATTAAGTCAGTGTTAATGTCAACAAAAATAATAATCCCACATCAATTACAGTGTTATAGATCAGTCGGTTCATTGATTAGTCTACGGGCAGGATGACCGACTATTCTTGGTTCAGTTCTCGGCAGGGAAAGAGATATTCTTTTCAGTAAACCATGTAGACCCACTGGGGACTCAGCCAGCTCCCTGCCCTAAGCATAATATCCCTTGACATACTTCGTAAGCTAAGAGCTTACCTTTGCCGGCGGGAAAGTTAAGCCTAATATATGTGGAGGTATGTAAGCTGTATTCTTCCACGTGCCTTCGTGGTGAGGTGCTTAACTAAGCAAACCAACAAATTTACGTTTAACTAACTGCCTCCATTCAGCAGGGCCCTTCCTTATAAGCTAATATGTAACCAGCTGTTCAAGAACTTGCACAAATTTAATTAAACCTGAATGTTCATTGCGGTGTACAAAACAGCCCGCCAGCTGTCCCTGTTTATGACCCAATGAATTAATCCCACATCATGCCATATTATTTTTAGGATAAATTTTAATTTTTTCTCTCATCGATAGGTGGTCTGAATTTTCGTCTGAGTACTCTTTTGCTTTCAGTTTTTCCAAACCCAATCCTGTACAACTTTAATTTTTCCCTGTATTGGTACAATAACAGTCCAATTTAATCTCTAAGTGTTTTTGGCATGAGAAACACGTTCATTTTAACACGTTTTCATATCACAAGTTGAGTGTTGTCTACGTTAAAAATAATCGTATTACATTCTTGATGTAAGTATGAATACATTACAAAAGTAAGGTAGAACAAGAATGAAAAATAAGGGTAATAACCAACAAATAAGTCATATTATTCTTTTCTTTCATTTAGTTTCAATAATCCAAATGTAAGGTTTAAAAACTTTAAGTTGGAATGGCAGCTTGGATGGGCTCTAGTCTTCCAACAACAATAAATATTTGTTCTCTAAAACATTTACATTTATTTGGCCATTCCGAAATAAGTACTTAATCGTGGACATTCTTCATGTTACGCCAATATTTCAGGTTTCTGATGGCAGCAAATAAAGTTAAAAGCCACATAAAACCCTACAACTGATAACTTTTCCGACGCCCGTCCCGTTCCGAAGAAAGGCTGTGTGTAATTCCAGCTAATCCATTGACATGTCATGTCTGCCATAATTCTGACATTTATAACAAACCGGCACTAATTAGCCGCGAAAACACGCTAGAAGGCAATCATGAGGAAAAAACTGTCGCCAACGCAAAGGACAGACACGTGTTTATGTAAGTGTAAACGAATGACTATGGACACAAATGACTATATCTTCCTAGCGGACACAACTGTATTAACTACTTACATTTTCACTTGAGGGAGGAAACGGTTTGTTTCCAGAAGGCTGTGTTCGGTTTATGTACTAGACTGCTGGCAAAGTCCAGATATCCCATCACAAATTATTACTCAAATTGAAAGAAACTTTTAAATCAGTGTTTTATATTTTCTGTTCTTTCTGCTTTATTGTTTTATCTTGGTCATTGGCCATGTGTGGTAATCTTTCTGCAATTCGTTTATACTTTTTGTTTAATATTTGCTTTTTCGTTAATACAGTAATATATTGTCGGAGATATATTATAAAAACCCTGAAAAGTTGAAATTGCATTCAGGAATACATTAGTAGTTCATTAACCTGTGGATATGCTTGATAAATTTCCGTTCAGAGTAACACGTCTTCCTATCTGCGATCTAGAAACGCAATTATTCAAACGTACAGAATTTTATCTCCCCCGCTTCTTATGTACCGGTATAAAATTTGGTTTCTTACATTGAGGTAAAGACATTGGTTGAGGGTGTTCAAAAACAGTGTGTTGAGGAATATATTTGGGTCTCAGAAGGAAGCAATAACAATAGACTGGAATTAGTCTCTTGCGGTGGAACTTCATAGTTTGTGCTCCTTGTTAAATATTCTGGCGATAACATCTAGGAGGGCATTGGCACACATGGGAGGGGAAAGAAGTGCATTCAGAATTTTGTTTGGAAAGCCTGAAGAAAAGAAACCACATGGAAGGCGTAGAAGTAAATGGGAGGATGTTATTAAAATAGATCTAAAGAAATGATATATGAAGGTGTGGACTGTATTTATGTTGCTTAGGGTAGGGAACAGTGGACGGCTCGTGTGAAGGCGGTAATGAACTTTGGGATTGCTGAAACATTGACTCTTTCGTTACTATTCAGGGAACCATCAGTTTCGGAGGAATTTCTCTGCTACATTAACTGGCTTTATATATTTTATTGTGTAAACCCCATTCTTGATCCACACTGTGGGCGAACTCAGGATCCGCTAAAGGTAAGCAATCAGTGAGAATTTTGAGGTAGCGTATTGGCACTGAAAGCTATTGCGAGCCAAAGTGCAGTTCATTTTAATTTAAACATTTGCAGAAAGTTAATTAGTAAATATGTTACGTTAATCAAATTACTTTTGGGTACAATATACTCTCGAAATGTACTCGCGCCCACTTGAGCTTCAAATGACGTCAGCATGAATGAACTGAAAGTGAGACAAATGTTTGCCACAAACAGTCGCTATGAACACGTACAGACAATGCCGGGAAACAGATAGCCTTGGATAATCCTAGCAGGGGAATCAGAAGGAAAACGAAGAACTGGAAGACCCAAAGAAAGATAGATGGATTAATACAGAGCCTCTAAGTATGAACTACAGAAGAGGATGCTAGAGACAGGGACATGTGGAGAAACTTAGTTTTGGTTGCAGGATCTCTGGATGAATGAAAAACGATATATATTTTGCATGAATGTGTTCTAACCGTGGCTGTACGCATGGCGTGAATAAGGATTAATGTTTCTTTTTGTTTTGTTTATTATTGACGAATCGTGGACTGCTGAGTTTTCATTTATATTCAACATGCTTTTATAATCCATTAAGTAAGTAAGTCCGAAGTAAAATTAAAGCAGAAATGACATGAATACACGAATATGCCCTGAACTGCAAGAATAAATCCAAAGTTACCTAGTCCACGATGTCTGTGGTGGAACACAATAGAGGAAAGATTGCTCAAGGATAATAAAATCTCTCGACGTTGTCATTGTAACCGAAACTAATTCAATGTCCGTGAGTTCTTGGAGAGTCAGTATTCCCTCCACTACTTAATGTAATTACCGTCAATTATGGAGCCCGAATATAGATTGCCCCATTCACTGGGCCCTGTTCGGAGGCAGCTGTATCAGTCCACATGCTCGTAAACTCTTCCTGGAAGAGTTGATTTAATATTGCCCTCTCGTCTGCGCTATGAATGCCATCGACCTGTAACGGACTTGAGTATCATCATCATCCCTTTCAATTACTTTTTTTCTTACCATTCATTGTGCAGTTGCTTTGTGTTTGCTTTGTAATTGATGTGTTTGCTGTTGAGCCAGTATATTGATGAAAAATATTGGTCCGAATAGAACTGAGTCGTTATTGTTATGCAAGTTATTGCTGGAGACCAAACAACTCAGTAACTTGTCTAAAGTGGCAACGCTTCCCACTTGTAACCGAGAGGCTGTCAATTCCATTCTCTGTTGGTACACTCGCTATCATGACTGAAGTACTTCATGGTTTTACTCATCCTGTCCATGCAGTTGTCTGGATAGTATCCCAGACTCTCCCACGGTCCGTCCTTCTGCATCCTGTCCAATTACTACTGACTACTCTCCCCTTCCATTCGACGCCTATATTCAGAAGCTGTGGCAGTGTCCTGCACTGCGCGGTATACAGAGATAAAACAGTCGCTCTAAGATTAAGCGTATCGACGACAGCCAGCCTGTGTTAACGCAGCATGGGCCCACAGACCCCCAAAACCCCACAAAACCGAAATTTAAAAAATAAAGATTTTTTTAGATACTATGATAGCAAACGGTTTTACGTGATTTACCATGCAACCGTAATCGGGCCATGAGATCTACTGATGACTAGCACACTAGAATTTAAAAAAAAAAAAACAAATTATTGAAATAAAAACAAGAAGACAGGACACTGTGAGTCATGGAACGTGTAGTTATATTTGTATGTATATGAATGCAGTTTCAACCAGTGTTGTGTTAGTTATAGTTACGACATGATTTTTAAAATCAGACATAAATTATGTATATCTTCAGGGTCTGCCTATCCCCTCCCCCGCCCCCCGCAGTGAAATGTTCTGGGTTCGCACCTGCAACGCGTAGTGTCCTGGTTCGCAGGTGATTCGGATGCTGTTCGTAGTTGTGGCAGAGTTCTTTGTGTGCTGGGCGCCTCTGCACGTGCTCAACACGTGGTACACTTTCAATCCCGAGGCCGTGTACCAGACAGTGGGCAGCACTGGTGTGTCTCTAGTGCAGCTGCTCGCCTACATCAGTTCCTGCTGTAACCCCATCACTTACTGCTTCATGAACCGAAAGTTTCGACAAGCCTTCCTCGGAGTTTTTGACTGCTACAGGTGCTGGAGGTAAGATGAAGGTAAAATTATTGTTACAGCCGACGAAGAGTGGGAGCGTTATTGTCATAATATCGAGACCGGCTCTGGAACCCACCAAGCCTTCTGTTCAATTAGTTCCAGGGGCTTTTTCCCAGAGGTAAAGCGGCCGATGTGTGAAGCTGACTGCTCACTTCCATTCAGTATCGAGGTTAAAATGCGAGGAGTTTTATCTTCAAATGTTGGGAAACAACACTAACAGATCGAAATTGGACGTTTGAAGTAATTAGGAGCGCTTTCAACTCAGAAAGTGCCTGCTAACACTCGGCCCACAGTCCTGTGTCTTCTTGTCTTACTTTTCAATATATGAAGGATGTAAAATTTAATGTCTCACATTAAGGAAAGATCATAGGCTGAGGCTGTTCCAGGATAGGGTGCTGAGGAAGATGTGTGAGCCCAAAAGGGAAGAAGGAACAGGAGGCTGTTGAAAATTACGAAATGAGGAGCTTCAAGATTTGAACTCCCAACCAAATCTTAGGGTGATACAATGAAGGAGAAGGAGATGGGCAGAGCGTGTATTACGCATGGGGGAGAAGAGAAATGCGGTCATGGTTTTGATGTGGAAACCTGAAGGAAAGAGGTCACTTGGAAGACTTGACTGTGGATTGGAAAATAAGAATAAAGCCGATCTTAAAGGAACAGGATAGGGGATCGCGAAAGGTATTTAATAATTAATATTTTATATTTAATATTTACTTGGATAGTGAAGCGAAAATATATTCTCTGTGGGGAAGATACAGAATTCTTTTGTCTGGAAGATGATATGAAAAGTTCACGGAATTGCTGAAGCCAGTAACTCCATCAAGAATAACTTTGGTGCATGTGGCCATTTTGCTTCGTAGGCAGTGCTTTTAATTTGCAGTATTTTGTGTGCCGACAACTGAAGGGCTTGCTTTGTTCTGCTGCTCATGCAAGTGCTCTTATCGTAAGAGCAGCATGCTTTTCCGGACGTCATACAGGCCACTAAAACTGTGTGGCAAACAACTAAGTCGGCTGTCTTTTCCTTGGTTAATCTGTACTGTATATCTAACGAGTACATTTGATGACGTCTTACTTATGAGTCGTATGTTGCTGGAATCGAGACACTAAATGGTAGGTGTGCCGAGGGGAAATTTAAAATGAATCAGTGCAGGTTGTTAAAATGAGATGATAATATTAAAGACAGTCATTGTCGATCATTAATAATATGATTGGTTGTACTGTGCAGATACTCCCCGACTTAGGCAGTTTCAAGTTACGCATTTTTTTATGTTTTGCTGGCCGTGCATCTCAGTATAATCTTAGTAACTGACCAACTTAATATACAAATTCTTGTTTTACAATAAGTTTATTATACACCTGTACATGTTTCGAGCAATATGTGCTCATCATCAGGAGGTCAAAATTATATTATACAGCATCTGGTATCGTCACGCCTGTAGGTGGCCGTCGGGTGCACCGGACGGCCACCTACAGGATGTGATCATACCAGATGCTGTATAATACAATTTTGACCTCCTCATGATGAGCACATAGTGCTCGAAACATGTAGAGGCGTATAATATACTTATTACAAAACAAGATTTTGTGCATTAAGTTCGTTAATTACTAAGATTAAAGTTACACAGTTTCATACTTACGCAGTTTAAAAAAAAAAAGCAATAAGCAAACAAAATGTATAAACGCTCCCCGAATTTTTCCGTGTAAGAATGGAAGCGCAGTGAGACAAAGATGTGGGTGAATACAGGTGGGAGATAACATGCAGCGGGGCGGAGCTGGGTTTTTATATATACAGGGTTATTCGAAATGATTGTCGGGGTTTTAACAACTTGTCATCCACATTACACTTGAGACAGGGGTATATGTATTTTTTTTATTTAATAGACCAACACTCCAAGTTTTTGTTACATACCTTACAGGTGCTCTATATATGCACCCTTTGTAATACTACAAACATCAACACGATAATCGAGTTCGTTTCAAACTGTTTGTAACATGACAGCGGTTATGGTTTCAATGGCGGTTCTGATTCATACCTTCAGGTCTGGGATATTTGCGGGAAGAGAAGGAACGTAAACCTGATCCTTGACGTAACCCCGTAGAAAGAAATCACACGGGATTGCATCTGGAGAATGAGGTGGCTGTTGTTAAAACCCCGACAATCACTTCGACTAACCCTGTGTGTGCGTGCGTGTGTGTGCGTGCGGCGCGCGCCCGCCCAGCTCCGACTTCCGCAAAATTCGACTTCCACTGAACTAACGTGACTCTTGCTTTGGACGTCGACTGTTTGCTTCGTTGAAACTGGAAGTTGCAACAGTTTCGACCGTAGCCAACCCTTCATTAACCAAGAATCATAGGTCTGTCTCTCAGTGTGCCACGTAAAGTCTCTCATCCATCGCCTTTCTGACTGTCCCCCAACCCCAAGGAACCCAAATATATTACTGTTGTTTACCTGTCCCCAGCATGTACTGCTGCTGCTGTTGTTGCTGCCCTGATGTAGGCCCACTCCGAACTTTACGTGGCCAACACAGAGGCGATGCAACCCATGGAGGCTTGGGCGCCAACAACAACTCTGACCTGTCCGGCAACGACTCCACTGTGTTCGCCGGCAGAGCCAGTATCGGGGCCAGATCAGGTAAGATGCAAACACAGACCTTCGCTGAAGCAGGCGGACCTGAGGCACCGATGGATTCCTGGTATTGTATCTCCTGTTGCAGCAAACCGTTGACCAACTCCGTTTTAACTACACGGGGTTAAAAATAATTTTCAAAAATAAGCATGGGGATGGCTAATTCCAATTCAGTTTCGTTCTGCATAGGTCTAAATTGAATTATTTGAGTATTATGAAGTGTGCATGATGCGTTACTGGAAATGCAGAGGCTGGAAACTTTTGTTATATTTGCCTTATTTTTATTTAGTGTACTTCAATAATGTCAGTTGCCGTTTTAAGATGCCGCGGTTCGGATGGTGAGTTTCTGGAAGAGTTATGACTTGAAGCTTGGTTCCAGAAGTGGTGGAGCTGGAAGCCGAGGATCGTGTTTAGCAGCGCGGGGGTCGGAGAGGAACGTCTGCGTGCTGCCACTGGACGTATTGTCCAGAATCCGCCGCCTGGACGTGGTGGTTCCTTCCGGTATCGTATGACGTGGCGGCGCTCCAGTCCGCAGCGGAGTCGACAATTTGTCTCCGCATCTAATAGCCAATTTGACAGCAGCGGCAGTTGTAGTTGTAGCGCTTGTCGACCAAGCTCCAGTTCCAGCGACCTCTACTCTTAAGAAACCCGGGCCCACCGAACAAATTAAGGTAACCCTATCTGTTCTTCATCAAGCTGTGAAAATTACCAAAATGACGTATGGTTATGAAGCCTGTGACAGTACTGAGTATTTGGCAAATAAACAAAATGGCAATGTCAAACTAGATATCTTCCGTTTCCCACCATCTAACTTTTCAGTATGCGGAGCGGCAAAGTGGGAAAGTCATAGACGTTCTTTACAAATTAAAGAACGCCTGTGTGAAGACCAGATCCCTCTTTCCGCCTGTCACATAGTAGCAGCACATAAACCGTTCATCGGATTGTCATGATAATCAGCATTACAGTGCTTCGAAACAATTGTCGGGCACGCGCAATATTCGTGACAAATAGACGGAGTGACAGCTGTATTTTACGCAGATACGCAGTTGATCTTCTTATCGCAGGATGCATGGATTTTGACCGATATGGGTGAAGCTCTTTATATACGATCTCCAGATGCTGCCACTCAGGAACTGTGATTTCCGTGACAGCCGAGTGAAACACGTACGTTACTTCAGCTTATCAATGAAATTTTACCGATATTTTCTACAGCTCTCTTGTGTGCCGGATAAAATTACGTGCAGGAGGGTGTTCCTGAAGACGTACGGGATGATTTTGTGTGATTCATGAAATTGGGCGCAGTGAAACGATACTTATCTTTATGGCGTAAGTTAATATCTGTCCATACTTTTCCAAGTTTATTTTCTGCTTTGTGTGAAATCCTGTGTAAGAGGAATGTTGTTAAGAGTAAGCTCCGTGGCACTCGGCGTGGGGAAGCCATTGCTTTGTTTTACGGGCGTAAATCAAACGACATTGACGCGTGTGCCGTAAAACTGTATGGGCGTTCGCAAGCAACGCCTTAGCAACATCTGTGTGCTCTGTCACGGAACACAATATTTGCTGTTCTGTTCTTCTTGGTTGCTTTGGATTTACAGTGACTTCCCCTTTTCTGTCAACTCAACACAAGCTTCGTATTCTGCAAATGAGCGCGTAAAGTTTATGCTCGGTAGATTTGACTTTTACGCATGAATGTGTGTTTGGATTGTGATGTTCGGCGGTAAGAGTGTGCTGTGCTATCGGTCCTCAAAATACCAATTAACACTGACCCATGTCACAACCCAACCCACGGATCAGTACTATGAATGTGTCCGCGGCCCTCCATCTTCTTCGCCATAAACTTAACTGCATTGCGAAGTATATTGTCGAAACAAACATAACACAGCCGATCCCGGTGGACTTGCGGTCTGAGACATATGTATGCGGCTGATTGATTCCTAGGAGCGCGGGATCGAATCCCGCTGAGGGCATGGATGTTCGTCTGTTGTGTTTGTTGTGTGTTGTGTAGGTAGCAGCATCTGCGACGAGCTAACAAGTTCATAGGAGTACTAAGGGCTGTCTGTGTATCTGTCTGTGATTTAGGAACATGAACAGTGAAGCGACCTAGGCTCTAGTTTGACCGTTGCGCAATAGAAAAAAAGACAACTTTAAACGGTTATGGATAAATGACAGCGATGGCGGACAACGAAAATACAGTAGCAAAGTCCAAATAAAAAAGTAAAAGCAACTTTATTGCTTGAATAGATTGATTAAACGTGTATGAACATGGCTTCATAGAACGATTTACAATTACCAATTTGTAAAATAGCTCGAAAATGTTGCACACAATTATTAAAATTCGCACAATGCATGCGACATAATCAACTTTACTTCTAACACAACTGTTTAACTCATACTCTTGTATAATATACAAATTAAGGCATTGTTACTTGTGCGTATTGGGCGGTAGGGGGTGTAGCACGCGGGTGGTCTGACCGACTGGCTCGACTCTTTGTACTGAAAAAGCCTTACAAATGCAGTCAGTTCTACTGCATCGCGATAGGCGCCTTCTCGTGAGACAGAAAATTCTCGTATAATAATAATAATAATAATAATCTCAGGAGACAGAAATGTGATTAAAAAAGAAGCCGAGAAGATTCTAAAATATGAAGACCTTACAATAGGAATACAGCGCATGTGGAATGTAAAAACAAAGGTGATCCCAGTAATAATAGGGACGACTGGGACTATTTAAAAGTCATTCA
>Ga0136643_10019528_pt1 | contig 10239 bp, 6 predicted proteins | sample TergutLab28metaG_FD_96883 | JGI IMG/M metagenome (GOLD analysis project Ga0136643, IMG submission 96883) | Labiotermes labralis P1 segment gut microbial communities from Petit-Saut dam, French Guiana - Lab288 P1 (version 3) (version 3) | ecosystem: Host-associated > Arthropoda: Insects >... | reverse complement strand
TGGGTGGTGGTCTTGAGAGCCGCTACGTAGGTCGTGTGTACGGTGCGGATAGTGCTGTGAGTTGCACAGCACACACCAACCACGCAGCGGCTCTCAAGACCACCACCCATCCAAAAACTCGGTGCAGAAAATCATATGCTGCAACTCAACATCTAATACTCCTGATGATGGGTGTACATACCCGAAACATGTCGAGCTAAGAATATATCAATAAAATTAGCTTGTTGCATCAAGTTGGCATTCCACATTCTTTTATAATTAATTACGTTTGCGATATCAATTATGCGTAGAATTCAGCAGCTAAATTGAAAGTGCAGGGTTACCGATGTAGTAAACATATTATAATACAATATAAAAGTGTCATGCAGTATATATATATATATCTTATTGATTTTTTCAATCTGATATAAAATATATAAATTATAATATTCTATGTTAATTATATCGTTGCAGTATTCGTCTGCATATAAACACCCGGTATTGCGTTCGATTCATTATGCATCATGTCCCTGCGTCACGTGCCGTGTAGTTTGTGCACGAGGCGAGTGTTTGTTTAGTTATGTAGTTCTGAGATAGCAGTAGCTAATGACCCGTATTATTAATACAGTGAGCTCCCTGGCCGTAGGTAGCCCAACCGTATAGTGAGCAAGACTTTACGAATGTGTCAGCCCGGCTGAACGGTCCGATCGTTCGACGCTGCTGCTGGAGTCCGCGATGGCACAAAACAAAACACACGCCCTGAATATGAACACCGGCGCCGTGTTTGGCACGTCTCTTCCACACAGAATGTGTGGCCTTCATGAGGATGATTTATACTACAGGTGTACTCTATAATGTAAAGGTAAAGTGATCCCGTTACAGGCCCGGTGTGGCCCAGAGAGTGGGTAGAGGTATAGCTCTACTCTTCCATGACCGCGGCACTAGGAGGGGGTGAGTGGTCAGCAGCAGGCCCCGGCCGCACTTTACCCCCGGGAAAGACCCGGTACTCATTTTACAGGAGGCTGGGTGGACCCCAGGGCCGGTCTGGACGGGCGGAAAATCTCGTCCCCACCGGGATTCGATTCCGAACTGCCCAGCCCGTAGTCAGTCACTATACCGACTGAGCTACCCGGCCTGCACTCTATAATGTAGCAGAAATTTTCATTTTCCTTTCTTACTAGGTGAGTGTCTATTGGTCATGAAATACTGTCCGTCTGTTTCAAATTCCTAACGCTATTCTGTCTTTTCACGCTTTAAAGCCGATATTTAACCTGAATTGTAAACATAGGGTGAGTTTCTCTGTTACAAGAAACAAGTGGTTACATACAATGGAATAGTAGGTCTTTATTCTGAGACCCCATAAATACACTTCGCGGGCAGACTACAGATTTTATTGAGTGTTAGACTGACTTTACATTAACAGAGCGCTGGGCTTTGAAGAGTTATTCACTGGAAATGGGCGTGAGGTTCTGAGGAACATAATCGATGCATTACTTGCCTTACAGCAACTAGAATATAAAAATAAATTACACATAAACTTCTACAGTGTTATGGATCTTCTTAGAATGACCGACTTATAGAAGACAGAAAATTACTAACGGAAATTCTTCCAACAAAGCCAAGGAATTTAACAGCAGAAATACGCTTGTTACACATGCTGTATGTCTCTTTCACATGACGTATCTTGCAGAGGATATGGACTGCAGGCTTCACAATCTGGATCTCGTGGACAGTCTAGTTGGTGTGGGTTTAATCTATGATTCCGCGATGAGAGTCAGTTGTGGGGGCGATAAATGAATATTGAAATTATAGTGTGGAGAATTAAGCAGTTGTATCTTAATGTGGATGAAACTGTTTTGACATTTGTCTGGAGCATTTGGGGAAAACAACGACAGCTTAGCCAGTCTCCTCGTGGAGATGTGAAATGGGGACCACCGAATAAAAACAGGAATATAGAATAATAGACTACCTCTAATTCTATCCACAAAAGATATTACCCCAAACAAATTACATGACAGTTTGTAACGACTCTTCTTTGCCCTGCTGTGTATTGTAATGCAGAAAGCATAATACTGAATACATGCCGCATAGTCAGCACGTTTTTGGCAGAAGAGTGGGGAAGAACTGCTTGGTCAGGGAGACCCGTGCTGTTTTGACAGCCAACAGAAATACTGGGAAGTGAGGAAAGTGGATGATGATGGTGGTGGTGGTGGTGCTGATGATGATGATGATTGGTGGCAGTGGTCTTTGCGGTAGTAAGGATGGTGGTCTAGCATAGTAGTAGTAGTAGTAGTAATAAGACGTAATCATTAAAACCAGGACTGTTGTCGAACTGCTTCCTTATGAAACACATGAACTGGGATAGCGCAGTCGGTAAAGCGACTAGGCTACAAGCGGGACAACCGAAGAACAACGGTTCAATTCCCGCCAGGGGAAAGAGATTTTCTTTCTGTCACCCATCCAGACCGGCACTGCGGACCACACACCATGCTGCTTATTGAGCACTTGGGGATCTTCTTCGAACTTAAGAATGAGTGCAGCTGTGCTTACATTCCTCCATAGGCCTTTATGGCTTGAATGGAGACTATTCACGAATAGCCTGCTGCTCTGGGGTTGGTATCTGAGTACAGAACAGCCAGTGTTTTTAGTTACCATCCTCGCTTCCCCAGTATTGTATTAACATTTCTCTTTACCTCCTTTTTGCGAGAAATTCAGAGGTATTAGAGGAATAAAAAGTCGAATGTAGTTGCTGTGTGTTTGTTGAATTCAAAGAGTTTCGGATCTGCTCTGTTTATTGATGTTTATTCATGCATGTGTTGATGCAGAATAATTTTCTAAGTAGCCTTGATGGGGTGGGGTGGGGGTGTGTTTATAGCAGTGTCAGTTGTTCTTAGCAGTTGTCATTTGGACCAAAATATCTGGTATTGGAAATCCAAACAACAGGCTTACTAAAGTAGCGGAATTACCAGTGCTAGGAAAGCTTGTCGTCACGGAAATGAGATTTGTACAGCATCTGTATGATTGGCAGCAGCATTAATACTTCTGCACTTCATTTCTAAGGAGGCCATGCGCAGCAGTCACGTGCGTAATGCTGATTCCTTTGCTCCGGTTTACTCCCGTTCTGCCAACCGGTAAATTCTACTTCTGCTACATCTAGCATATGTTAGCCTGCCCAAAGCTCTTGTCACTAACTTAGGTTATCATGTGGTAATCGTTATGAACTTATTTTGATATAGTTTATTCCTTACATCTGGAATAACCTTCATAACACCAACGAATGCATATTTTACACATAAAAGTACACTCTTCTATTGTGTTATATAAAGGTGTTATGTATTATATACAGGTGTTACTTACATGTATTAATTACGGGTGTTAATTAACTATTATCTACAGGTGTTATACATTATATTCAGGTACTATTATGTACCTTGGGGTAATGTGAGGTAATGGCGTATAAAAGAGAAGGTGTTTACATGTATACTTATAGGACATTTTATGTACACAAACGTACAGTCGTATATGTACGACAGTAATTGTAGTAAGCAGTTTTGACAAGTTAATTTTATGAATGTTGTAAAAGTGTGCTTCCATTATATTTCCAAAGACTTAAAACCCAAAGCAGACGATAACTGTCAGACAGGAAGGGAACAGGCACGTATCAGCTTTATTGCTATGGCAACTGAACTCCGACCCGGAGTGGTAGTCTAACCCCCTACCCGGAAGGGAGATACTGTATTTCTGTTCCCTAAACTTTCCTTCTTAATTGGGAACTGAGTAAATCGCGTTTTCCTAAAAACATTTCTTTTAGGTGGAATATAATTTTTAATTAGAAACCGTGTAAATCCTTTAAACCATGTCAGTGTTTGGGCTTGGCTGTGTAATAATTATATTCAATTTTAAGTACTTGTTCCCAAGCCTGACACGGCACTCTTAATCTGGACTTTCAGCCCACTAGATCTGTCTGTACTCCGGGGAGTCAACTTAATAAATTATTTTGTTTCGTCTCAACGATTGTACTATCTACTACCCCAAGAATCACACCCATTGCTTCCGCTCGGCTATATTCCTCAGTACTTGTCCAGGTGGAAATACATAAATTGTTAGTTACCAACCTGCAGATACAACAATTGCTCCTACATGTGTCGGTGTCATTTGCGCCATCTTCTGGCACCTCCAGATCAAATTTTTATAACCTACTAAAATGTAGATTAAAAACGCCATGCGTATTATATTACGTCACTAACGTAGGTTGTGTCCAAATATATAGGTTTCTTAAATTTTGATGAAGATGACATAGACATTTTTAAAAAGTATACTGCATTGAAGCAATAAAATAGTAATGTTTGCAGTGTTTTCACTAATTTTGGTTGAAACTTTGTCAGTTGATATGCAGTAGCTTGTCACTTTACATACAAACATCTAATTTTGACGCCGATGTATTTAGGAGCAATATAAGTCATCAATTTTATGTGTCACATGTGCATTCGTTGGTGTTACGAATGAATGGTCGCTATGATCATTCGTGTGAACAGAATGGGTGTGGGACTGTCAAGGAATAAGGGTAAATACGCTGGAGGGCATGATGAAGAACTGGAGGAAGAAGTGGTTGGGTTCGGTCAATGGCTTTTTCGTGCATTCTCATTATGGGTCACTGTGTTAACTGGGGCAACAACTGCCCTTAGTGAACGGAACTGCCGTAGCATTTCTCATCCTCTGCAGGCAAATTCTGGAAGATTTAATTCGAATTAAGTGACGGCTGCTTCCTGCCAACAAATTTTCATTTCACTATAAACCTATTCAAGACTGACTAATTTGTACCAGCCATGGATATACAACATGTGGCCCGTCAGCTTGTATTATTCGGTCCACTGCCGCATTTGTAATGTATGTATATGTTATAAAAATTTCAAAATAATTTAGAGAGGTAGATATACCACTTACTGTCATTTTTGTACGTGCAACCTGCAAACTAGCCCATAATGACGGATGTGATCCTTTGCATTACAAGGTTGGAGCACCATGGTGTAGGCAATACAGCATTACAAAAAGTCTCTGAAGGAAAATTCTGAACTAGCTTCATGGATCGGGGTTATTAAAATTTATATTTCACATGGCCGTTGTAGTTTAGAGGAATGGAACCTCGAGAAATCGTGTTTTGCATTTCTGTCTGTATTTCACTGCTGTATATTACGGCCTTTGTATTCGACGCGAAAAGCAGAAAAAGAAAGATGATTGTTGTTTAGACTGTACAGATTATTGAGTCTACATTCCTTTTTCAGCAGAAGAGAGTGTCCCAGATTTTGGTGAAATGACAAGCCTGTAGTGGGGCTCGAATATTTATTACCGCTTGTAGATATAAGATCCCGCTCCGGTATCAGCTGTATCGCTCGCCTAGGCCCAGCCCTCCGCCCTAGGACAATCAGACTTAACATTTGCAACCCGCACTGACATACATTGTTGATTCAGACTTCTGGGGTACACAACAGACGATTTTATGCCATACTTTAACAATATTCATTTCTAGGAACTTTGTCTCAGGCCTTCCAAGTTTTAGTAGGTGCCATTATGGTGTGGATGTGTTCCTCAATGGAACATTGGTATATCAGTCACGTGCTGAATTTATAACCGCAAACTCTTTAAGAATCAATGCAGGACTACGGCATCTTTAGCAATTTTCCGCTTGGATTTGAGTGTGCCTAAGTGTGGATAAGGCTCTACCTTTAGCCGAATCAGACACTCATGTAACTAGCTAACATACTATAGAAATATTTACACAATCAAATGTTTTGGAATAATTTCTTCTTCTCTATTTTTTGCGCCCATCGTTTACAATAAAACCTACTAGTGTTGGAGTTTAACGCAATTATTCGGAATTACTACTGCTGGTAGACCTTATGAGGCATCATTTCACAGTAACTAGCACTGCAGTAATTGCCCCGAGTCTCAAAGGTTTAGTAGTACAGTTTGGAAGTAGGTTTCCCTCGTTGATGACTCTGGCACAGGTAGTTACGCTGCCCTATTGTTCATAGTCTCTGGTCACGTAGTTCGCTGTCCTTGTGTTCGGTCGTATTACAGTGATGACGAGTGCCGTGCCCTCCACTAATATCAGGAAATCGAAAACACGTTTCCAATTCTCCGGAAGTTTAATCAAACCTGTCCTCAGAAATAACTCTTATGTTTCCTCTACGTCAATTTCTGCCGCATTCTTGTATGAGGTTCCGAAATAAGAGAAGTGCTTATTGTTGTAAACACAGGACATATACTACAAACGTCGTTTATAGTGTCTGTCCAGTGTCTGCAACTTTCTGCTAGTGGAAAACTGTCCAGTCTGGAAGGCTGCGCCAACAAAACTATACTTATACAGGAGAAGTGATTCCTGACTTCTGAAACTTGTCTCATCTAGAAGAAGAACTGAGGTGACATCATTTCACATGAACTGCCGCCCAAGTCTACGGACAAGAGCTAGTGAAATAAACCAGGTGTCGCATTGATACAATAATTCTCCTGATGATGGGCACATGGCTGCCCGAAACATGTGGAGAATAGAAATAAACATACAAAAAAACTGTACGTCAATTTGTTTATTTACAAGGAAGCTTTTTGTCTCTAACTACGCGTCTACATGTTGACTGCCTGGCATGTGCGTTACTACTTGGTTCGGTATGCTGTATACTAGCTGAAACATCTTTATAATCTGTGACTGATCATAACTATTATCCATGTTCCCTTTCAGTTTCATACACAGTATACGAACCCGTTGCACGATGTATACCCTGCTGGTTTAAAATCAGTTTGTGTGTTCTATGCACGAAGTGAAGAAGAAAAACATGTGCATGTGTAGTTGTGTTTTTCCGGTAATATCTCCGGTCACCTGTGCCGTCATCTGTCTAGTCACTTGTCCAATCGCCTGTTCGGTTATATCTACGATCATCTGTCAGGCCATCTGCCTGGCAATCCACATTTTCAGTCTTGAGAAACACTTGGTGAATTTTAACTTTAAATTTAAATTTCACCGAATTCGTATTTTATGATTTCCTATCAACAATTCTTCTAATAAAAAGTGGCGAAGTTGTGGGTGAAGAGTGTCACTAACGTCACTACCGATCAGTGGCAACTGTGGTAACTAAATTAATAATTGGAATCATGGTAATATTGCTGTTCAAATCATGATAGACACTACAATCGTGTAGGAGAATGAATGCAAAGTCTAAGGTGGAAAGACTGCACGTGGTGCCTCTGCTTTTCCCATTAGGGGTTGCACCTTTCTGTTTTTGTAATAAAAAAGTAGTTTCTGTCGTGACCCTGAGTAGTACAGCTGTCTTAGAATACCTGTTATTTTGAAGCTTGTATGCACCGAAGATTTAAACATTCTTCTTCCTCTTAGAAGATTTTTGTGACAAATGTAGTGTAGTAAGGAGAAGGTAAAATTATTCCCTGTATTATTCTAATGTCCACACGTAAATTTCCCATGTAATGCCTTTTATTCATGTATTCCTACTAAAATTTGTTATGCATCTTTTATCTCTCCAACGTGTGCCACATGTACCGAGCGTTTTATTTGTCTTGATTTGTTCACCCTACTACAATGTGGCGGACAGCAGAAATTATGATGCTGCTTCATAATTATTGTAAATTTTGGCCAACTATTTCGAGACCATAATTAAAATATATTATATTTATAATTTTTGAGCCGTCTTGATGGAAGCAGAAATGTAATATGCGAGAATGTAGAAAGAGTGTGGGATTTGAGGTTCTCACATAGATGCTTATGAAGATTGCTGTCTTCTGGGATATGACGCCATGTAGTCTGGTGAAATGTGAGGACGTTTCCGACGATGTTTTTGCTTACATAATCAAAGCACGCGAAACAGCAATCATTATCTAACAAACAATTCGGGCATCTGTAATTTCAGAGATTGGTGTGTTTCTCTGGTTGATTATGACGTAGAAATGTGCAGAAATTTCAAATTGTGACGCTGATAGTTCAGTGCTTACTGAAAGTCAAGTAATTAAAACGCTATATATCAAAAATACAGATCCAGTTTGTGTGAATAAAATAGTTCCTTATTCACACACACTTGAACCATGGCAAGGAAATAGTTACACTTTGGCACCGCAGAGATTCTTCTTGCTTCTTCGCTTTCACAGATTAGGCAAGCTCTTAAAATATGAAATATTTTTAGACGTTTGGTAGGACGGGGTTCGGCTCATCGCAAGGCCCTATCTGCATACTAACTCCATAGAACACAATCTTTCCTGAGAAGCTAACCGCGTCTCAGCTAGTCCAGAATTTCCCCGTATGTTAATGCGACCCGAAGGTTCGTTACCACATTTACGAGCGCGCCACCTGTCCCTGTCCTGAATCAGATCAGTTAAGTCCATGTCTTCCCATCCTACTTACTGAAGAGCCATTTTGATATTACACTCCCATCTACGTCTAGGTCTTTCAAGTGGGCTCTTTCCCTCAGGTATCCCCACCAAAATCTGAGCCCCTTGCTACATCCTTATCTACTGTACAAGCAATCAAAAATATAGGTATACTTATACCATGAAGATGGAGACAGAAAGTTCTTTCGAAGCGTCGGTAACTGCTTACCAATCAACACGACCTAATATTCAAGAATTCTTGGCTCTTCATCAAAACTGCTGCTGAACTTTGTGTCTCTAGATGGCACCCTCATCTTTAAATGTTGTAAGATTTTATTTCTACAGCACTTGATAGCATAATGATGTACATTCCATATATTTGCTGTCAAAGAAGCTGAGAATGCCCAAGTTTGTAATTTTCGATATTATTTTTGCTAAATACTGTGGTACAGCAGACAATGGAGCCCAAGTGATCTATAAGGTGTTGGATCCTGAAAGAGTTTCTCTTCTTCTTCCATTGGTGCTACATCGCTGGGTGGAACTTGATATCTTGAATGACCTTCCGACACTTCTGTCTTGACTGCACTTTAATTCACAAATTTCTGCACCCACCCATTGCGACGTTCTCCTCTAACTCGTCGTACAACCTATACTTTGGCCTACCTCTTCTTCTGTCTTCACGTCCTCCTAGCTTAGTAGGTAAAAAGGGCTTTTTTGCAGGTTCACATTCTTCCATCCTCATGACGTGTCCAGCCCATCTAAGTCTCCCAAACTTAATAAATTTCACAGCATCATATTCTTCTTAACGGTTATATATTTCAGAGTTTTGAAGTAGATAATACTGCACAAAATATTTGCAGGTAGCCTAGTATAATGCATGTTGTAACATTTAACTTGAAAGTATTCTGTCTAAAATCTGGATAATTTTGTTGAAAGATTTACAGTTAAACATCTTTCATATATTCCGTGAGGATCTATAGGGATATTGTTTATGCAGAACCATTGCTACTCACTTCTTTTCACCTTCCACGCTGCTTATCGGAAAGTTTAAGGGTCTTCTGCCGTCGGTGTGTGAATTCCGTAAGATACACTGACTGACTAAAGAACAAGACGAAATTCCACGTGCAACGAACATCTAATTCGTCGTGTGTGACGCGTATGTGCGAGACGAAGCAAAATGAATCGAGCGCCGTCTTGAAATGTGGTGAATGATAAACTGATGCTAACTGTAATTTACTGAACTAAGACTCGGGTACCTCAACTGACGGTACGTAGTAAAAGCTGGGATTGTTGCACCGCTGCCGTCACGCGAAACGCTCTAAATAAACGGGGAAGCGGGATGACAAATAAAGCAATGACTATTCATTTTTACATTGTTGAAGAGAAAATTTCGATAAAGGTGGCTGCCTATTTCTTTTGTCATTTTAATTTTGCCACTCTGTTACCGCATTTTGCGGCCGCGTGGGTGGTAAATCTGCATCGTATTTTGAAGCCTGTAGGTTAAAACCTCTACTGAGAGGTCGGATATTCTGACTGAGGATTTCGTAATTGTTCCAGAAAATCTTGGATTAATTGTGCTTTAGACCGCGAGTTTTGCCCTCTGTGCTTGTTCCAGTTAATTATTAATCATATTTGTCCATGTTGTAGGTCTTTGTCACATTTTATAACAAACTCTTCTTTAAGATACAATATTGTTAGCCTCTTTTTCAAGGTCCAAGCTTGATTACCACCTGTTTTCGGAAGTCCGCACTTCCTTCTTCAAAATAGTCCAGGGTGAGTCCATACAAAGTTCTGGTACAAAATAGTCCAGGGTGAGTCCATACAAAGTTCTGGTACAAAATATTCCAGGGTGAGTCCATACAAAGTTCTGGTACAAAATAGTCCAGGGTG
>Ga0136643_10019523_pt1 | contig 10241 bp, 5 predicted proteins | sample TergutLab28metaG_FD_96883 | JGI IMG/M metagenome (GOLD analysis project Ga0136643, IMG submission 96883) | Labiotermes labralis P1 segment gut microbial communities from Petit-Saut dam, French Guiana - Lab288 P1 (version 3) (version 3) | ecosystem: Host-associated > Arthropoda: Insects >... | reverse complement strand
TATCCTGAGCCAGCTCGATCCAGTCCATACCTCCACATCCTACTTCCTGAAAATACATCTTAATATTATCCTCCCGTCTACGTCTGGGTCTCCCAAATGGTCTCTTCCCCTCAGGTTTCCCCACCAAAACCCTGTATACGCCTCTCCGCTCCACAATACACGCTACATGTCCCGCCCATCTCATTCTTCTCGATTTTACCACCCCAACCATATTGGGTGAGGAGTACAGATCATTTAGCTCCTCATTATGCAGGTTCCTCCACTCGGCTGTTACGTCGTCGCTCCTAGGCAAATATATTCTCCTCAGCACCCTATTCTCCACCCTCAGCCTGCGTTCTTCCCTCATTGTCAGCGACCAAGTTTCACACCCATACAAAACAAAAACAATATATCTGTTTGTGGATAGCATACTCGTAATTAATTCGGACCCCAACGAAATAGGTCTTGGGTTAATAGATATAGCTCAGCATTGCCAATAGTGACAGCCTTGTCCTACCGAACACCGTAATGAATCTTTGGATGTCATAAAAAGTCGTGAATTTCTTACCCAGCTGAGCAACTGTGAGCTTCTCAATAAAGCATCTACTTGCTGGAGTCAGGCGGTTTAATATTAGTCTCATGCCAAATGAAAATGAAAATTGAAGGCCCCATTCAGGCCGGCAATAAACCGAAGGAAGAGATTTCGGTTAATTAGGAGCAGGCCCTGCCAGTAGAACTCACGTACCGGCATGTGTCGGAGTACTGTCAGATGCACTGTGCACACATCAGCTTCTTACAGAAGTTGTGTAAAAATTAGGTCACGTAGAGCACGTGGTAATACGCCTACTTCGACATGCCGTGACACTCCTTCATCATTACGAGTTATACTAAGACTGCATAAATTTGCAAGAAGTGTTATGAGCGCGCAGGACACCACTCAAACTGGCATAAAATAGGTTATGTCGTTTGGAAACTCCTTTACAGCGGGGGTGTATAATTGCCAGGTGTCAGGTCACCCGTGCGTCGAAATTTTATACCGTGGCTTTTAACTTTTTTGCGTTTACAGTATGGAATTTTCTATTCTGGCGCCTGGAGTTTTGGAAATTCCTCCCCCCCCCCCCCAGCTTTAAACAATGTTTGTTTGTAAATTGTCGCGTAACAGTTTATATGCATTTGAATTCGTAGCATTCACAAGCCACGTGTCTTAGTTATTATCATAAATTTATGTATTGCTCCTACGTTGCACGCTGCCTATTGACATAAGTACAGTCAGCGTTCACTGAGTTATTTTAAGCGAAATGCACAATGATGTACAGTTCACGTTGATGTGGAACTTCTTCTGGTAAATCTTTGTCGTGAAGATAACGAATAGACGTGGCGAGCAGAGGAGAGATTGGGTACCAAATCCTCGTTGCCATAGTGCAGCTTGACTCTGTCCTGCTAGTCTAATAGAAAAGAAATTGAAAGACGTAGGCTTCGTTTCCCCACTTTTATCTGTCGTCACAAAAAAGAAAACCCGTTGCGAGAAGAAAAGCACTTGTTCCTTATCTGACATTACTCTTGGTGAACAATAAGAAGTATGTTGGAGAAAGGAAACAGAACTGACAGCAAATGCAGCCTGCAATGAGAGGAAATCAGCATCGAAGCTGAGACAAAATGGGGAAAGGAAAGAGGGAATCGGAGAAGATATAAACTGCTTCCAAGGAGAGAGGAGACATGGCCATTCAGGCCCTGGATGTTCCCTGTTACACTAGTTAAGAGGTGATTGGTATTGGGGACAGCGATTAGTTCTCGAGAAGAAAGAGATGTGGAGTGCGAAAAGGAGGAGCTAGGGGCCTGCCGGACCTCGAGTACAAGACACTGTGTTAATGGGAAACGTCACGCCGCTGCTGGCTGTCGGCCTAATTTGCTTCCCGATCAAGAGTCCAGGAAGGAGAAAATCGGCAACGAAATTGAGCGAAAGTCTCTTGAACAATACCGATCGTGGCGTCCAAAAACATGCTTCGAATGGTCACGTTAACTTCGTCTGGCTATGAATGCGTGTTTGTTTTTGAAAATGGCAGTAATCGTATGTGTTGTTGAACTGGTGAATTCTTAATGCCAAGTTTGTTGTTTAAACGTACTTGACAGCTCGTATCAACTTCGTGTGGGTGGCTGTGAACACTGAAATGGCGGCCGAATGATGTCGCTCCTGCTTCATTTAAAAATGGTCTTGGGTTCAAATGTGGTATGGAGACCAGTTATTCTGATTTGTCTCAAATCATCCAGAAAATATTACGATGGTATCTTAAAGTAAGGAAAGGCAGCTGATAGCGACGCCCCTTCCAGTACGTTGGTCGTAACCGTACCGTTAGGTGTAAACAACTGTACACACTACTAATGCAAGGAATAAGTACAATCTTCATAAACCAAATGCTACACTTTCAGGACGTGAAAAATTACATAATGTGCTGTCATCAGAATTTTCAGTAAATTACCATGTAGAGTCAAAGTCTCATATATGTGAAGGCGTAATTTAAAGTAGCATTTAGAAGATCCTGAAGCACTCCTTCCATTAAGTTGATGAATTTATATTGATTAAAAAACAGGACAGGCAGTGTAATTATGGACGTAACATTGTGTCGTGTTGGCTTAACCATTATTACCATGGAAAAACAATAAATATTACATATTCCGAGTGTATGTCTGCATTAGTTATTGTGACAAAACTAAAAGATTTTTACAAATTGTAGAATTCCTTCAAAATGCAGAAGCTTTAGTAGCTGCTACTAGGGAGATTGGACTGGAAACAAGTGCTGATAAAACTAAGTACATGGTCATGTCTCGAGATCGGAATGCAGGACGAATTCACAGTGTGAGGATTGATAATAGTACCTTCGAGAGGGTGGAAGAGTTTAAATATTTGGGAACAACTTTAACACATCAAAATTCTATTCCGGAAGAAATTAAGAGCAGATTGAGGTTAGAAAATGCTTGCTGTCATTCGGTGCAGAATCTTTTGTCTTCCAGGTTGGTATCCAAAAATTTAAAGATCAAGATATATAGAACTATAATTTTGCCTGTTGTTTTGTATGGGTGTGAAACTTGGTCGTTGACATTGCGGGAGGAAAGGAAGCTGAGGGTGTTTACGAACATGGTGTTGAGGAGAATATTTGGACCTAGGAGGGACGAGGTAACGGGGGAATGGAGGATATTGCATAACGAGGAGATAAATGATTTGTACTCCTCACACAACATTGTGCGGGTGATAAAATCGAGAAGAATGAGATGGGCAGGGCATGTGGCGCGTATGGGTGAGGAGAGGGGGTTGTATAGGGTCTTGGTGGGGAAACCAGAGGAAAGGAGACCAGTGGGGAGACCTAGGCGTAGATGGGTGGATAATATTGGGATGGATCTCCAGGAGGTGGAATGTGGGCATATGGACTGGATTGGGCTGGCCCAGGATAGAGACAGGTGGTGGACGCTTGTGAGTGCGGTAATGAACCTTCGGGTTCCATAAAATGCGGGGAATTTCTTGATTAGCTGCAAACCAGTTAGCTTCTCTAGAAGGACTCTGCACCATGGAGTAAGTAAGTAAGTAGAATTCCTTCTATTTAAATACAGTATTCGAATTACTTACTTCATCCGTTACAGAATGAAATATTCCTTTCAGCACATTAGTTCAGTTACCTGCAATTTACAAATTTTTATCGATTAAAAAACAGGACAGGCAATGTAATTATAGACGTAACATTGTGTCGTGTTTGCTTAATCATTATTGCCGTGGAAAAGCAATAAATATTACATATTCGGAGTGTATGTATTAGTTATTGTGACAAAACTAAAAGGTTTTTACAAATTGTAGAATTCCTTCTATTTAAATACACTATTCAAGTTACTTCATCCGTTACAGAATGAAATATTCCTTTCAGCACGATAGTTCAGTTACCTGCAATTTAAAATTTTCCCTGTAAGCATGGATTCGCTTTATTTATCCATACAAAACAATGCCAAGATTATTATTTTTATATCCTCGATGTACACGGAAAACTAAGAACAATGAAAGCAGGATGCTGAAATAGTGATAATGAAAATGATAATAGTCTAATTTAAAGAAAGCACTGTTAACGGTGGTAGAAACGGTAAATATAATGTGTGCTTTGTGTTCTGTATTTGTGTAGGATGGCCTTCCAGAGATTTACCCTGAAGCAGAACATCGATAAACATCCTGTTTCTGAACTTACTCAAACCAGTGGTTTTACTACCCCTCCTTTTCACCCTCTTGTATAACCCCAGCTCCTGCCATCTGTATTATTTCCTCCCTTTTGCTTTCAGTTTTCTTCCGCGCTGTTTGCGAATGTGGTGTCTCTCTGAGCAGACGACCTACAAGCGAGGAATCTATAAAGCGACCGTCCTTCTTCCTCCTACCAACCAGATATGTGAATAAAGTTTATTTTCCATTTCCTCAAATTGTCTGTGTTTATGTCTTTTATTTTGTTCCTTGTGAAGACTTCCACATATATCAGATGTCTACAACAAATATGCCACCCATAGCACGTGGTTGCCTCTTTGTCTTTGCTGTCAGTCGAAGGTTTCATATTTTCTGAACTCCAAAAGAGACCTGTTTCAAAAATAACTATCTCGTTTGTACAGGGACACACAACCGTCAAAGGTTACTAGCCATGGCAGTACATCTCTACATTTTATGATATCTCTAATGAGGTGCTCCTTGTGAAGCTTCATTTCACAAGTCTCCTCATACACGTACTTGTTTCGCACCATCCTCAGCGGCTTTGCAACCCGAAACGAAAATTTTCCTTCTTTATCTTGGATCTTCAGTCATCTCATATGAAGTAATTTATCTCAATTTTCTGCATTTTATAAATATTCTGGGAATCTGCGTCTCCCAATCCTCCTGCCTTTCCTGGTACTTGTTCATGCATGTCCTGAAACAACCTGTAGGGTATGCTTCGCTACTACCACATGTTAACCCTTTTCATAAGTTATGGTTTATAGCCAAGATTCGTTAAAATTCGTATAATTCTGTATCATATTTTTCTACATTCATTGTCTTCAGTACACATAGACCTAGTCGTTCATCTTTTACTGTCTCGGCCTCAAGATCCACAGCTTCATACTCTGTGCGTAATTGTTTCATGCAGCCTTGTTTTGGTTGGTCTGTGTATATTTTATCCTATAGTGATGATTAACGCAAATTAATGGTTATTTCCTCTTCGTATCCTATAATGTATTTGTTTAATTTTCTGCGCGTCGTTAGTTGTCGTGGTATAAAGTCCTTAACTGATAAATTGTAATATGAGTCTTCCCTGCCTGTTGATGTACCTCGTATTGACATCGTTTTAAAATGCTGTGCATTATCAACAGTTTGTATATGTTCCGGTATCAATGTGTCGTCAGGTTCCTTAACCACATTTTCCACTACTCTTCTGAACAATAATGGGCCATCCCTTCTCCCTCTTTGACCCCTTATATGCTTAGCGTAAAATCGCCTCGTACTGTGCAGCACTTTTGATACCAAACCTTCTATCGCTGCTACGACCAGTTGTACCAACGTACTGATACCTCGAAGAACAACGTAATTTGGCATTACTTTTCTGTTCTAATGGGGTGTCGTAAGTCTGTTTGGGATCTACGAAGTTTTTATGTATTACGTTGTTGATGTAGATGGGCATTCAGATTGAGATTTTAAACGCGTATTTTGTGTGAAGCTTCTCTTTCCATATCTAGCAGTTTGGACATAGCTAAGGGCATAAAATGTGTTCCATTTTGTACAAGTCTTCGACTTTATGTATATGGGAAAAATGTCAGTTTGAAATTAAAAATAATTTCCAATATAATCATTAACTTGTTAGATAAGAATTTTTACCGTAGAAACTGTTTGTTTCTTCTTTAGGAATGTAGTGGAGTTCATTTCAGTCGGGTTAGGAAGTCGTGCTGCATCGTGCAGGTCCTTCGTGCAGTAGTTGTATCCGCTATTTCGGCAATCCCATACTTTTCAGTTCAGGAACTGCGCAAGTCCGCTTACATGAATGTACAATAATGAGGAGCTTAGCGTTATAGCGAACGGCCCGGTTTCCATTGTTATTTCTCTTTCATACTCGGGGAGACCCGGATTTTTCGTCACGCGTCTGTTATGACCCAAAACTTTTTTCGGAGCTTTCCTTGCACCCGCCCCCCCCCCCTTACAAGTGAAAACTGGAATTTTAACACGTCATATTCTTTCTTCTGTGTCATGTATATACGTTACGCAATTCGACGCTCAAGAAGTGTAGTTGATGAGACGTCATTAAATAACCAAAATTTCTGTTAGTCAGTACTCTAGCTTTCGATCCGCGATTCGTACGTTTTCAAAATTTTGAAAGTACCCCGTCTAAATTGTGACAGATTATGCATGCATGTGATGTGTTTTGACGCCTCGTTTGAGGCTACAGGACGCACGACGTGTGTTGTGTTTCTTTGGTGGTGTGTGCCATAATTACGATCTTAGCGTAAGGTCACCGGCTATGGTGATGGTTTATGAAATCGCTTTAAACTGTTCAAAACACATAACGTGAAAGCATTACAGAAATTAATTTTCTTCTTTTAGTTTCCTTTCGTTTGCGGTATCTCTACTTCCGACATTCATATTGGAGATGTGGCGGTACTTCTTCCTCATAAATCTTTGCGCGACCCAAACATTTTTTAACTAAACTCATCGAGCTGTTTTTTTTTTTGGTGTCCGTCTTTGTGTTTTATAAAGCGAATATTTCAGTGTGGAACATCTTTGAAGTTGTGAATGTTTAAGAAATTCAGATGTTATATACGGAGTTCAGAAGACGCCAGGAAGAAAGGACAGTTTATTGAATCCTGTCTACTTTTCTCCACAATCTCTGTGTGTAAAACCACATTGAAGTAACGGCAAAGCAGTCGACTAGTTTTACGGGCTTCTGATTACTCTGAACTACATCAATGTCGTCTTTATCGAATTATTATTTTACAAGTCTAATGATTAGAAGCCTATATACGCCGCTACATTCAACATTAAAACCCCTGCAGTGCTTCAACATTATTTATGCGTTTCATGTTGATATAAAGTACTGTCCGAAAGAATTTTGTAAGATGCGTAACGTGGTCCATTTGAGGCAGGAGTTGTCATTTACTTTACCGGACAGTGCTGAAGTCATTGGCCCCCCCCCCCTCTTTCTAACACGCTGCCGCTTGTGTAAAGTGACTATTGCGACGCAGCGTGTAATGGGGAATAGTTTTAGTGTTCAAAGGGTTAATGATGGATTTCCGGAACATTAGTGAACAGGATTGGCGGTGACTTTACGCTCGCTTTTATCCGTCTTTACTCAGTCAAATTAATGGTATATTCATAGCAGCGTAGTTTACCCTTAGTACTCTCTTGATAAGCATAACGATAAAACTGAACTATATCACCACATTGTTACGCATGGAGGAACAATTTAAACTTATCTAGCACAAGAAAGGAAATAGGAAATGAAAGAACTGGAAAAAGACGCTTTGTTAATGACTTTAAAAGAAACGGAGCAGAAGTCATCAGTGACGAGTTCCTAAAAGAAAGAAGACGAAGAACCAAAACAGGAAGAGATAGAGAGAGGGCGAAAAGCAGGAGTGTCACTGCGTGGCTGAGTTTTAAGAAAATCGACCCACAAAAACAAGCTCAGAAGTGGAGGCGAAGAGTAGAAATGGCGCTTGAAAATGTAGGGAAAAAGACAATTGTGGTAGGAAAGGAAGTGTTTCCTTTCGATGATCTTTTTAAGATAAATATACTGAACTGTGCTGAAATTGTGGGAACTTATGGAAAGCAGGGAGAGTGTCGAAGTTGCTTGCTGTGGTAGAGAAAACTTCCCAGGTGTAAAAGTAGCAGATGGGACTCTATACAGGGTGTCCCAGAAGGAATGTGCCAGACTTTGGGAGAGTGTTCCTTATGTTAAAGTATATCGATATAACCCAAAACACCTATATCCAATGTTGAACGGTTACGGAGATACTGGCCAGAGAAGTTTGAAACTTTGACAGCTGTTACACACATATTGATTACCAAATACATATTAAAACTGGCAGGAATATGTGGTTTCTATAATGTTAATATCTGTACTTAACATGTAATTAACGTATGAGTGACATAAAGCCATTAATTTGAACTACATATACACTCGCATTAACGCCATGGTCGTTCTTAGGGCTCCAAGCACTTTACATGGCGCTTCGAACTCCCGTACGAGCAACTAACAGTCACGCAGGCACGATTAACACTGCATTCCACTCTCAAGGTCATCAACGCTGTCGCGCGACGCATCAGCTATGCAGGTTGCAGTATTTGGAACCGCAAGAAGCCCCCACTTTTCTCAGGCCATTATCTCCGTAACCTTTCAACTTTGGATATAGGTGTTTTGGGTTATATCGGTATACCGTAACATAAGGAACACTCTCCCGAAGTCTGGCACATTCCTTCTAGGACACCCTGTATATTTACTGACCGATGGTGGTGAAATTTGGCATATCTCGACGTAATGCCGTTGTAGTGTGGCAGGTTGCTTGACCAACGGTGCAGCTAAATCGTGCCTTCATTGTAAGGCATGTGTGAAATTCTGCCTGAATTTTCTACATTTTTAGTCCGATTTTGGATAAAACTATACACGATATATCGACGGTAGCTCTTTGAATGGCTCCGAATTATGTGCAAATCTGTTTACTAAATACAATACTGTACCTCGCAGTGTTGATGAATTACTGTCGTTATTTTCCACATGTATCGTTGGATTTGGGCGATACTCCTTTTATGAGAGATGTTTATAAAATCCTGTTTAGAGGACTGATGAGTTTTCTGAAAATCTTTTAGGCGATGAAATTACATTTACCCGCGTACCATGAAACGGCATCCTATTGGGAAAGTAAAGAACGCCTTGATATATTCTGCTTTACGGAGTGCCCTATTTTCAGCCTATATATATATATAAAGAAAGGTAAAGTGGTCCCGTTACAGGCCCGTTGTGGCCCAGAGGGTGGGTAGAGGTATAGCTCTACTCTTCCATGACCGCGGCACTAGAAGGGGGTGAGTGGTCAGCAGCACGCTCCGGCCACTCTTTACCCCCGGGAAAGACCCGGTACCCATTGTACAAGAGGCTGGGTGGGCCCCAGGGTCGGTCTGGACGAGCGGAAAATTTCGCCCCCACCGGGATTCGATCCCGGACCGTCCAGCCCGTAATCAGTCTCTCTCTATACATATATTTTACGTAAATGATTTAAGGACACACACACACACACAGAGCACATCAGTTTAAACCGCTTAATATCAACTTGAGTTTCATGTGTGAGTAAAGGTCGGAACTTTTACTGCATCCTGCAACTTCAGACGATCCAATTCTCCCAAGTTTCTGCAAACACAGTTCATGTACTAAGGTAACGAAATGTCTTGGTGCATAGTAGCTTGCATCATCATACAGACATACATTACGTGCGTGTCAAAGGTTATCTTACAAGTTGACGGAGCTGTAAACTGTACTTATAAAAGTATGGAAGTTCCTGATACCTCTTGGTAGCAACATGCAAGAATTCCTCAATTTGCGTTGTGTGGTAACATTTGGCTTAATGTTAACCCTGTCCATCCTTTATTAATTTAATAAACAAACAATTGATATAGTCGTACAGTGCTGTAGATTTGCTTTTGTTTTGTGACTGCGGCGATTAGTCACGAAGACCGCCCCTAACAGCAATCATTGGATTTAAAAATCGACTAATTTGACGTTCAGGTGACCGTGCATCGTGATAAATTCTTATAATAAACCCAACTAGATGTACTAATTTCTCAAATTTATTTTTGGAATAAAACTCTACATGTTTCGGACAGTTCCTGTGTCCATCATCAGGAGTTTTTCACTGTACACACAGCAATGGTATATGTCATACAGGTTTGCTGTCAGGTAACCTGTATGACATATACCATTGTGTGTACAGTGAAAAACTCCTGATGATGGAAAGAGGAACTGTCCGAAACATGCAGAGTTTTATTCCCAAAATAAATTTGAGAAATTAGTGCATCTAGTTGGTTTTATTATAAGAATTTAAAAATCGCCTGTTTTTTTCCTATTTGGCTGCACAATTTAAAATTTATTCAGGGCAGGTTTTTTTTTTCATTTAAAAGGTAAAGCAGTCCCATTACAGGCCTGGAGTGGCCCAGAGGGTTCCAGGAAGTTAAAGTTCCCAGATTTCGTGACAACGGCACAGGATGGTGGTAAGGTTGTCAGCCTTACGCACCG
>Ga0136643_10019518_pt1 | contig 10242 bp, 6 predicted proteins | sample TergutLab28metaG_FD_96883 | JGI IMG/M metagenome (GOLD analysis project Ga0136643, IMG submission 96883) | Labiotermes labralis P1 segment gut microbial communities from Petit-Saut dam, French Guiana - Lab288 P1 (version 3) (version 3) | ecosystem: Host-associated > Arthropoda: Insects >... | reverse complement strand
TGGTGTGGTATCCGTAAGCAGGTTGAAACACACATCGAACCAGAGAAATACAACCCATGAAATAACTCAACAAATAAGTCGCAAGCTCCTGAGGAAGGATGTATTAACATCCGAAACATGTTGAGCATTAAATAATGAAATAATAAAGCAGGTGACGTCAAGTTGGTCTCTCTTTACTCAACTTTACAGCTATGCATTTGAAATAACGAAGAAACCTGGAAATAATAAGGATTACGGAATTATGGGATGTGAGGATGTCGTGTATTTACTTTGCCGAAACGACTGGTACTTCCTTCTTCAGAAATTAGAAGCTGTATGGTGAAGATGGATGTAGCAGGCTCTTTCTACTTACCAACATAGCCCCAAAACCAAGTATAAAAAATGATTTGTAATATACTTCCAGCTTATTTTTTCATAACGACCTATTAATAACAGCCTTGTGAATTCCACTTTCCAAAGATGGCTGTGCAATGTGGAATATGGTGTCTGTGCACGTCTGTTCCCGTATTGAATTAGAAACGTCAATATTCCAGACAAGCCACGCTATTCGTCAACCCGATACCTTGCCAGTGTTCCGTCATTACATTACGGATACGGTAGTCGTACGAAATACTGCATGGGAAAGAAATTTAAGTCATTCCAGACTTTATGTCGAAATTCTGTATGGCGAAATGTCTTTTAAAAACATGTAATTCTGAGAATTATTCGCCTTGAACAGTAACAGAAACGGAAACCACGCTTAAGAAGAGGAGACAGTCCTATATGAAACAACGGAATCCCTTTAAATACACAAAAACTACAAAACAGCTGACACGTTTTATCGTCCACACGACATGTTTGTTGTCTGTAAGTGTTACTTAGTCTGGTCCAAATTTACGTGGTCTTTGATATGCGAAATAGCTGTGCTATCCAGTCTCTTGGTCAGTGTTAAAAGTGGTTTTTACGAAAGGTTTTAACTCTTCGGAGCCCAAGTTATTTTTGTGGATTCCAACATTTTGATCCAAATTAGGTTTCTAGAAAAAATCTAATCCTCAATTAGTAGCGATTTACCGTATATTCTCGAATCTAATCCGTACCCTTTTTACAGTTTCAGAGGGCTAAAAAATCAGATGCGGATTAGAATCGCGTGCGGATTAGATTCGCGGTCGTCAGCTGGTTTTTGGAAAAATGATAGAGCTGCTGTACGTGCCGTAAGAATAATACAATACCATAATTTATTATTTTATTTATTATTTATAATATTATATAATATTTATAATTTATTATTCATCAGACTCGCCGTCATCACTCCTAACTGAATCAGTCTGCCTTGTAGGCAAGGGACGTTTGAAGGAAAGGTGAGGATTAGAACCGCGAACTAACATTTTTTTCGTTTAAGAAATCGGCAAAAACTAGTGCGGATTAGATTCGGATGCGGATTAGATTCGAGAATGTACGGTAAATCGACATAAACACGACACTTGAACATTGTATGTTCATAGTTTTACTTTCCTAGAACATGTTTCGGTCGTTTCTTTTAAATATTATCAGGTAGAAAACACAAGTACATAAATGGAAAAGTACGCTACGGAAGAGCCCTCTCCTTCACTATTCGCACCATACAATAGATACATAAGTCTATGTAATTCACTCACCAACAAATGCACTATTTATTAACTTGTTTAAAAGTTTTAAATTTACATTAAAATACAAAATAATATCGCTGCTATATGTTTCGGTCTTTTATAACCATGATCAGGGAGCTTGTAACTGGCTAAAATTATATTTGTGTTAAAACATAGCATGCTGCCACATCACCACACAATACATAACGACGTAATTTTACTGAGTGTTTTAACACAACTATAACTTTAGCCGGCTGCAGTACAAACTCCCTGATGATGGTCATTAAAGACCGAAACATGTAGTAGCGATATTATTGTGTATTTTAATGTAAATTTAAAACTTTTAATCAAGTTAATAAACAGTGCATTTGTTGGTGAGTGAACTGCGTAGATTTCAAAACGCACGGTGCAACGATTGAAACAAACATACATAAGCTGTTTTTCCCAATCAAGGAATAATAAACACACAAAACATTCATAAAATTTTTTGTAATTGAAATCCAAAAGTAACGTAGAATTTTTATCCTCAATTCTACAATAATTTTGGATTTTAATTGAATTTTAATAACTACTGATTTACTAGCACAACGGGATGATGTCAACTGAATTTCTAATCTTTATAGTTCAACAACAGCCACTAAACGGCATAGGTTTAGGGAAACAAAAACATAAAATCAGGTACTATAATTTGTCGATATGAGCTTGGACCTGGTACAATAGAAAGGGCTGTCGAGTTTAACTCGATATTGGACCGATAAGTTTAACAATAAATATGAAAATAAAAATAACGAAAAAAGCATAAACTAATATTATACTATAGTTTTACACAAAATGCTAATATCTGCATATCAGTATTCAGACAAGTTATTAGGCAGGAGAAGGGCGGTTACGAATAACAGCAGACGACTGCATCAATAATAGTTTAGAAAGTAACGCTTGATTCTATATCGAAAGCGTGCCAGATTACAGCGCCACTTTATGATACTCTTCTTTACAAAATTTGGTACCTGTCTGACGTTAGTAGCTGCCTTTCCAAAAACTGTAAAGTATCTGAGAATATGTCAGTAACACACCAACAAATGCTCATATATAGTCTTTAATAACTATTACAGACTATATATGTGCATTTGTTGGTGTGTTACTTAAATAAACTACAATTTTCACAGTGCAACGATACAGATAGTGTCTGAGAATGTTAGTTTTTTTTTAATAATTTCGTTATTATAGGTAAAAAATATTGCAGTTGCACAGAAATTTTTTTTTTGCTGGTAGATTATTTGCCTTCCAGGCCATATGCTTCATTCTTGGAAGTAAATTGATTGGAATGTTCGGGGCTTTACCGCAACTCCACCCCCCCCCCCTCCGCAATAACGTCGACTTCAAATACGTTGCAAAAAACTCAGTGAGGTACGCCTATTATTACTATTATTATTATCATCATCATCTTGCTTGCAACACGATAGTGTTGACCACTACCAATTCTTGAAATCTCAGCAAGTTTTTCCTGTGTTTGTCACGGTACATGATGGAATACGTTTTTAACCGAGTAACTGGTAACTGAAGACCAGATCTGTCAACAGAATAGACGATCAAATGTGCGAGTGTGCTTGCAATTTCCACGTGATTTTTAATCGTGATATGCCATATGTAATGCAATGGATACAGCGGTAGGCCCTGTCGTTGCAGGAACGCCAGTCTGCTTAACCGACTTCTCAACCCGCTCATGTTCTGGCAAATTCTCTCCGCGGGAATCCTGATTGGTGTAATGGGTTACAGTTTGACAGTAAGTTTCGAACACATTTCCTAACTCACGTACACAAGAGAGTCAAATAAGATATCATTTAGCACCGATTTCCCTCCGTCAGGAAATGAAGTAGACTTATGTAGTCATACCGCCTGTGTGTGTTTGACCCATTAAACTGATTTTCACGAAATTTGGTACGAACATTATATCACCAAAGGTCATTCAAACCTCGTCACTTTTAATTTCCTGTATTTAGGGCAAATAGTTTGCAGAACGGCTGATGCTGGAGACTTAATTTTCTTCCTTCATTTTGGAGGAAAGAGCAGAAGGCCGCCATTTATTTTTGTTATAATTATTATTAGTACTAGTAGTAATATTATTATTAACGTTTTATGTTCGTTAATGTGATATTAACAATACAAGTTTTATAGGACCGGAATTCTGCAATAAGAATTCTTCAATAATTCATCTCGAACACTTAATATTATCTCATTCTTGCAATTTTTCCCTGCCAGTTACACTATTGAATCATTCTGAATCATTCAACTTAGAATCTGCACAGACTACCAAAATACTGAAATCCAAAATTACGACTTAGTTTTTCGAAACAAAAGACTGGTAATTTTTATAATAATTAAGAAATTATAAGACGGAATATCAATTCCGCTGCTATAGTATTACTGTCATATTCACTTCAATTATAGTATTTCGAAAAGTGTTACACTGCCTAATAAAATTGTGCTATTTGTCACAAATGAAAATATTCACTTTCATGGGCATTCTCATGTTCCAGAAGGAATGTTTCGTCATTGAACCTGATCGCATTCCTATGCTGCTCGGCCATTTATCTGCATCACACTCACTGGCGTAATAAATACGTCCATTTCTTTCAGATTGCTACCCGGGCAACAGATTTCGTACATTCTGCAGTATACATCGTTCATCTTATGATTGAGACGGGAATCATTTGCTGGCTTGCCACTGGTCTTATTACACAGGTAACTGAAGACTCAAATACCGTGTTAAATTTTGGGATGTGTTTTACGGTACTGTACTTTTCCTGCGAGGGATCCCAAAGGATGCACAAATTAACTATAATCAATATTCAGTTCAATTTTATACCTACGATAAAACAATATAAATCATATTTTCTTTCACAGAATCATTTATCACGCTACATATTCAAAATGCTTTAAACACAGCGCTGACTCGCAGTGCAAGTGTTACACTAAAAAAACACACTACATATTCAACCGTCCGTAACAGCAGAGACTACGTCATGATAGCATCCTTAATTATTACACTTCACACACTGCGGCTAAAAGTTATTAAAGAAAGAAGCATGATGCAGGTAAGATATACGACGCATTCTAACATGTACAGGGGAGTTAGACATGCATTGTACATGACACAGTATTGAAGGCGATGAAGTTTCATGCTGTCAACTGCGGGGAAATGGCAACATAAGGAATGTAAATTGGGTATCAATGTTTCGGAGAAATATACTGCCGCAGTCTTCAGGGTAGGGTCTCAACAGATTACGTCTTGCGTCTCCAAAAATACCACTGTAGGAGGACTCATAATTTATATCATAAGCCAGAAGAACAGTCCGGAAAGAATGGATGTAGATTGGACAATTATTTTCAAACGTATCGAGAGAAGTACAATACAGGATTCACGAACGAATTCCAATGGACAGACTCAAACTTAAGGTGCTTGTAAATTTTACTGTTTCCGAAAAACTTGATGTATTATTTGTTTGCAGGACAACCAAAATCTTTATGAGAAAAACATTCCTCCTTGGGGTTAGTTACAAAGATATTCGTATATTATAGTGGCGCAGTTACGCTTTGGTTACTGAAGGAAGGAAAATTAGAACAACAAAAACAAGTCTGATGTGGACCATCTGGCGTGTTATTACACATGCATCGTCATAACTGCAAAAGATCGCATTTCGCAACTCTGAATTATTTTTCCCCTAACACGAGCCCTGTTCCAGAAATGTTCCGTATTTGCTTATGTCGACATTTTTTTTTGTTGCTTCAATTATTAATAATTCATGCTTTATTTTTTGAAGTTTTGCTGACCGTGCATCTCAGTATATTTTTCTCAGTAATTAACCAACTTGATGCACAAAATTTGTTTCACAATAAGTTTTATTTCATGCCTCTACATGTTTCGAGCACATGTGGTCGAAACATGTAGAGGCATGAAATAAAACTTATTGTGAAACAAATTTTGTGCATCAAGTTGGTTAAATAATGAGATAAATTCATGCTATAGTTTTATAACTACTATTTAGAAGAATAACAAGGATTGAGAACATCTGAGACCTCACTGCTAAGAAATACATTTGAAAACTAACATAAATAAGACAAGAAGGAAGCGAGAAAATTACATAACAAAAGGCTTAGGTAATTCTCTAACAATCTTAGAAGGGAGGGAGAAAACACATCGATATATAACGAGGGTCTTTGAAACTGAAGAGAAAGCGGCACTCACAAGTCAATATCTTTGTTCAGAGAACAATATTAAAAAAGATGTTAAAGAACACTGTGGACTATGCTGCATTTGCTCAGCAGATGAGGCAACAGTGTGCTCTTTTGAACAGAGCAGTACAGCTTTGGATACTACAGAAGGATAAGAAGGTACTGACGAGCTTAGCTGGTAATAGTTTGTCGATTAAGAATCTGCTCCACAATGTGAGTTAATACAAAAATATATGACAAAATACGACAATACAGAAAAGAATCAAATGAAATTGGAGTGAGTGGTTGGATCGAGAGGTAGACCGGCGTGAATGTGGAGAGAATTTTCTGCTTTCATTCGAGCAGAAGACTTAATCACCAGCTCCTGAACAGTAGCATAATCGAGGAATATTTATGTTACCGTACAGATATGTATGGTTTATTTCAATACGGTTCGGTGTGATTAAACATAAATTAAATTCTGAAATCACAAATCCTTCAAGAGGCACCGATTTATTACACTCTGTGTTACACGACAGTCTCAGTATGTGTTATGGAGCTACTAAACTCTTTTCAGAGCATCATGGTAGGGGAAGCCGCGTATTCGTGTGACTGGTACAACGAACCAATCAAATTTCAGCGCTCCATAATGTTCATCATGATGCGCACAAAACGGACCGTGCAGATATCAGTGCGACCTTTAGGAACGCTGTCCTTGGAGATGTTTGCTACCGTAAGGAGTGGCATATCTATCTATCTATCTATCCATCCATCCATCCATCCATCCATCCATCTATCTATCTATCTATCTATTTATCTATCTATCTATCCATATCTCTATCTATCTATCTATCTATCCATATCTCTATCTATCTATATCTACCGATCTATCTATATCCATCTATCTATATCCATCCATCTATCTATATCCATCTATCTATATCTATCTAACTATCTATCTATTTATCTATATCTATCTATATCTATCTATCTATCTATATCTATCTATCTGTCTGTCTATCTGTGTGTCTATCTGTGTGTCTATCTGTGTGTCTGTCTGTGTCTGTCTATCTGTCTGTCTGTCTATCCATCTACAAGTGTTTGAAAATAAAAATATCACACGGAAGGACTAGGCTAGATGGGGAGATAACATTCAAATATATCTGCATGAGAGCAAATCTATATACTCAGTTCTGGGTGAATTCTAACAACAGATTTTGATTCTTGACTTAAGCAGTTCATTTCCTATTGCCAACATTCGGTGAAGACAATAATGACGTTTTCTTATGTTTCAGATCCTGAACTCCTCATACTCATATTTCACTATTATGAGAGGCATGACAAAATGACCTGAAGACATCTCTTAACGTTTTCATTCCAACAAAATTATGGGTGTTTTGCGCTATATTGATATATTACGTCACAGATTAATTAATTTCAAAGACACTTAACCGTCGGGATTTTGTATCCCCATTTACCACTTCGATATCCAAGCACTTATATACATAACATAACAAACAATACACCATGAATGAGTGAGCACGTGCACGTCGTTTATGGACTTCTCATGACGTGATGGGATCACTAATAAAAGTAAAACTTATTCCAGTCAGGCATAAGAACGTCAAAGGTTTTTTTTTTAAAGTTTATCATAGCGTGCATTCAATACTACAATTTGGTACTTAATGACGCGATGTAATTGGCACCATCAATTAGGTTTAACTCTTATCCTGCTAACGTGGAGAATATGGTGAGCTTCTAATAATGCCAGCAAATGGCAGATGTGATTTAACTCAGAGCTTAAAGGGTTAAAAGTTGAAGAAAAATAGCATGTTTTAAATACTGCCTACCTCAGTCATTGCAGTGATTAAATGTAAATTACAGTCCACATTCGATTCCTAGCAAGACAATGTATTTTTCTTCCAACCACTCCTTACAGACCGACAAAGTGGCGAACGTAGTCTTTCAAACAAATGGGCTCTTTTCTTGAGAGTCAAATCCGCTTAAACGTGTGAAGCTTTAACGGGAATTCACCCCGCATTAACCTGACATTTTCGCTGGTAAAGGATAATGCAGGTTGCAAGGAAAGCAATGAAGCACCAACAATGCTATCGCCTCTCCTCCAACATGATTGTCCATTACTGGTGCTTATGCACAGAGAGAACTTTATCTCTGAATATTCAAAAGTCTTCATCAACATCACCGTGAGAATCTTAAACTTGCATATCTGCTCTTACTGAAAATTAATAACACTTCTTGATGTGTGTGTGTGATTGTAAGATAAGAAATACACACGTACTCTATTCTATGTTAACTAAGAAAGCCGTGCACTAATTCGTGACAACGTATGGTCTGGCAGATCTTTGTCAACTATTCTGAAAAATCTGTTACCTCCATTTTCAGGGTGAAGATGGAAACAGTAGATTCCTGAAAAGCTTTGGCATACATCGAACAGATTGCATGGTGTTACATCTAAAATGATGGTAGTCTTGACCTTTTGACGCCTAATGTCAACTATAGTGGTCGTACCGCACCGCTAACCTCTAAAGTTGCATTTTGTGTATTTATTCAACAAATATAGGTACTGAATATTTTAAACATGGTATATACTCTCCGTTTCTTTCTCTTCAAAATGCAATTTGTTTCATAATTCTAACGTATTTGGTTCCTGTATTATTCACATTTTATATGCAGGGTGTGCTAAAATAAAAAAAAATCCGGCGCCAAAAGGTTAATATTCATGCACTAAAGAATTTAAATCTCACAGAGTGTTTTCTGTTTCACAGAGCTATTTATCAGCTGTATGCAGTAACTCTGCAATTGTGCCAATAAAAAAATATAAACACGGCGCTGTCGTAAAAAATTAACAAAAAACACGTTTGAACAACTGCTATATGATACACACATTCATTTAGATAGCTATTGTTACATAACTCTGATATGTGTTTACGTGTTTCTTCCTACTTCACACTGCCTTCATCACTATAAAATTACTAAATAACACACTTAAATATTTGAATGGAAGCATCACTATGTGCTTGTAACGTAATATAATATTAAATTGTGTACGTCAGCATGATCACTTTATTACTCAGGGTAATTATAAGGCTACATGTTTCGACTATAGATTAGTCATCCTCAGGCCCATTTTGTCAATTGTGTCACAAGATGCTATGCACACCTTGGGATCCCATCGTGTTTACATCCATGGAATGCATCAAATTAAATCGTTTGTCTCAAAGGGCGTGACGTGCAAATTGTGTTTACAAGAGTGGGATACATAAAATTGGATCATTTGTCTCGTAAAATGTAAACACAATTTACACGTCACGCCCTTTGAGACAAACGATTCAATTTGATGTATTCCATGGATGTAAACACGATGGGATCCCAAAGTGTGCATAGCATCTTGTGACATAATAGACAAAATAGGCCTGAGGATGACTAATCTACAGTCGAAACATGTAACCTTATAATTACCTTGAGTAATAAAGTGATCATGCTGACGTACACTATTTAATGTTACATTACACTTAAATATACCTATATATACATATATGCAAGGAGAGACAGAGACAGGAGACAGTTTGTGGATCATTAATTGATTAATTGTGTTCGTTATTTACTCACAGAGGACAAACTGCTCTCAGTAAATGGATAACACGAGGGCCAAACAAAACACAAAACACTTGTAGTAGGCTATAATAATAACCTAATACAAAAAGCTACATGTTTCGGCCTTAGAAGGCCATAGTCAGGCTTTATTTAAAAATGCATAAGAAGGTAAAATTCGTTATTATATATGTTTCTTTAGCGTAAGATCTCACCTTTACACGATTCATGTACAATTGCTGGTTGTAATTAAAACTTTTGTTTAATGGTCCTAAAAGTGTCATTATTGTTACTCACAGTGTCTAACAAATGAAGTTACTCGTTCGACGGTCTCAACTTATAAAACAATAATAAAACTCTACGTTTAGTGTACAACAGGACTTTTTAGTAGCGTTCGCAGCTGTTTCGCCATGTTTGCTTGTCCGTCTGTCCGCCCGCATGGAAAATCTCGGCTCCAAATGGACGGATTTTGATTAAATTTGAATTGAATATTTTTTAGAAACTTTCCAGCTATTGGAGTTCCATTCAAATGTGATAAGAATAAAGTGTACCCGACATGAAGACCTATGTACAGTTTTTATCATTTCATCCACAATTCTTTTTAGGCTGAGAGATGCTGGAGGCAAAGTTATAGAGAGATTCAAAACACACATGTTATGTCCAATAACGGTTTTTTTTTGTTTGAAAATCACGTCGTTTATGAGATAATTTGGCGAACGAGAATTGCACGCTCGATAACTAAGGCTATAAACACACATTTATAATGTGCAATACTTACGCTTTTCCACTATAACAACGGTTGCACACACGCGCC
>Ga0136643_10019515_pt1 | contig 10242 bp, 12 predicted proteins | sample TergutLab28metaG_FD_96883 | JGI IMG/M metagenome (GOLD analysis project Ga0136643, IMG submission 96883) | Labiotermes labralis P1 segment gut microbial communities from Petit-Saut dam, French Guiana - Lab288 P1 (version 3) (version 3) | ecosystem: Host-associated > Arthropoda: Insects >... | reverse complement strand
TCAGTCGGTATAGCGACTGACTACGGCCTGGACGGTCCGGGATCGAATTCCGGTGGGGACGAGATTTTCCGCCCGTCCAGACCGGCCCTGGGGCCCACCCAGCATCCTGTACAATGGGTACCGGGTCTTTCCCGGGGGTAGAGGCGGCCGAGGCGTGGGGCTGACCCCCCCACCCCCATCTAGTGCCGAAGGTCCTAGAAAAGATTAGAGCTATACCTCTACTCACCTTAAGGGCCTGCGTGGCCTATAAAAAGGGTGAAAACCTATCTGCCTGATCGTCGTAGGGAAGACTGCTTTGTATTAAAGGAACTTGCCGTCACATTGCAGTGTGCTGTAATAAACTTACACTTGATTGTGCCAAATTTTGCCAGTCTTTCTGCAGTTAAATTGCTGTTTCGAGCAGATGAATAAATGGAACACCACCTGCGTAAAGCAGTATCCTAACACTGTTGATACAACGCTAGTGTACGGAATAAAGGAGGTTGAAGACTATAATAGCCATATTTTAGTAGTACAACACAGGCCTACACATGCACGCACACACAGGTCTACCTATCTATTACGTACTTCAACTAATCCGAATACAGAGGAATCCCCTAACCGATTATGCTGCTTCACCGCCTTGATTCTGAAAATGAAAGGCAAAAATTGTTGCAGTACCTTTAATTGCAGTATTACCGCTGACATTGAAATATTTTTAGGTGCGTTCGCAAAATTGCGAAGAGGGACTGTTTCGTTCTTCCCTTCCGTCCGTCTGTCCGCATGGAACAACTCGGCTCCCACTAGAAGGGTTTTCTTGAAATTTGGTATTTGAGTATTTTACAAAAAACCCGAGAAAAACCAAGTTTCATTAAAATCGAACAAGAATGACGGTTACATTACATACAGACCAATATACATTTTTTATTATATGTCGTTCAGTTCTTCTTAGAATGAGAAATGTGTCAGACAAAAGTTGTAGAGAAAATCAAAACATACGTTTTATATTCAGTGACCTTTTTTTTTTTTTTTTCGAAAATCGTGCCTTTTTAGATAATGCGGAAAATATTGTAAAACGGGCCAGGCCACACATACCATTATGGCACATGCGCATTGCATAACTAAGGCCACACACACTCACAATATTTAATGCTTATTACTTTTCCATTGCATCAGTGGTTGAAAGAACGCGCCTCATTGTTACGTTTATACGTACATTGCCTAGAATGCCTTTGCCCAGAAATCTGCACTGAATATTTTCCTTCATATCCTAGCAACGGAAGTAGTTTGGGTTTTCGCCAGCATTGTAGGTCTGTAATGGGGAGACTGGAGCTCATGCTTGTAGTAGCAAAGTTAACTCTTTTTATTTTCCTTCCCAAAGTAAATATTATATTTACACTTTTCCGGTGTTATCAGCATTGGTTTCAAAGATACCACTTCCTTCCACATCATTTCCTTCACCATTCGGCACCGTGTAGTCAGAGCTTCCGGCATCGTATTTAAATAATGCACGTATGCACGTATAAACATAGATGTTACGTCAACATAAAATTACATTCTATTGTATGAGATGGTCACTGATATTATTCTGATAAGGGTGTTTATATAGAACGAGGTATTAATCGGTGCAGATTGTCATTGTTTTATTATCTGGTTAAGTATCAACTGATAAACATGGAACACGCCACTTTTAATATCTCTGTCTATCCAGTTTTCCACTGTTCCGCCGGTTGCTGGTTCTCTGTCGCATTTCGCCATAGCTGCCGGTTTATTGCGTCTTAACATGTTAAATTCCTCTGCTTTATCACCCTTTCTTTTCATACATTATTTCGGGTCGTCGTCGTCGTCTTCCTGTCCGTAACAATGTCGTTGCTCGCTGAGGTCATCTGTTACCTTCCATGCGTTCTACGTGTCCATACCATTATTTTGAACTCTTTCCAAAATTGTTTGCGTTACTTTATCGTCGCTTAAATTTTTTCAGTCTGTTCTTTTTCTGCAGGTTCTTGTGGTATCATTGATGGTCGAAACTTCTTCTTGAAAAAATCTATGCCATGTGTATCTTGGAACCTCGAAAACAAACAGTGACGTGTTTCCATGTCATTGTTCAGCTCGTAGATAGATGACTTGATTTCCATACGCGTGACCTACGTCACAGCAGTTGCGAAATCTACACTGTCGCAAGGTTGCGGGTTCTCATCACGTTCTTGGCACGGCTGTGTTAATGTATTATTGGAATCATACATGCGTGGATATGAAGTTGGGCTTCGAAAGAATAATTTCAAATTAATGCGATTTGGCGATCCATTGAAAAAGGATAGCCCTGTATTGTACATGGGTAATTGAAGTGTGGGAGTGTTGTGGGAGTGTGAGAGAGACAATGTGTGTGTGTGTGTGTGTTTATTGAAAGAGAGAGAGACAGAAATGGGTTAGGTGATTAAAGGAACTTTCGAACTATTAGAGCCGATTTCTATTTCTTTTGCTTTCGAATTTGTAGTCTAGTTTTGGCTAGCCAAAAGGGCGGACGGAGAAATCTACACAAGACATCGCGTGTACAGAATGCATGGTGTAAGGAAGTTATACCTGCATCGCAGGAGGTCTGTTTTCATTGGTGTATCGTAAAAAAGTAGCAGACTTGTTGCCATTAAGTTGTGTTTATTATGGTAGAGTCTAGCTACGTGCTGGATACTCGAGTAACGTATCTGTTTAATAACACATTGTTGCAGTAAGAAGTTTGATTCGTGGAACTTACATACGGGGGAGTTCTGCCATTGTCCGCGAATCCCACTTGGTGTTATTGGGTAAACCTTCCTGGAGAACAGCTGCCATAGGTTGGAAATGCTGCGTTGAGCGGTTATGCCTTAGTTCATTTGTCAGCTTGCCAAGGAACACTGCCTTACCCCTTCGGTCTTTAATTTGCGTACGTAAGGAGAAGCGACGGCTTTGTCTGCCATCCACCTGCGTATACCATGTGACACATCGCGAAAATTGCTATAAGAAGTCCGTTCAAATTTACACAGCGTATGCTTTTATTGTGTTTGTTTATGTTTCAGGAACGGAAGTTTCAAATTGCCTTTTTACTGTATTTTGCCATACTAAAGCTGTTTTCTTTCTCCACTGGATACCACGAAATAGAACTGCGCAGTTAGTAGTTTATCCGTGTGCTTGCCTTAACATTTTCACTGTGGGAACAAGGGGTACCACGTGCAGTCAATTTTATCCTGGTTTCATCAGCTGCGACTAGAAGTAATGTCATTCTTAACGACAACGTTTGAAGCCTGTCTTGTTTTCTATAATCATTGATTCGATTCCTGTTGCGGCCATATAAACGTGTAAGTGGCGCAGTTGTTTGAGGTACTGCGCTACAAGCTGGAAGGTCACGGGTTCCCTTCCCTTTAGGGTCGCTGGGATTTTTCATTGGCCTAATCCGGCCGCACTATGACCCTGGGGTCGACTGAGCCTGTAATGAAATGAATACCAGGAAGATTTCATGGGGGTTAAAGGCGACCAAAAGGGCTGACAACCTTACCACCTTCTGTGCCGATTGTCCAGAAACTGTGGGAGTTTCAACTTCCTGGAGCCCTAAGGGCCTGTCAAGACTTGTAATGAGATAGCTTTACACTTTTCTAGCTTTTTTAAGTTCATGTCAAATAACGTGTATACGGACAGACAGACTATTCCGTACGTAAATTACTTTTGTGTTGCACTTGGCAATACATTTGATCAGATAATTGCAAAAAAAATATTTGTTTTAGTGGATGCAGTAGTGAGTTTAAAATATGAGTTAAATTTAATATGAAGTGTGAAAAAATCCCATATAGAGGAATTATGGCATGGTAAAAGAGAAATTTAAAAGGAAAGTTTAGAAAAGATACCGTATTGACTTTTTATAGTGATTCGGTTTCCAAAATTAGGCGAAACTTGGATTATCTGCGCTAAACGTGGTGGTTCTGGTGATATTCGATAAAAGAAAACTACACCGTTTCTAAGTTTGTTGTGAGGACCTGATTTTCCGTTACATATTGCAAGAGTATGCCGATCCTTTATGATTTTTATGAAGTTGTAGAGCAAGGTTTCGGAAACGATGGTAGATTTTACAGTGACTGTTTCAAAGTATAACGTTTGGAGGGAAAATGTAGGCCTATACATTTCCTGCATTGCGTAACAAATAGTGGAACGCTTTTAGAAAATCTCCTTCAAGGTAGTATACTTGGGCTAGTGAATGTTCTGTTCGCTGGACCGGAATACTGAACTTCAAAATTAAGTAATGCAGAAAGAATGGACATTGTACGATTATTGACGGAAAAATATATAAATACCGGTCCACGGATTTCCGGTACATGTTTTTATTCAAGTCGAAATTAGGAGACTGACTGATAGGTCTCTTACTTGTGAGCGAAATGTCTTAACACAACAACAACTACTACTACTACTACTTGAGCTGCTGCTAGTACTACTATTAATACTACACTACTACTACTACTAGTAGTAGTAGTAGTGTAGTAGTAGTAGTAGTAGTAGTGCTGCCACAGCAGCAGGAGATAATCCGAAAGTTGGAACAAAACTCACAAAAAAGAGATAGATGAGACAGTAATGGGTTGGGTGGTTGGTGGTGGTGGTGGTGGTGGTGGTGGTGGTAGTAGTAGTAGTAGTAGTAGCAATAGTGGTGGTGGTGGTGATTGTTGTGGTTTTAGTATTAGTAGTAGTAGTAGTGGTTGTAATTGTTGTTGTGGTTTTAGTAGTAATAGTAGTAGTAACAACAGTAGTAATAGTTGTGATTGTTGTAGTAGTAGTAACAGTAGTTGTGACTGTTGTGGTTGTAATAGTAGCAGTTGTAGTAGTTGTAGTGGTTGTGATTGCTGTGATAGTAGTAACAGTAGTTGTTATTGTATCGTTGCTCAGTGGAATAGTTCTCAAGAGATTAGATCTGTTTAAATACTGAACCTTCACCCATACCTGTATAATCATAGTCTAATTTGTCGCGAAATTATGGGTTTCCATATAAGGAGTCGTGTTACGGGGCAAAGGGGGCAACGATGTGTTCGCATTGTAGGAAAAGCAGCAGTACCGGTTGAAGTGTAGGCCATTATGTAAAGAGTGAGAGTAAATAAATAAATGTGTATCTATTGGGACCGTGACAGAACTGCGGATGTACTGCCATTACGGACGATTGACGCAGACCCTGCATTTAACAGCAAACATGTCAAGGAAACGAGTGGATTTTGAAGCTTGAAGTGTCAGAGACGAGTCCCTGTGTGTGCTGCGGTCGAAATGTGCAGTTAAAAATTTGATGAGGGTGGTGGTGGTGGCGGTGACGGTGGTGATGGTGATGATAACGACAGTAAGAACTACATCCTACTACTAAAATCGTTTAGCACTGCAGTTTTAATAGGAGGCAGGCTATTAGAATTTTCAAAACATTTGTAACTTTAATAAGCTGGTGTAGCCATATGTGTTTCATATGTTAGCACAAAATCCATTTGTATTTGACCCAATAAGTCGTGAATGGTTTGTATGGACTTATAGTTCGTTATCAGTGCATGCTTATTGTTATTATATGTTATCACCTTTATAGAAGATATTTACAATTATATACCTGAAACGAACCATGTTTCTAGTGTATATTGTGTTGCAGCTGCTCTGTATTTACAATTTCTGCTACATGTAATGTTATTTCGCATGTTAAATATATTTTTTACATTATTATTATTATTATCATCATCATCATCATCATCATTCTTATTTTCGAATCTGTGGAGTATAATGCACGAGGGTCGGTCAGAAAGTAAGTTTACTTGTATAATTTCATAACTAAATAAAATTAACTAATTGTGATTATATCAGGGGAATTCGTCGCTGAGCGGTTATCATCCGTTTCCAGCGCTGAAACAATCTTCGCGGCAAAAAATTGAAAGCTGATTATGAGGTGGAAACAGTTGAGACACGATGGATAATAACACAGGACACGGACTTACATCTGCGGGGAATAGAAGATCTCATCCCACAGTAAGATAAAATGCCTCAGTTGTGGCGGGGATTAATGGGAAAGAAGTGTGATAGAATAATTAGAAGGGGACTGTTGTTATTAGAGCTGAAAATAACACGAAAGTTATTTCGTGACCGACTCTTACTATTAAAAGTAGCAGGGCAACCTCCCAGACATGCTTCTTGCTGTTGTGGGACTTTGCGTTTACAATGCAATATATTCCGGTCTGAAATATTTTCACCGAAATACCAATCTGCCTACATAATATCACGACTAGCGGAAAGCAGCTAGTAGCGTTGCCTTTTTTGTTCTGTAGTCCTGCACTACGAATGCCAGTGGACCTGAATTTGTCCTTGTGTAGGTTATGCTACAGAAAGAAGCCTCTCCTTCCACTATCGAAACGCACTTCTGCGTAGTAACGTCATCCGACGTACTGGGATAGGAAATTGGTGCGTTAAAATTAAACTGGTCCCTGTCTCATGGCAGGGGTCGTAGTTGCTGTGCTCAGCGCGTGAACGTTCGTATCTATCTGTCCATTACTCAGTGGTATCTTTGCCTTCGTTCGAACACAAAATGTTTCTAATGTCACAACCTTTGGGCTACCTTATAATGTTTGCTAAGAAATATTTAACTGTAATAACTTTAAAGCTTGGTCAAAAGTGGCTAGTGGAGTCAGTATAGGAAAAGTGTGTCTTTAGAAAGATTTCCGTCGTGTATCTTAAATTAGTAAAGTAATTACTGTGGCGAGCAGTATACAGTGACGCACTTATGAATAAATGTATTAATATGTACGATTATAAGCATATTTCAGGGAAGGCATATTTTGTCCCCGTTTTAAACTGTGACAGTGAAGTAGAAATGTAAGGTTGGCAATAAACGATACTGAAACCGGACTGATATCGACGACATTTCTTTGTTATGACTTCACTGCTTCATTTGTTTAATATATGACGTGTCATATTAATTAAAACAACCAGAGTGTTCTGAAAGCCGATGAATTACCCGTTGACCGTGGTCTGAGAGAACAGATTAGATATTGTTTGTGGGCGTTGTTAATGGTCAGGTGTGAGAAATGTTGTAAAGACAAGTGTCGTCAAGGCCGACCCCGTTCAGACTTGTACCTGATTCCAGTTGTGTGCATTTGTTTGAGGTCTTGGAACCATTAAAATTAGCCACTTTGTTTTATGCTAAGTTTACGGTACGAACTATCGTTGCTGCTGACATTAATTTAGTGGACGGAAACATAAATGTTTTGTTTGTTTTGATGACTTAACAGCCTTAGTGGGCCTAGGCCTCCTCATCGTTGAGGTTTCGAGATCACACTCAGACACACCACACTCTGTAGGACTCCTGTGGACGAGTGGTCGGCCCGATGCAGAGACCTCTACCTCACAACACACCACATTCACGAGAGACAGACAGACAGCCATGCCGCCGGCGGGATTCGATCCTGAAATCCCAGCATGCGAGCGGCCGCAGATGTACGCCTTAGACCGCGCGGCCGCTGTGATCGGTGGAAACATAATTATTGTAAAGAAAGTGACAGAAGCTTATTAAACGCTATAAACAGGTACGTTTAGAAATAAACGCGGTGATGGCTAATTATATGGTCATGTTTCGTCACCACAGTGCCGCACAAAGTCACATAAAGATGGCTAATAAATCATTGCCAGTCCCAGTGGCCGCGCGGCCTAAGGCGTGGGTCTACAGCCGCTCGCTTGCTGGGATTGCCGGTTCTAATCCCACCGATGGCATTGTCTCTTGCCAGTGTTGTGGGTAGTCAGTCAGGTAGAGGTCTCTGCGTCGGGCCGATCGCTCGTCCTGACGAGTACTACCGAGTGTAGTGTGTCTGAGTGTGATCGTGAAACCTCACAGAGGAGGCCTGGGCCCACTAGGGGTGTCGAGCAATGAGAAATAAATAATCAGAAATTTGGCACATTAGGACCATGTGGCTAACGACAGTAACCAATCAATATGAGTAATCAAAAATAATTCGAGAGCAGTTTCGAGTCGGAGAATGCTTGCTGCCATTCTGTTCAGAATCCTTCTTCTTCCAGTCTACTGACTAAAAACCTAAAGTTTAAAACGGGCCGCGCAAATGTTCCAAAAACCCAGGAGCCGACTCATAATGCTAGGCGTCAGAAGAATAAAACGAAGCAAGTTCCACATTGAGGATCTACAAATATTAGACGACGCCATTAGAAATTTAGTCGCTCGGGCGACCTACCGCCCGGGATTTATTCCGCTCTGGTTTAAAATATAGAAAACGGCAGCTTTACCTTGGTTACGGTCTTCAGAATAACAATTTATTTCGGTAGATAGGTATTGACATGTCGGTGAGTCCTGTGGTGTCGATCTTTTGTCATAATGCGGAGGCATAAAATGCTTCCGAAACGTAGGTGCATGTGTACCAAATTACACGCTGTTATCCCAAAAGACTATAGCCTCAATTCTCTCAGTTCGACCTGCCTTGTGTACATGTGAAATTTGATTTCGCGCCCTAAAGCAGACGTCCACAGATCCCGGGATGATTAAATTTTGTGCATTGGTTCCTAATATTTTCAGCATTAATTATTGCTGGTGCCCCTCCTCACCCTTCATATACAGAAACGTGTATCAATTGACATGCATCGAGCAGAAAGCACCAGATAACACTGAGGTTCGCAGGTCAGTCCAGAACCTGTGGGTTCTCAGTATGGAACTTGCTTCATGCAGACCGCCTGGCGCCTAGAATTTGGACGTGGCGTCTGGATTTTGCAAAATTTGTGGACCCTGCTGCCTTAGGGGGGAGGGATATTGGTTGGGGGTGTTAGCGAGCCGGGTGGTAAGAAAACTAGTTGCAGTAGAAGAGCAACAGAAAGAGTTGTGGGGGGGAGGGGGGAGAAAATTTCTCTATTAGGTGCTTTGTAATTTATTTTTACCGATATTCACCCATGCAAAAGAAGAAACATGCAGACAGTGTTTTGATAGGAAACTCTAAAAGACAGACGCCTCTTGGAAGACTAATTGTAACTGGTAGAACAGTATTACAATTTATCTTAAAGTAATAGGATGAGGGTCGTGAAATGGATCCATATGGCTCAGTGGCGGGCTTGGTAACACGGCAATGAACCTTCGGATTTCATAAAACATAGGGAATTTTTGGCTAGCTGTGCAACTGTTGGCGTCTCAAGAAAAACCCTTTTCCACGGAGTAGTGTTGGTTGGTTTGCTTTCATGTGGAACATCCCCGCTTCGTTATTAAGTGTAAATGAATATTGCGGTCAGTCAACACAACATTATATTCAGGAAGACTTTAATGTTGTGTTGATTGTTTGTTTGTTTGATTGATTGCAATATTCCCTTGTACAAATAGTTACCAAATGTCATTATCATGATCACATACCAGAGGAGAAATTAATACAGAATTTTGTTCTTGGTCTGAAGGGAAATGAGCAGTTGAGGTCACTTGAGGTATGTAGGCTTGTGTGGGAGGATAATATTGAAGTGGATCATAAAACAGTACTGTGTGAGGTTGAGGAATGGACTTTTTGGCTCTGGGTAGAGTCAGTTGGCGTGCTGTTTTGAACATGGTAATTGACCGTCGGGTACAGCAAAATGCAAAGAAACAATCCGGGCCACCATTTGTTAAAATATCGGGTTCAGTAGGATTCCGCTGGGTTAGGTCAAACTGTACTTGCAGAAAGCGTGAGAGAAAGATATGGGTCACGCTTCTACCGAGGAGTGGGCCGGGTAGCGTAGTCGGTATAGCGACTGGCTACGGGCTGGACGGTCCGGGGATCGAATCCCGCTGGGGGCGAAATTTTCCGCACCTGTCCAGACTGGCCCTGGGGCCCACCCAGCCTCCTATACAATGGGCACCGGGTCTTTCCCGGAGGTAAAGAGCGGCCGGGGCGTGACGCTGACCCCTCACCCCTTTCTAGTGCCGTGGTCAAGAAAGACTAGAGCTATACCTCTACTCCCCCTATGGGCCGTACGGCCTGTACGGAGCCTCAGTGCCTGTACAGGGGCGCACTTTACCTTTACCCTCTACCGAGGAAGGTTAAATAATAAGTAAGATCACCCACCAGCAAGCCACTTCTAGCAGACCTGCTATATGTAGACTACTCAGTTGAAATGTGATGGCACACGGTGACGCATGGGTGGGAACGTGAGGGGGAAACTGGCGAATGGAGTGGGTAGCCAATACCCTTCACACTACCCCGGAACATGGTGTATCCAGCATTACTACCAACAATAAAAGCTGATGCGCACACCTCGGCTGCCAGTAATCGACTGAAC
>Ga0136643_10019513_pt1 | contig 10243 bp, 8 predicted proteins | sample TergutLab28metaG_FD_96883 | JGI IMG/M metagenome (GOLD analysis project Ga0136643, IMG submission 96883) | Labiotermes labralis P1 segment gut microbial communities from Petit-Saut dam, French Guiana - Lab288 P1 (version 3) (version 3) | ecosystem: Host-associated > Arthropoda: Insects >... | reverse complement strand
GTCTAATGGTGAGGTAAATATCAGTCACGAAACCACAACTATGGCAGTATGGATTTATGATGGTATTTAATAGCAAAAAATAACTACATGTTTCGGCCAATAGCGGCCATCTTCAGGTTATCACAATTTTGCTCATAGGGTATCATGTATATGCCTATATTGCGAGGTGATGCTGAGATCTCATCATCGTTACGCGTTACAATCAGTTTATTTAGTGGGAAGTCTAATGGTCAATGACTGGTAGGATGTAGGTTTATGGGTAGGTACTAGGGGAGGGTGTTGTTTGGGGGCCGTGATAATAGGTTGTGTTGGTATTCAATTGGGATGGGGGTGCGTGGTTAGTGGGTTAGTATGTTTGACGTCTTCTGGGTTCTCTTCGGGGTTGTTGTTCTCGGTGGGGTTTTTTTTGGCCTCAGGTTTCCATTGTGTGTGTGTGCGTGTGTGCGTGCGCGCGCGCGTGGCTTGGCGTAACGGGGATGACACACCTCAGAATTAAGTCGTGTTTATATTACACTGAAGCTAATAGTGCATGGATTTTCAACGGCGCATCCATACACGCAGACATCTGTAAACTTTAATAACATGTTGATATAATACAAAGAATATTTTTTGGTGTACAGATATTTATGAAATTACCGTTTTGCTACTTAGAACATTTAGAGTCCCTGACATTAGGACATGCGAAACGAGTGTTGAGCTGGGTTGGGTTATATTATGAAAAGTCACATTGAAGGGTACCGCACTGTTAATCAGCATAAGCATGAAACTGGTTGTAAGCTTATTGTTCTTTCCATGGACTGGCCCTTTCGTGCTCAACCCGTAGGTCGCGGACAGTAATTGCAAATTGCCATGTTTCCCGCGGATACATTTAAAATGAGAAAACGTGTTTAATTAATCCTTTCGCTGGCGAAGCAGAGATACAGAGCCATAGCAATTTTTTAAACTTAAGACCTTATTTGTTTATGGAGACATATTTTACTAATTTGTATAAGTGTGTTGAAGACAGGGACACCTTAACCAAGGTTTTTAATTGTGTCTTTTATAAATTGTACTCATACTGTCATTACATTTTTATTGCACATGATGTACAGAAATATTCATTGTTAAAATTGTACACATAACTACACGTTTACATATTCATTCTTTTTTCTGTCTGTTGGATTTCACGATGCCTGCATACAGACCAAATTTTGTCGAAATTGCTGCACGACGTAAAAGGCGGAACAGGCCTGGATTAGTTAGTGTAATTTTTCTATCGGCCTAGGAATTGCCTTTCTTGTAGATAAAGCCAACTTGGTGCACAATTTATTCTAAGTATATTTATTCGTAGTATATTTATCAATCTGTACATATTTCGGGCGAGTATGTGCCCATCATCAGGAGAATGCGACATTTGGTACTTCTTATTCTGTATGGATACATACAGTACCAAGTGTCGCATGAACATAGTTGTTTCTCCTGATGATGGGCACATAGTCGCCAGAAACATGTAGAAATTGATAAATATACTAAGAATAAATTGTGCACAAAGTGGGTTTTATTTACAAGATTACACAGAGATTCACGGTCAACAAAACATACAAATTTGCTTTCCTTGTTTTGCTTGTTGCTGTCTGCACATTCCTTGCTATTCGTGTCTCCTTTTGTCACCCATTTTGTCTTCCCTTTCATTCCATCTCCTTGTTTATGTAGTTTGGACTTTGACTGCATTATTTTATGTTTCTTACGTAACCGGATAGGAGACTGAGTGAACCCCAGAACGATTAAGTACCGTAGAAACAGATAAGTGTGAGTGCCCTTGCCTGAATGGAATGCCCGATGCCCCAATTTTTTCATCTTGTGCCTTAGTAACTCTACTGACTGAGCTATTTTGACGTTCAGGTGACCGTGCATCGTGATAAATTCTTATAATAAAACCAAATAGATGTATTAATTTCTCAAATTTATTTTTGGAATAAAACTCTACATGTTTCGGACAGTTTCTCTGTCCATCATCAGGAGTTTTCCACTGTACACACAACAATGGTATATATCATACAGGTTTCGTCCTGATCCTGCTCGCAAGCTGTCAGCAAACCTGTACGACATATACCATTGTTGTGTGTACAGTGGAAAACTCCTGTCCGAAACATGTAGAGTTTTATTCCAAAAATAAATTCGAGAAATTAGTGCATCTAGTTGGTTTTGTTACATTAATTATTCGGCTACGTTTGCAGCAAGTGTATACTGGTTTAGCTCAGTTGCTCAGTCTTCATATGGCATGCTGTGTGTGGTGTACTGGCCGTTACTGATATGAATTTGCGTGTGAGTATAGCAGGAAATTGGAACAGCTGTGCTCATATCCATGCAGACACATTAGCACTTCGTTTCTCGCAGCGGATGACAAGTTGTGATATATTGAAGTTTAAATGTTGTAACATACAAAGTGCAGGGCGGTCCTATGTCACTTGATGGGGTAAGCTTTGTTCTGGGACTGCGTGTCAGCCTCCAGTCCTGTGACATCTTTGGTGGACTCGCCTCATTAATCTTAAGCTAGATGAAAGCTGTAGGAATCGTACAGGCCAATTTTAGAAACATCGGGGTTAGGAAGAAAGTATCGACATTATCAGGGTTGATTAATGCCGTTATACTAGTACAAAGTCTATCGAAGCTCATTTTGAGAAAACGTCCTGCACGCGTGCAACATTTTTCTTACTCATACTTCACCTCGAAGCATAGGTTTGTAGCTCACCTTAAACCAAATATTCACATTCATTGCAATATCGACGTACCAAGCGTTCCGTCCAGGGGCGTCTATCGCTGTCATGTACCGTTCTTACATCAACTACCAACATTGCCATATTCTTCTCTCCTCTCGTAAATACATTACATAACGAAAAAGAAAAATTAGGCACTGTTGCCAGTTTCTGGTCATATTTTGCATACTGCGAACAGTACCATTTGTTGCTAGCGGTTTGGAAGAAGCATACTTCAAGATTGAAGAATATGCTTTGGTATTTTATAAGCCAGCCTCTTTATAGGTCTTATGTCTTATATGTTAGGTTGCGGACGGAGGGGCAGAACCCCGGATATTGAAGAAAGCTAAAAAAAAATGACCAATCAGTAAGAATGAACCCCCGCAACTTGATGATACTGTACTGCACCTGGTATTTATGCGATGGACTAACAACTCTTCGTAGAGAAATAGAATATTATAGAATATCAGTAGTCTGTTTTATGTAATAATTCTAGGTAGAGCATTGCGGTTCAGAAGGAGGATGGAGAAAATTACTACTCAATAAGGAGACATAAGATTTTACTCCTCAACTTGATATGATAATGTTATTAACCCAAGGAATGTAAATTGGATGGGAGAAGTGGCATGCCTATTGGAGGTGAGACGTTCCCTACAATTTGTCTGTGATGTGTTAAAGTAAGAGCTTATGTGGGGAAACTGTAAGTAATAGAAGGATAACATTAAGCTGGATCATAGGCAAGAGTTTACGGAGATGGGCTGAAAGTAACTGATTAAAGATAGAATTGATACTCGCTGTTCCTTACATTTAAGTACAGAAGCTGAGGGTGTTTGAGAACATGGTGTTGAGGAGAATATTTGGACCTAGGAGGGACGAGTTAACGGGGGAATGGAGGAGATTGCATAACGAGGAGCTAAATGATTTGTACTCGTCACCCAATATTGTGCGGGTGATAAATCGAGAAGAATGAGATGGGCTGGGCATGTGGCGCGTATGGGTGAGGAGAGGTAGGGTGTATAGGGTCTTGGTGGGGAAACCGGAGGGAAACAGACCACTGGGGAGACTGCGGCGTAGATGGGTGGATAATATTAGGATGGATCTCCAGGAGGTGGGATGTGGGTATACGGACTGGATTGAGCTGGCCCAGGTTAGAGACGGCTGGCGGACGCTTGTGAGTGCGGTAATGAACTTTCGGGTTCCGTGAAATGCGGGGAATTTTTTGACTAGCTGCAAACCAGTTAGCTGCTGAAGAGGGACTCTGCACCATGGAGTAAGTAATTGAATCTTTTGGGAACATTCGTACCCAGCTGAGGAATTGGAAACGTCTTTAAGGCGTGCATTGTTCAATAAAGGTAATTAGTTTCTTCGTCTAATATTCATAACACAGAACAAGTAATAATAATGTTGTACCTCGTTGTGGGCGTTTCTTCCAACCCTGTCCAACAGAGTGTGCTGTTGATCTCCTCGCTAGTCATCAACTCATGGCCCATAACTTTACAAATTTCTGGCCAAATATCTTTGAACTCATCAACGGACCATGTTTACGGCGCGCATATATATATATATATATATATATATATATATATATATATATTCTGTTAGCATATACAGTTAAGTAATACGTGTTAGCAACGTTGGGCGATTAGGCAGTGTAAGTAGTCTTCTTCCGTCGTCCACTGGTGTTACCTTATCTACAGCTATGCTCGGGGCGCATTAACAAGACCAGGCGTTATACCACATTCATTTCCTGTCGATCTGCACCTCTCCCCGAGCGTCATATCTCGTAAAGCGACGAACTAACACGTTAAAATAACACTTTCATCTAACCATGAACCATGTGCTTAAAGCAGGAAATAGACCCTAAAGCATATGGAAGAAAATTCACAACGAGTTCTATCACAAAATGAAACTGCAGATCTGCTCCTCTGTCCACCGTGGCCAAGTTCTGTGCTTCTCCATTAGATTTATTCTTTTGATTTCTGTTCTGCTATTCCAAAGCGAAAATAAATTATTACCTTTAGGCTAAATGTAAAGTGAAAAATTGTTCGTGTGCGTGCCTTGCAGGCACGAGGTGGTGACGAGCAGGATCAGGACGTTCCGAAACATGTAGATTTTTATTTCAAAAATAGATTTGAAAAATTAATCCATCTAATTGGTTTTATTAAAGGAATTTATCACGATATACGGTCACCTGAACATCAAATTCATTGTGTTATTTAATGAATCGCTTGTGTTTGTGTTTTCAACGCAATGTTCAATATTTTTAACAAGATTTGAAGTTTAAAATTTTCTTTTATGACGCCTCATTCTGTGGGCAGTTTTAGACTTCTTGGTCGTTTGCTTCGAGAAACAGGCGTATAGCATGTATTGTGATGGAATTAATCCCGTTGCGTTTTTAACTGACAAGTGTGCACCTTCCATCAGACACAACAAATTTGTTATATTAAATAATGTATTATTATTATTGTTATTATTATTATTATTACTACTACTACTACTACTACTACTACTACTACTGCAGTTGAGTTTTAACCCGGTGGCAGTAGTCCTTACACTAGTACAAACAAAACTAATAAGCATGAAATGTATATAAACGAAACAATACAAAAATACAGTACAAACAATATACAACACAGTAAATTTAAGTACACATATTACTAGAACACCCACACAATTGTCAGAACACCCGCACATTACCAAACACACACGTACACACAACCTCACATTACAAAAGAATTTAAAACAACCACAGTACAAGTTACTGGTGTCGGTCATATTTTTGGCCCCTTCACGCGTTTACATGCATTATCTAAAACGAAAGTGGACATGCGTTAGAAATATTTTGTAATTAGTAATATCTCACAAAATAACAAATGTCATCATAATGTAGCGCCGCATGTTCGTTATGTGTTCTGTATCTTCTTGTTTTGTAACTGAACCATACCGCACTGTTTCCGCAATTGTTAAAAATTTTGTTCAAACTATATTCTGTTTGGCTTTTTTGGTATTAATTTGACCACTTTTCCTTGTCTCTGTGTGTGTGTTTATGTATGTGTGTGTGTGTGTATATATATGTATATACACATACATACACGCTGTTCTCTTCATTTCGAGGATATCAAACCGTATAATTTTTTTCTTTTTTCTGACGGTAAATATTTTGTTCGATTGTGTGGAGAGCTGTAGTTACTGTGTTGCACGTGTGATTGATTAAATTTTTATAGTTTTGCAACTTCTTATAAATACCGATTCTGTTTCTTGCTTACCGACCCCTGTATCGCGTTGTTTGCAGTACGCCAGGCAACTAAATGCTAAATACAGAAGGAACATGCAATTAAACGAATTTGATATTCTGAGGACCGTGTTTCGTGATATATTCTTATAATAAAACCAACGAGAAACACTAATTTCTCAAATTTTGTTTTTGGAATAGGACTCTACATGTTTCGGCCAGTATCTCTGTCCATCATCAGGAGTCTAGCATTGTACACACAACAATAGGACGGAATCCTGATCCCGCTAGCAAGCAGTCAGCGTACCTTGTGTGACCTATACCTATTGTTGTGTGTACAGTGCTAGACTCCTGATGATGGACAGAGGTACTGGTCGAAACATGTAGAGCCCTATTCCAAAAATAAATTTGAGAAATTAGTGCTTCTCGTTGGTTTTATTATAAAAATGCGATTATACATTATAATGGCATTTGTGAAATTCGTGAGATGTCACTGGTCACAAAATATTTATAACGCATGTCTACCTTTATTTTACGTAATGTTTATCAGTGCCTGAAAATGGCCAAATTATGACGGAAAAATGTGGCTTGCGTTATTAATATAATAAACTTGTTGTGTGTAGTGAAATTTAATAAATTATTGTCATTTGTGGTACGTGTCCTGTATGCCTGCCCCTATCTCAGGTCTATTTGATTCAGTATGACAGATGGCCACGAATCTGGGTACGATATCGTATTACCAGAGGACAGCCCGACCTCATGAACGTGAATTTCTAGTGATCGATAATTTCAAATTATTGACCGTGCTAGTTTCAGACCTGGTAGCCACTCTGACGGCACTTTTACTGACTTTTTTTTTTTCGATTGGGGGTGAAAATCAGTGCCATGATACCTAGGCTCACAGTGTGCCTGTTGTACCAGCTACTGATGACAAGTGTGTAAGGGATATTGGTGGGAATACAGTTGATAGTGAAGAACTGAAATACTTGGCAACAAGCTTGTCTTGTTACGATTTTTTTTTGCATTAGAAGCCCCGCGTGTCATTTACTTAACGTAGTTCCTCACATTTTTGGTTCCATTAACCTTAAAAATCATCCAGCGTTGGTGATTTAAATTTTTTTTTTTTGAGCCCTTCATTTGTTTCTATACTTTCGGTCAACCTGACGTCCCTCCAAATGTATATTTTAATGCAGTTTGCTGACGATGACAAGCCATGGTTGTAGAGACGCTAGTCTTGTAGCACGACAATTTGTGGATAAGGTGCATGCGTGCGTGCGTTTTCTTTTACTTTGTCCTAATAATGATAATGTGACGACCGTGCGAATCTTATTACTTTACTAATTGAAGATTTAAATTGCCGCCTTGTATACTAATTGAAATGACATGTACGAATATGCCAGTTAGTAACTAAACGTGTTGTATTATTACTGATAATAATAACTCCATAGATCAAGAGTTCTTTTTGAAAAGCAAATCTTTTCTATGATAGTGAAATTCTCCGCATTCTATGGAAAGAGAAAGAAAAATATAATGTAATGCAATTAGTTTGTAGTGTCAGGTTTTTCTTGCCTCTCTACACAGACCGGAAAGACGCATTTGAAGGGGGAAAAAAATCTCATGAGATGTGCCAAGAATTTATTATTACGACACTCCCACGTCCACGTCGGACTCCTGCGCTTTCTTCTTCCATGATGTGCTGACATGCTTTGTTTTTGCTTAACCGTGCTGCAGTTTTAGCCCTTACTAAATACCCTATCCCTGAACATTCATGTCTGCATTACCAAGTTTTTCCGCTATTCTTTTAGTAATGTCGCCGCCATTCACTGTTAAGGTATTCCTGCTGTATGTAGAGATAACGGTCCTGTGGGATGTGACTTCTTGTACTTGTAGCTTTGTAGATAAGTCCCTACATTTTGGAGGGCACGAGGTGGCGCAGTTGATTGTGGTACTTTGCTACAAGCCCAAAGGTCGCTGGTTCGATTCCTACGGTTTCACTGGAATTTTTTATTGACCTAATCCTTCCCGCCGCACTATGGCCCTGGGGTCGACTTAGCCTGTAACAGAAATGAATGCCAGGAATATATCCTGGGGAGTAAAAGCGGCCGGTCCGTAGGGCTGACAACCTCATCACGTTAATGTTCCGACTATCTGGAAATCTGGGATCCTCAGTTTCCTGGAAATCTTCAGTGTCTGTACAGGCCTGTAAATTGCGAAAAACGACTGTTAGCTTCGTCATGTCCGTCCGTCTGTCCGCATGGAAAATCTTTGCTCCCACTGGAAGAATTTTCATGATATTTTGTATTTGAGTGTTGCGAAAATTTGTCGAGAAATTCAAGTTTCACTAAAATTGGACAAGAATAAAGGGCACTTTACACGAAGACCAATATACATTTTCTATCGTATCGCACCAAATTTTACTTAGAATAAAGAATATTTCGGACAAAAGTTGTAAAACTCGAAACACACATTGTATATTCAATTTTTTTTTCTCTAAAATCGTGCCATTTGTGAGATAATGTAGTAAAATGTTGTAGAGCGGGGCAGGCCACAGATGACCATATGGCTCATGTGCTTTGCATGCTGGATACCTGAGGCTACAAACACACACTCAGGTTGTGTAATACTCATAGCTCTTTCACTGCAATAATGGTTGCATGAACGCGCCTCAATGTGACGTTGTACCTACATTGCCTGGGAGGGATTTACCGGCCCCTGTTCAGGTTAGAGGATGTTCTTTGGCAGGAGGCACCTACACAGCATATTACACGGCGCTTACATTCAACAAGATTGTAATCTACATAAGCGTTGCTCTGAGGATCTGAAAGCTCTTACAATCATAGTATCCACAGGAAACATACACAGCAATTAGCGAGTTCTTTTAACACTGAAGTGTTGATAGTTGTAAAAGTTATTTACTTTATTGGAAGTTCGAGTAAGGCGGGAAATCCTGTTGAAAATGAGACTTCGTTAGTGAGGCTTTAATTAAAAGAACTGCCTTCATATCTCGTCAGAATTTTAATGTTATAAGAACTTTTGACTTAGAAATGTTTTCTTTCAAAAGAAAATAAGCCCAGAATGAGCCCCTTATTGATCCTCTGGAGCAGGGAATCGCACCAAAATGGCGACAATTTCCATTCTGTTATTAAATAAAGGTCTTGTTTCCGGGAATGTTTTGAAATTACATTACTGCAAAAAGCTGCCAGTCCTCATCCCCCCCTCCCCCTCTCTCTGCGACACCCGCGTCGGCAGTCTGCCCTGGAATTAAATAAAATTACAGTCTGACATGTTGTGTATGGCATCTCCAGTTATGATAAGAGAGGTTTATTACGATGCTCCGAGTATTTTGTAATTTTCATTTTGAACTTCATAAATCCTGCAACAAGATTACGGCATTACCAAGGGTGTGGAGACAGTAATTTATATCCTACTCTGATCACCACGAAGGGTTATGTGGGAAGGGTTTTGTGTGTGTGTGTTGGGGGGATTGCATTGTATGTTGTACGTACATACTGGTACCTGTTTGTTGGGAGAACTGCTTCGATCCCCGTCACTGTGTACCCTATAATGCACCATCTATGCTAACAAGTACATTCGCTTAGCGTTCTGTATACAGTGCGCCCCATCTCTTAGTCCTCCGTTCATGTAATTAACCGGTTCATTACCAGTGACGACTGTGCTGTCGGACCCGTGCTACCCATGACAATCCGCAAGAATATTTGTATTTTTTTTTTTGGGGGGGGGGTAAGCGAGGGAGAATGTATATTAAATTTTAACGACCTTTCCAACCTGTCTTAACATCACTGAACTCTTATTTTGACCAGACGCTCGGATAACATATTTCTTTTGATACCCGGAGTAAGCGGCGATAGTGCTCCCATCTAGCGTTAGCCAGTTCTTTGTAAGAGCGAAGCAGTGTTTTGTCTGCAGTGGGAACTGGGTTTCTAAATATTATGTGTAAGAACTTGCAGGCTTCACTGCGGAAGCCAGGGTTCGATCCCAAGGCAGTTCATGTGAGATTTTTAGTTGAAGGTATGTCCCTAGGACATTTTTCTGCAAGTACTTAGTCTTTCTCTGCCACTGGCATCCCATCAGTGCTCCATACTCATCTGCATGCGCACGTTGCTGGAGGTAAATTTCTACAACAAAAAAAGTGTTTCGGATATCGGGGGGGGGGGGGGGCTTTTGGAAGAGATATATGTCTACTCCTTTTTAATAATTATACCCAATGCGTGGTTTTGACAAAACATTTAGTGGCGTGGCTCTGTCTGGCGTACCC
>Ga0136643_10019509_pt1 | contig 10243 bp, 13 predicted proteins | sample TergutLab28metaG_FD_96883 | JGI IMG/M metagenome (GOLD analysis project Ga0136643, IMG submission 96883) | Labiotermes labralis P1 segment gut microbial communities from Petit-Saut dam, French Guiana - Lab288 P1 (version 3) (version 3) | ecosystem: Host-associated > Arthropoda: Insects >... | reverse complement strand
TGTCATGGCCACTCTGACAGTACATAATTTGAAACACAGAATGCGGCAATGTCATGGCCACTCTGACAGAACATCATTTGAAACACAGACTGCAGCAATGTCATGGCCACTCTGACAGTACATAATTTGAAACACAGAATGCGGCAATGTCATGGCCACTCGACAGTACATCATTTGAAACACAGAATGCGGCAATGTCATGTTCACTCTGACAGTACGTCATCTGAAACACAGAATGCGGCAATGTCCTGTTCACTGTGACAGTACGTCATTTGAAACACCGCGTTAAGTTGCGAAGTTGGAAGACATTTCGCAGCTCCTACTTCCAGTCAACTGTACTGTCGAAATGCTGCCACTCGCACGCAACGAGACGATAGAAAGTCTTACCTTCTGCTTGTCCAGAACCTGCAGAATGTCGTCCACATCCCCAACCACAACCGCCTGCTGTCGCAACATATCTTCCTCTAAAGTTAGCCAATCACGAATCTGAAAATAAAGTAATGAACACATAAAAACCGATTCAACACTGCAGGTCTTTGACGATGCTGTACAACTCCCTGTCACAATCATCCTTTTTTGGAACTTGTCCATCATCTAAAATTTTAAGACTTTTAAAACAAGACGTTTCGGAAGCCGAATTCGCTTCCGTTTTCACGTAAGACGCACCTAATCTGGTGGACCACTTAGATCCAGCTATTCTCAATCACTGGGATCCAAAGAAATACTCAACTAGTTTAGATGAGCGCCTGAGAACAGAACACGTCCACGGGTTCGAAGAGGAAAAAGGAACATAGAAAAATTAAAAACCGTAAGACTAAACAAATAACGTCAGGAACATACCACAAATTAGAACCGCACAAACCATAAAAAGAGCTCACTCTAACGGGCCCAGTGGATTAGGTACGTCTTATCTCAAGACGGAAGCACAGCCGGCTTCCGAAACGTCCTCTCTTAAAGTGTCTTAAAAAAACTTTAGACGATGGATAAGTCACCAAAAATGATTGTGAGAGTGACTTAGAAACTGTGTTTCTACCCCACTGAAGACCATCGGTATGAAATACCAGGCTCAATGTCTTAGTGTTGCGCAAGTACGTAATTACACCTGAATGCATGAAGAATGATTAGAAAGTAAATGGCGGAATGACTGATGCCACTCGATCGCAGATGTTCTGTCCTCCCTTCCTCTTACCAAAACATGAAGACCGAAACACAAAAACCCATAACTTCACCTGTTGTTTTGACCGGATGCAAAACTTGAATTCTAGCATTAAGGGCGGAGGGTATTCACGAAGAGGGTGCTGAGAAACATATTTGAGCCCGAGAGGGAGGAAACAACAAGAGGTCGAAGGAAACTGCACAAAGAGGGGCTTCATGATTTGTACTCCCAGCAAAATATTATTCACATCGCCAAATCAAGAAAGATGGGATTGGCTGGGTGTCTGGTATCGTGGAAGAGGGAGAAGAGACATGCATACGGGAGTTGGTAGCAAAGCTTCAAAGAAGGAGACCACTAGGAAGAACTTGGAGTTTATGGGAGGATGATAGTAAAATGGGTCTTAATAGGAGGGGGCAGGAGCTGGATTCATCTGGCACAGAATACGACCAAGACGCGCACCATTGTGACTTAGTTATGAATATTCTAGTTCCACAAATGCGGGGACTTTCTAGAAGAGTTTCTCGAGAAGGGCTCTGCACCATCGTGTTGGTGAGAAAATAATTACAGGTTATCTTGAGAAAACATAAAAGCACACTGTGTTCAAAACGCAGAGTACGAAGCACTTACGGTTACTAACTGAAGTTACACTAATTCCTGAACTGTAAAGGGACAAAAATGAAATACACTTACGAAGTACTCAAAGCAACGCCAAACCGTTTTGCGATATGAATTACACTAACAACATAAATAATGGTGGGCCCGGTAGCTCAGTTGGTACAGCGACTGACTACGGGCTGGACGGTCCGGGATCGAATCTCGGTGAGGACGAGATTTTCCGCCCGTCCAGACCGGCCCTGGGGCCCACCCAGTCTCCTGTACAATGGGTACCGGGTCTTTCCCGGGGATAAAGTGCGGCCGGGGCATGCTGTTGACAACTCACTCCCTTCTAGTGCCGCGGTCATGGAAGAGTAGAGCTATACCTCTACACACCCTCTGGGCCACACCGGGCCTGTAAAGGGATCATTTTACATAAATAATGAAACACAGAACTGTGTTGCCAAGCACGTTACAAATTAAAAACGCATTTTCTTACAACAAAGCTCTTACTGGTTATTGATTATTTTAACGAAATTGTCAATAGCTCAAATGCCCCCAAAACGCACAATAGTAGGGCAAACGTTATATATTGAACGGGAAAGGAAGCGGTAGCATTGCTTAGCAGTTTAATTTGGGGTACTAAGATTGAACTGCCCTGGAGTAACTGAAAAAAATGACGCAAAAACCTGACAGGTTAGTCGGTGTGAGCGAAGATTCGAACCGGGCGTCTCCTAAGCACAGTGCAGACCCGCCGAAGGCCTGGAAAATGCCTGCATTACATTCTTTTTAAACAGGTACGACTCCAAGATGTCAAACGCAAGTGCAGCGTATCTACGACAATGAGCGTAATGAATAAGGCATAATCGACAACCGATATGGCGTAACGTACATGCGTCCCACATTAAAAAGGAAGGTTCTTGCATTTTTAGTGGTTTATTGAGCAACGCCGTAACTAACTATACTGTATCGTGCAGACCATCAGTGAATAAACAAATTCAGTGGAGCATAGTGGAACGGTTAACTGACACAGGAATATCTAGATACTTGGAGAAATTATTTATTCATACGTACGAATACCTGGAATCTAAATCAGGCGTCCGACAATAGCGCCTAAGCGCTTGAAGGTCTAAGGAAAACAAAGTGAAGAGCAAACAAACTGTCTACGGTAAAGTGCAAACTGTAAGCTTCTAGGGTAAATATTTTAAAACATAATTACACAGCATCACCACTATCCTCTTCTGCTAAGCCCATGCACCATCTTGCAAAGTGTGTTAACCGCTAAAGACGCAAACCAGACAGAATTAAACGCCTAATTAAGCATTCAGTTCGCGCTACGCACTGAACACACTGTCTTCATTACAAAACCAATCACTTAATCTTGTACAGTGGTACAGTCGCTGCCTGTTCTGAGAACCATATAAAAACGTACAAGTACTCTGTGTGAAGAACGTTAAGACCTTTTAAACTTAAACCTGCTGGTACATAAAGTAACCATGAAGCTTTAAAGGGCTAAAGCAGTATCCACACTCCCTTAAACTTAGGCCCCCAAAATGCGAACAAAACTAATGAATGTCACAAACCTACAACAAAGATTTAGAATGTTATTCAGCAATTTCAAAGGCTGTAATCACTAATGGATCTCAATCACGTTAAGTATTTTTCCATTACAAAGAATCTTCATGATTTGATGGCTTTTAGGAAACAAAATCAATCCAGCATCTTTGTTATAGATACATTTCTCGGCAGCCCTTGCAAGATAGCTTGATGGTTTTCTTGCAATGGCTGCAGCACCCACTCTGGGTAACGCAGTACAACAGAATGAAGCCCTAGTGGTTAAGTTTTAATGGCATGTACTTGTGACATATTGTGCTGATGGTACGTACTAGTGGGATATATGACACTTGTGTTGAAGGTGCGTACTAGTGAGTCATACTCGTACCGAAGGTACGTGCTTGTGGGATATACTTGTGCGCTGAAGGTGCGTGTTTGTGAGATACTTATGCTGATAGTGCGTACTTGTGATATATTTGTGTTTGTGGGATATATACGAGCTGATGTACGTGCTTTGAGATGTACTTGTGTTTAGGGAACGTGCTGGTAAGATATAATCGTGCTTATTGGACGTACTTACGAGATAAACTTGTGAGATATACATACCAGAAGTTCATTGCATCCATATACCTAATACTGTGTTGTATTCAGAAAGGCACGCTAATGAACCTTATGCTGCACACTGAATCCACTGAACATCTTCATACCAAATATCTCCAAGATACATTTGCATGTTATTGTCCTACACACGACGAAGTCCAACCGGTGGCCTATCCCACTGACGTTCTCGGACTATGCAATTCTAATCTCCCACATGCATGTTTCATGTCCCTTTATCTCGTCACCCCAATAATCCACTCTACAGTACAGTATGTCAAATACAACCTTTATTTCCTCTTTCGTATCGCGAACCGGACAGCATACAACACATTACGAACTGCACTACGTACGCCATTGTTGCCAAAATGTAGGCACATGCCTACAGGAACCATCGCTGCTAAGTGACACACAAGTTCTGCCAAGTTTTGGTATGCTTTAAACCATAATTTCACATCTTTCAGTTATATTTGTATGCATGTAGTTTAATTTTGAGACACATTCGCAAAACGGTGCGCAAAGCAACTATTGGTGTCGCCATGTCTCCGTGTATATCTGCCCTTCTGTACGTTGGTCCGCAGGGAACAACTCAGCTACCACTGGACGGACTTTATAGTTGTGTTGTTCACGAGTGGCAAAACATTTCGATTTCCTAAGTTACATATTTTCAGTGTCATCCCTTATTTAACGTCGGAGTTGACCTTTTAAAGAAAAAAGTTTCTGCTTTATATAGGGAATCAGTCCGTACCGCGCTGTAAACACTTTCCACCACGGCTACAAAAACCAATCAGTTAATGATGTATAAAGCAAAAGTCGCCGTTTGGTCTGAAATCCGTACAAAATACTCAACGCAAAGCGAGGACCATGTAGAATTTTTTAATTTTAGACATGGTGGTATGTAAAGAAACCGCTAGGCTTTGAAAGGTTAACGATGACATTTATAAGGACAAAAACCCAACCAGGTCCTGCTACTAGTATTAAATACTGGCCCAGCGTGCAAAGAACAGTCGTGAACAACTGTGTTCCAAGAATCTATTTTAAGCACGAAAGTCGTATCAATCAGAACAGAGTTCGATAACGACCGACGGCTGTTTTCCGGCTTGCTCAAGTCTCTCACCTGTAGCAACGATCGCGAAGTATGTGCAGCAAAATCGCGTGAACTCACGTCTGTAATTTGTGCGCTAAAGAGCACTGCAATCGAAGATAATGCCGCAAATATGACACGCAGACTACTTTTCAAGGCCATTATGCATTTATCCACGTCTGCTGTCCACAACAAGTACCTAAAAACAACCAAATTACAAAGATTCCAACATCTCTTGATCCTTGCCCACGTATGTATGTATGTATGTATGTATGTACGTAAGTATATATATATATATATATGTATATGTGCGTGTATGAATGTATATGTGTGTATGAATGTATGTATGTATGTATTATGTATGTATGTATGTATGTATGTATGTATGCGTGTATGTATGTATGTATGTATGTACGCATGAATGTGTGTTTGTATGTATGTAATGCATGCATGTATGTATGTGTATGTATGTATGTACGTATGCATGTATGTATGCATTTACGTGTATATGTATGTATTTATGTAAGTATGTATGTAGGTATATATATATATGTATGTATTTATTTATGTATGTATGTACGCATGGTATGAATGTGTGTATGTAAGTACGCATGAATGTGTGTATGTATGTATTTATGTACGTACGTTTATAATGTATGTATGTGTTTATGCATGTATGTAATGTATGTATGTGTATGTGTGTGTATGTATGTATGTATGTATGTATGTGTGTGTATGTATGTAATGTATGTATGTGTGTATGTTTGTGTATGTGTGTATGTATACATGAATGTGTATGTATGTATGTATGTATTGTATGTATGCATGCATGAATGCGTGTATGTATGTATTTATGTACGTATGTGTATAAAGTATGTATGTATATGTGTGTATGTATGTATGTAATGCATGTATTGTGTATGTATGTATGTAATGTATGTATGTATGTGTGTGTATATATATGTATGTATGTGTGTATGTATGTATGTATGCATGTATGTGTGTATATATGTATATACATAATGTATGTATGTATGTACGCATGAATGCGTGTATTTATGTATGTATGTGTATAATGTATGTATATGTATGTATGTAATGTATGTATTGTGTATGTTTGTGTGTGTAATGTATGTATGTGTGTATGTGTGTATATATATGTATGTAAGTACGTACGTATGTATGTATACGCATGCATACACGTAAGTTATTAATTTGTACAATAACTGTCGTGTACGCCTACAAAATAAGCCGTCACACTTCGAGTAGCTACAAACGTTACAGTCAGAATTGCGAGGTAATGCAGTATTAGCAACGTATTGCGTACCCAAATTTTTGACAAGGTGCATGTCGCACTTCACTTATGTCACGCACGTTGTATACTGAAACATTTATGTTCTTGTAGAGCCTGATTTGTATATGCAAAAGCCGTAACATGTAGCTGTTTAAAAAATATAAGTTTGTTCGACGGAAAATGTATTGTTTATGTGCACACATACGTGTGTGTACATATATATATATATATATATATATATATATATATATGTGTGTGTGTGTGTGTGTGTGTGTGTGTGACTGTTCGGAAAATCACGGTTTGAAATTCCAGTCAAAGACCGGCTATGCAGACTGCGATTATTCGTGGTTTTTCTCAGTCTCTTCAAGCAAATTCTGGGACGCAAACTCAAACTAAGTATTGGCAGGTTCCTGCCACGTTTTGTATTTCATTATTCCATCGTACCATCAGACGCCACACAGTGTAAAATTGTGACAGCGTTGTTAAATAAGCCGTACTAAACAATAACACAACGTGACCTGCAACCCAAAGGTTAAACGCTTTTCCTTTCTGCCCCAATAAGGAAAGTCTGTGCAGCGTGGCTCCATGCTTTCGGCACCAACGGTTCAATACAACACTAATCGAAACACAGACACGTTTGATATCGCCGAAGAAAACCGGAAAAACAGCAAGTATGATTTTAAAAAAAACCGGAAATTGCACGAGTTAGACGAAGGACCTGTACAGGGTGAGCACATATACGACCAGCCAGGGACACATCACACTAACAAACCCTCTGGTGTTTACGTGATTCAGGTCATTTTATTCTGCGATATGACGTCACAGCCGACACGACTGTGAAGTCGCGTTAACGCCATCAACTTGCAATCGAAATGTAGCTGTTTAAGAGCTTCGGCCGTGACATCGGCCGTTCTATTTTCGTGATTTTCTCAAGTCGAACGCAATCACAGTACCCTGAAACAGAATGCCATCACCTCTGTCCTAATATCACCCGTTCACTATTCAGGTAGAGTTTCATGCCACGCTACCTAACCACTACACCTGAAACACAGTCGTTAAATAACTTAAAAATCAATCATAATTCCTTGCCTGTACCAAGTTCTTCTCTCAATGGCCTGGCACGTGCATTTAAGTGCACTGGGTGCAGTTTGCACACAAATGAACAATCTGCTTGAACTCTATACCGTGTGGTTAGTATGTGACTCTAATTTCTGCTTGCTCTAGAGGGAAGAGTGTGTATTTATGTGATTAACTGGACACAATGGGAGGGATACATTTTAAAAGTTTACCTTACGAAAGAGCAATCTGCTGTTTGGAGTTGGTACCTTATTATTTTATAAATCACGTCGAGTTTTGGACCATGAACTTTAATTTTGCACGAACGGAGATGGCACAAACTGACGCAGCCTAAATCAAAACACACGCACACTCAAACGTGCGCGCTGCTTCAAGTAAATATATTACTTTTGTTTGTTTAATTTCACGCGGCATCGCTGGAGGTTGAAATGGAAACGAACTGCGGCCTGCTGAGGATGTCTAACAATACCATGAGGCATGCCGCCAGTAGCTGACAGATGTTCACTCTACGTCACGGTTACAGATGCTTCAACTCTCATGGATTCCAAATCACAACGTCGACCGAAGTACAGAGCGAAACTGTTAGCATTATTCGCACGACATATTTCAGTGCCCCATACACATGAATTTACGAAAAACGTGCACTGCCATTTTAGGCCAGTTCGCAAAATTACGAAAAGCGACTATTAGCTTCGTCGTGTCTATATGCATATCTTTCTGTCTGTGTCTGTCTGCCCGTCCGCCCGTCCATCCGTCCTCCTGTCCGCCCGCCCGCATGGAACAACTCGGCTCTCACTAGATGGATTTGCAAAAAAAATTATATTTGAGTATTTTTCAAAATTCTACCGAGAAAATTCAAGTTTCATTATAATCTAACAAGAATAATGAGTACTATATAAGACCACCAATATAATATATATCTCGCTCATTTCTTCTTAGAATGAGAAATATTCCACGCAAAGTTGTGGAGAAAATAAAAAAAAACACAATGTATGTTATATAACTTTTTTTTTTCCAAAATCGTGCCATGTATGGAATAATGTGGAAAAACCGGACAGGCCACAGAAGACAATATAATACGGCGCATGCGCACTGCATGCTGGATACCTTAGGATAGAAGCACAAACTCAGAATATGTAATACTTATTGCTCTTCCACAGCTCCAACGATTACACGAACGGGCTTCCATGTTACGTTACATGTACTTTGCCTATCTTGTTCATATCTCACTGCCCTTCATGTGCACTACCGGCAGAAACAATCCTACAGCTGCAAAGGCAAATCACAAAATACAGCCATACGCGGTCCTCGTATTTCGCTACATAAAGATACAGAACCATGCAAAAATGTGTTTAAAAAGTTTTTCGTATGGCAGTGACATATTTTGGGATATGAAACAATACGCTCAGATATTAGCTGAGTCTAAAGCAATGAAAATTCAGAGCCTGTGCTCATCGCCCAGGGTGGGGGAAAAAAAAATAGATGTCTGTGTGTCTATCTCAGACACAAGGATACAGAAAGACAAACCAATAGGACAAAATGACAGTTCAGATGGCTCCACATATACAACTAACACAAGTCCACATGAAAAGAGACATGTTAACTTCTTGTACCTTTAAACATTGGACGGAGGACAAGGGCTATGTCATAGCGGTCCTAAATGTGACATACAATCGTCAGTAGCAAAAAGACGACTCAAACTAGTTTGCAATATAAACTACAGTACCCGTACATTCAGCACAACGGGGAACGCTTCTCACTTGTATTAGGAAAGTGCATGGTTCAAATCCCCGCTGGAACACAGACTAAATATACACGGGTGTCCTCCGAATTTCCTCAGTTCCTCCATACGAATGTCGGGATGACAGGCTGCTTAAATTACACCAAGATCGCTTCCTCGCACACCCTTTCCAATACATTACGCACCACCAATACCACAGCGTTGACTTAATGTGGTGTTTACCCCCCAGTGGGATCACAAAAGCCGACAGCCATCACATGCATCTGTCTGTGAAATTCCCGACAACTGTACGATTATGAAGTATTACAAATTGTGAAACTATTCGCACATTTGCAGACACACGTCTGGAGATTGGAAACGGCACACCGAGCATGCACTTGTAAGTTCAAAAATGTTGAGTCATTCAGGGTAACAGCTGGGACAGTTCAACTCTTTCGATACTGGGGACAAAAAAAACCACACTCTTGTGCATGTAATGCCTTTTCAAAGAATTATAAATGCTTAATTAAACAACCGTTTCAATCCTACAAACATCAATCTCGAATTTTAACCTCGAAGCACACTCTAGTATTTGCAGTGAACATTTCCATGACAAGGACAGTTTTACCACTATCTACCTAAATGTCGTCCTCTTCCACAATATCCATAAAAACGTGTAATCTTTAAGTACTTACATATGTTTTAGCTAGATACAGGCCTGTGTTCGAGGCCTGGAATCTCAAGTATAAACGTTTCACTAAATGTACAATTTTAACGTACCAGAGCTCATAGTTAGGAAGGAAATGGAAAAGGTGCGAAAGAAATACAGTACAGAATTTAAGCAGGTGAGGGATAAAGATAAGACAGCAATGTTTCCACACAGAATTTCACAACAAGTTTTGTGAACTAGTAAGAATTTAAACTGAAATTTATGCTGCGCCTTCCAAGCCGTGAGGATATACGAGGGGGTGGTGATAAGTCCTTAGCCCGACCTACTTCCCGATGTCGTAGCACGGAATCGATAGTGTTGTTGGAAATAGGGATCTGTTCACGTGCCGACTTGCAAGGCTTTTCTTGTTACAAAGGCTGAAAGGAAGCATGTCAGGCGACGCGCGCGATTTAAACAACATGGAGACGCGAGCTGTCATCAAGTTTTTTTTTTTTTTT
>Ga0136643_10019507_pt1 | contig 10244 bp, 3 predicted proteins | sample TergutLab28metaG_FD_96883 | JGI IMG/M metagenome (GOLD analysis project Ga0136643, IMG submission 96883) | Labiotermes labralis P1 segment gut microbial communities from Petit-Saut dam, French Guiana - Lab288 P1 (version 3) (version 3) | ecosystem: Host-associated > Arthropoda: Insects >... | reverse complement strand
ACGGCCTGTACAGAGCCTCAGTGCCTGTACAACGGTGCACTTTACCTTTACCTATACCTCTACTCCCCTATGGACCGTACGGCCTGTACAGAGCCTCAGTGCCTGTACAACGGTGCACTTTACGTTTTTTTTACCCCCTGACTAGCAGAGATAATATTGAACGAGAGACAAATTTCAGTGGCATATTTATTTTTTCTTTTTTACTTTGTCACTCTTCTAATTTTTAACGAAGCAGGCGTTTCGCAAGCCGGCTGTGCTTCCTTCTTCAAGCAAGGAAAGCAACTAATATGGTGGACCCCTTTGATAGATCTATTCTCAGTCCCTGTACCTCGTAAGGAGAGTGTGTCATCTAGACCAGCAACAAGAGAGACAGTGTACGTATCACGTGACGGTGAGGCGTGCTCGTGCATCCATTTTTGCAGTGGAAAAGCATCAATATTGCATATTCCTCGAGTGTGTGTTTGTAGCCTTAGGTATCCAGCATGCAATCCGCGTGCGCCATTTGTCATCTGTGGCCTGCCCGCCTCTACAGTATTTTTTCACATTATCTCATAAACGGCGCTATTTTTCCACAAAAAAAAAATTGAACAAAAATGCGTGTTTCCATTTTCTGTACAACTTTTGTGTGGAACATTTTTTATTCTAGGAAGAACTGAGCGAGATATGATCAAAAATGTTTATTGGTCTTCGTGTAAAGTACCCGTTATTCCTGTCAGATTTCAATGAAAATCCTACCAATGGTAGTCGAATTGTTCCCCACATACAGATAGACGGACGGACATCATAGCTAATAGTCGCCTTTCGAATTTTGCGAACGCGCCCAGAAAATTATCCGTGCCCGCAAATTCACTTGGCTGACTCTTGAACGGAACAAAGTATCCCCCACTAGATCCTCGGGTACTGAGAAATTCTTATAAGATAAAAGGGTCCAGTGACTTAGAATAGCCCTATCGAAGGGGTCCGTGAGATAAGGTGCCCCTTACTTGACTGCAGACGGAGGAAGAGCCGGCTTCCGATACGTCATGCTCCGCTTATGAATTGGGTGATGGACGAAGTCCAGAAAAATAAGATTATGTCAGTGAGTCATATACCTGCGTCATTGAATTAAAGAATTAGTTTCACTGTCACGTTCGGCGATAATAAATGAGGACGGTTAAGTACTGTTGTAAGGAAAACTGTCACATTATTTGCACAGTGTGTGTGTGCGCCACTTCAAAGATAAGACCCAAACAGTGTGCGATGATGACTAACCATACTTCGGGGAAAGTTGTTAAAAACAGAACCCCTGGTGCGTGGGTGATAACCAAGTATGTCAGTAATGCAAGAAGAAGCGACCCCCACAACATTAACAACATCTACCTTCGTGCTGTAAAGATTTCTAGTCTGTACCACACTTCACTGCCCATCTCCAATGTTTCTTTAGTTATTACCATTAAACTGAAGCTACAGCTTTCACATGGTCTCCTTCTAGGTTTGCATTCTAGGCAAGTAAATAAAGTTATATATTTTGCAAAGACACATTACCATTCATCATTTCAGTACCCTAAAGCAGGTGTCCTGCTTCAAAAGCTCGCGCTGCGACCATGTTATTATTACTGATTGTAGGAAGTTAGAACGTATGGCCCTGGGATGTTCTGCAAGGACGTGCTGCAAAAGTTTATACATAGGAACGCGGAGACAGCATGGTGATACTACAAACCTAATTTTCCCTTCTTAAGAAGGAAAGCAGGCTAAAAAGGAGACGCGGGAATCAGTTTGTCAAAGCTGATTTACGGTAAGTTGATTATTAGAATTCCTGACATGTGGTCTCAGAAGCCCCTGTATTGGAGCTGTATCCAGAGCAAGGCCAACACATGACATATGCTGAATATTCGAATCCAAGATTGCTTTAAACCGAAAATGAAGGCATTAATTACGCTACTTAAAATCGTCGGTAACTACATATCAGCCGACACGGAGTAACATCCCTGAAGGCTTGAATCTTCAATTGTAACCGGTTCCCGTCTCCACAAATTACCTCCATAATAACCAGTGAAACAGTAGGTATGTCCTACAGCAAATGCTTGTCTATATTCCTTGTTTCCCTCGTGTTTTTGGCGACCTTGTTTTCATTTCACCGCCACATATGAATTGGGTACGCGGTGGCGCAGTTGGTTGAGGCACTGCGCTACAAGCGGGTTCTATTCCCGATTATGTCATTGGAATTTTTCATTGCCATAATCCTTCCGGTCGCACAATGGCCTGGGGTTGACTCAGGATATAACAGGAATGAGTACCAGGAATATTTCCTGGGGGGTAAAGGCGGCCGGGGCGTAGGGTTTACAACCTTACCCCCTTCATGTGCCGAGTGTCTTGAAACCTTGGAGCCTCAACCTTCTGGAACTCTCAGGGCCTGTCCAGGCCTGCTTCACCTTTGCCATATATGAAACGTAGCACTCACAAAGGCAATGCTTTTCAACTGTTGCACTTTTACCAACTTTGAACAGAAGAATGATACAGCCTGTAGGATCAGTTATGTAATTAAGATCTTAAAAATTCTTCACGATAATTTTGTTTTGTGTAAACGGCATTATTTAAAATTCGTGAAATCTTAGTGTAAGTTGCAGTTCTGTTTTCTAATTTTAGTGTGCCTCGAAAAAGAAATCAAAAGGGTGAGAACCAGGGTTCTAAGGGAAGAGTATAATTTGAAGGTACACCATCCCGGGTCTGGGATATGAGAGTATCTCTTCCTAGGAACCTTAGAGAGTAGAATCTCGACGTAAAAAACGAAGCCGCTAATTTTCGAAACGTTATGGATTACAGTATAAGAGCCTGGGACTCGTGACAAAAGTCCATAAAAATAGATTTGAGTGTTTCTTTACACATTTGTACACAGGAACGTCAAAACGTGGCATAAATTCAGGATGTTTGAGAACGAAGTGGCGAGGTGCATATACGCAAATTATAGGAAGTGTGATAAGAATGGCGAAATTACATAATGGGAACGAACTGTATCTTAGAAGGGCCTGAAGATAATTCTATAAGAATCCAAACATGTTGTCCTAATACAATAATAAACATAATAAAGTTTTGTTGTGTTTGACTTATACATCATTTGTGTGTGTGTGTGTGTGTGTGTGTGTGTGTATATATATATATACACACACACATATGTTAAACACTTCGGGATTGCAAACATTAAACATTAAATAATGGGAAGATTTATAGTTTTAGTTTCCATCAAATGTTTGTTTAGGGTGACGCCAGACAGATTTAGATGGGACGGACATTCTGCAGGCATATGATACACGAGGTACGAACTCAGATGGCTGATTCATTGGCGAGATTTTGTGAATCTGTTTATGAAACGGGAGGTTTCATAACAAGGATAATCGTGATAACTGACAGCATGGTTATGAATTTCGAACAACATGTTGAAGCGACTTTGCGCGAGGTTATCCTAGGAAGCGTCCTGCTCTCGGGACACAACGGAAGATGTAATTTAAGTGTTGTTGGCTCGGATTAGGAATGCGCTCTACTCTTGGGTCTCGTAAGTGTCGAGTGCGCTTTTGGCCAATTGTTTTGCCTGCCAAGTATGTTAGTTATTTGTCAGAGGTTTCAGTATTGTCTCCTTTCACAAATGCTGCAACACGCTGTTAATTTTTGTAGAAACATAGAAATATTTGAACAGTTGACAAAATACGCCAACTTCGTGGTCATGTGTTTGCTTATTCTTCATCGAATGTGAAATCTGAGTTTCCCGACGTCGTCATAGATGTGAGAATGTTCCAACACATTTTCCGGGCTTGTCGTCAGTTCCGTCACTCAAATTTACGAAAATATTGTAAAACAGGCCGGGCGGTCTAGTTCTTTCATGTGCTTCCGAATTATTTCCATTATCACATTGTGTTCCGCAGAACCATGAGCTTCCTCAGGCGTATTTCAAGGCCTTCCGCAAGCACAATTCCTGTATAACAAAATTGGCAAATAAAATTTATTTAATTGCTTTTTCATTTCCCCGCCAATCTATGTAGATTGCAAATAATACAATTTTGTTTTTCATAAATTTCGAGACCCCGGTAGCACAGTGGTTAAGGTGCTGTGCTACAAATCGTATGGTCGCTGGTTCCATCCCAGATGGTGTCACTGGAATTTTTCATTGACATAAAATCCTTCCGATCGCACTATGTCCCTGGAGTTGACTCAGTCTCTAACAGAAATGAGTACCAGGAGTATTTCCTGGGGGTAAAAGCGGCCGATGCTTAAGGCTGACAACATTACCACCATCCTGTGCCGTTGTCATAAAATCTGGGAACCTTAACTTCCTGGAACCCACTGGGCCACTCCAGGCCTGTAACGGGACTGATTTACCTATTTCTGTCTTAAAAAGCTGTTTAATTTTTGTACCGAAGAAGCACATTTTTGCTCGGCAGCCTTTCCGTGAAAATTCAGATTTAGTCACAAGGATTTTACGGATGTTAAGAGCTTGAAGACAATTGGCCGATATCGTAGTTCAAGATAAGGCACAAAATATCTCCTTTGGATTCTTGTCGTACGACCTATCTTCTCATTTTCCTTGAACTGATTGTACGGCGAACACGTCAGGGCGTTAATTCGTGAAGAAAAGAACGGAATGCATCCTAGGTTTCATTCAGTCACTGTTTTTTTTTCATCAAAACTTCCCAGTTTTGGTGCAGACTGTTTGGCGCCTAATATTGATTAGGAATTTAATGATACGAAATGCTTGCTTGTAAAGAAAACGCCTTCAGACAAGCGATTAAGGTTGTATTAGGACTGTTTCACTCTCACACCTGTTTCCAGTGTTCACAGAAGCGCGGCTTTTCTCATAGGCTTTACAGTACGTTCGGGTTTAAATTAAACTCCTTGTTCCGAAACTAAGATTAACAGACTGTCCAACTCTGATATTAACTTTAATCTAGTGTGGTTAGGATTGGATCTGATCAGACTTTCGTAAAGGGAGGCTCATATCGCAGTAAGCGAAGTTTAGAATGCCTGGACCTATACACCCACTCATCTGTACATCTTAATGGCGTTTTTTGCTTAATTAAGCCGAAGGACAACTTTATTTTAGCATTTACACTTGCATTGTTTGGCAATCACACATACTAGTTAATGTGTCTTTGTATGTAGTGTTTAGTATTTCAAGCTGTGCTGGTCCATTCGTTGTCTCAAATTGAAAGATGAAGAAAAATGTCTCACTGTTGTGTTGTTTAACATTCCATGAGAGATTTGCATATCAATAGCTGCATATTTTTCTAAGGTTACTACAGTACGTTGTTACACTACCATAGGTATTTTAAGTTTTCCGCACCTGTCCAGACCGGCCCTGGGGACCACCCAGCCTCCTGTAAAATGGGTACCGGGTCTTTGCCGGGGGTAAAGTGCGGCCGGGACGTGCTGCTGATACCCACTCCCTTCTAGTGCCACGGTCATGGAAGAGTAGAGCTATACCTCTACCCGCCCTCTGGGCCACACCGGGCCTGTAACGGGATCGCTATACCTTTTGGGTATTTTAAGTGTCGCTTCACCATTGGAAGTGTGTACGTCGGTCCGCTGTGCCTTCGTTACTGAGTGTATGAAATATACGGAATTGCGAGTAGATTCCAGAGTCGATTTCATACCAGATTCCCTGAATATCGATTGACTGCTTCTGTTTTGAAGTGGGGCTGCAGAGAGACGACAGTTTGATGTCGTAATCCTATAAGGCACAAAGGCAATGTAAGATCCCTGAGCCGAATTCCGGTTTCTAAAAAAGGATTCCTATGTACAGTAAATGAATGTCGGAACTATACACATGATTTTACGAATTTGTCTAGTGATATTCCGACTTTTTAGAAAAGAGTTTCTTACGTTCGTATTTATGTTTTCTTGTTCCAAGTTGCATGAAAAATTGCAGTAGTTGTGCCGACACATAAAATTCCTTCTGTGCAACTCGCATACTTATTGTTAGGCGCCTGTTAAGGAAAGGTGTCAGGAAGGAATGTAGCAGGGAAACATAGTAAGCCTGACGTCACTGATAGTACGCTGTCATGCTTTGAAACAATCGAATCTTATTATCAACGCAAAATTTGTACGTGAAAAACTGGAAATATGCAATTTTATTGTAAATTTTATCTATGTATTTTGAAGTAATTTAAATGTCAGTAATTTGAAAATAGACTGCATTTGCGTGCCAGCGTGACATTGTCAAGGGATTTGGACTTTGAACTGCTCTTGTGAAATCATGCCATTTTTTTAGTGCTTTATAAAATAATCATTTTGCTTATCTGTTGTAAACTTTATCTATGTATTGTGACGTACTTTAAATGTCTGTGACTTGAAAATATATTGCATTTGCGTGCCAACGTGATGTTGTCAAGGTATTTGGACTTTGAACTGCCCTTGTGAAATCATGCCTATTTTCCTACTTTATAAAATCATCATTTGCTTGTCTACAACTACCCACACTTCTTGTCGCCACGATACGTAAGAAAACTCAAAATTAACAGTATTTTGGAATACCCTAGAGAGCAGCAAAGGACGCAGCTCATTTAGCGAACAGGACGGTGTTAATATTAAAAATTGTTATTTTTATCATCATGACTATCGCCATTTGCACGGTATTTTCAAGTGCATACCTGAAACAAACCATGTTTCCGTTGTATATAATGTTGCAATTATTCTGTTAGTGCAATTCATCATCGTCGTCGTCTTCAACATAACTTCCTACCAGGCGAGTGCCTACAGATTCTGTCTGAAATTACTTAATGTATTCAGACTGCAGCTGCTACACTGAGAGACTCTGACATTACGTCTGCAAAATTTAACGCAGGATTCTGGTCTTATGGAGATACGACACATCTCGATTTTTCGGAGAAACGTGACTCCAACATCATCAGAATTTTTATATTTTATCAACCCTTGATTATGAAGCAGTCACGTGTCTTCGAAACGTCGGGATATGTGAAAATAATTCTATGGCCTACCAACCCTTGAAAGTGAGTGCACTGTTCTTTCTAAAAGTCAGGGTATTTGAAAAAATTATTCTATGGCCCACCAGCCCCTGAAATTGAAGGCGTAACTCTTTCGAAACGTCGGGATATGTGAAAATAATTCTGTGGCCTACCAACCCTTGAAAGTGAGTGCACTGTTCTTTCTAAAAGTCAGGGTATTTGAAAAAATTATTCTATGGCCCACCAGCCCCTGAAATTGAAGGCGTAACTCTTTCGAAGCGCCGGGATATGTGAAAACAATTATTCAATGGCCCACCAACACCTGAAAGTGAAGGTGCAGTTGTATTGAATCGTCAGGATGTGAAAACAATTCTTCTGTAACCTGTCGACTTTTGAAATGAAGTCGATTTTCCTTCGAAACGTCGGGATATATGAGAAGAATTCTTCTTTGACTTCCCAACCCTTGAAATTGAAGGCGGTGTATCTTCGAAAGGTAGGGTATGTTACGTTACCTTCCACACAGCGTAACGTCCCCCGAAGACCAGAACCCTCATCAAAACCACGGCAACATCAACTCTAAAAAATTTAACGCACTCGTAAACATCACAGTTGCTTAAATTATAAGCGAAAATGCGTCACTAAATTGTGTAATTCTGAAGTAATAGTTTCTGCCAGGCTTAACTTGTAGGTGTGTATTGAGCATTTAAAGAATAGCAGCCTCTGTTCTGCCATAACGGGTTATATGTATGGTATCCTGCCCCCCCTCCTCCTCCTCCTCCTCCTCCCCCTGGTCTACTGCTTTCTTCTTTTCACGGTGTACCATTATGGGGAACAGCATCCCAATCAAACATCGAAATATTACAAAGACTACAGAACAAAATTCTCAGGATGGCGACCGACGCACCGTGGTACACCCAACCATATGCTACACACTGATCTTCGAATACCAACTATAAAGGAAGAAATCACACGGCTTAGTATCAACTATAAAGCCAAAATAGAGGTGCACCCAAATAAAATCACGACCTCCCTCCTCGAGAAGCAAGGCCCAGGCAGACTACGCCGTTACTCACCGTTTGATCTGCCTCACAGATTCATAACTTAAAAAAGTTCCTGTTAACTGAGGGTATTCACTGGAATACCCCTCAACATGACTCTGTACCTGACTGTTGTACTAATTTCTCAACACATGTACCAAAGGTCTACTACAGACCGACAGTACAAATAAAGAGTTTATAAAAAAAGCTGCTTTCTTCATGCAACTTCATACATCACATTCTTTGCAAGCATTCAGACAGACCGTGCCCTGCCAGCCGTCAGTGATTCCAACAACCGCATACAACAGCAGTTTTCCTTATTCATATTCAGTTAATTATTGATACGTTTTGTTTAACTTCCAAGCATTCCTCAGAATTCACGCGTGAATAAAATAAATTCATTTTCCACTTCCCCTGTTGGCGTGATATGTATCTTTCGAAATATGCGCCTTTTTGTATTGCCAAATCATTTTACGTCTTATCCGTAACTCTAGGGCAAAGACGGAGGAGGTGTGCGGCAGACGGGAAGAGACCAATCCGAAATTCTTGATAGTGAGATATACCCCTTACATAGACAAAAGTCATTTGAAATACATTAAGAAGTTGGAAATTTAAAACTGCAGAACGTCTTTATACGTAGAAATGGAATCCGGTGCGTCACTTCAGATACTGAATCGATTCTCTGCCATCAAGGCTCAGCTACTGATGTCAGCTGGCAGTAGGTGGAAAATCGTGCCACACATTTGCGTCACGATGCGTTCCGGTCGATGTGTCGGTGCCCTTCAGCGTTGTTAGAAACAACCAGGCCTAATATGTCGGTTTAATACATTTCCCCGTCGCTCGTGTATCCATATTAGTCTTTCCTTAACTAGCCCAACATTTATGGGCTTGTACCAAGTTTTTAAACTTGAAACGGTGTAAAATGCTTATGCTTCCTTGGGTTTATGTTTATCAATAGTCCTGCGATGCAGGATTAACAAGCTATTGAACACTTGGTTCTTTGTAGAGGAGAGCAACAACAAAAACAAATACAAAAAAAAACATTTCTACGCAGATAATTCTGTTATTGGCGCAGCTTTCTCAAGGATATTGCGCTCAGTATTTTGTCTGGCTTAATTTTGGTGTGGCGTGTGTCTATTCGGGGCGTAGCTAGCAGAGAAATTAGAAAATAAAAACCTGCTTTTTAAATTCCTCTCCGTTATTTTGAATTAGGCTGTTGTATAAATGGTAATGCTACGTGACACTGTACTGCAGTTTTTGCTTTTGCTGTTCATGATTCATTTACATGCCCAGAAGGGTTAATCGTTCATATTCTGGAGCACGTAGGAACTATTTTTCCAGCAGTAAGTGTATTCCGCATGGACAACTTGATGTCGCAGTATTCACTATTTTGGGCGTAAAAATACATTAGGTCATTGTAAAGTGATCCGTATGGTTGTGATGTGGATTCAAGAAATTAGACTCTGTTGCTCAAGAGAGCAAGCGAAAAAAAATTACGGGGGATATTAAATGAATTACTTGGGTAACTGCTGTGAAGAATATTTATACGTGAGACTTTGTTGCCATCTTACTTAAAAATGTGGATACAAGCCCTGGCAGATTATTTGGAATTGCTGTATGGTGTGAAGTTTGTTCACACCAGTGTTACTCAACCGGGGATTCTCTTAAGACCTTCGCGAGTTGAGCGATTCTGCTCACCAGTAAAACGCTGTCTTTCTTTTATGGCGCTCCTGATCTTTATTTCATTGTCAATACTGCCCGGAAAATTATTGTTTGTGTGATTAATTTTTACACTGATTTCATATAGGTGTTTTACAGTTTCAGTACGTATCTTACTGGTAAGTATTCCAACCTTGTATGCCGATGGGGGTTGTGTTTAAGGGATCTGCGAGTTGAGATAGTTGAGTATAGGAGGTTCACAGAATTGCTGAGACTTTGTATGTGGATCCTGATATCCGAAAGTTTGGTAAACACTGTCCCACACTACAACGCAAGCCTTCCCTCCTAATACTGTGCCGACTTAGCACCTCAACTTGTTCCAGCACTCTTAAGTGAAGAAATTAAATCCAGCACTTTTAAAAATGAGGCTTTGAGGATAAACTTTGGACCTACTTAAACTCTACGAAACAATGCTTCTCGTGGCAGATAACCGTTAGACGTCTAATGTCAACTATAGTGGTCGTACCGCACCGCTAACCTCTAAAGTTGCATTTTATATATTTATTCAACAAATATAGGTACTGAATATTTTAAACATGGTATATACTCTCCGTTT
>Ga0136643_10019503_pt1 | contig 10245 bp, 4 predicted proteins | sample TergutLab28metaG_FD_96883 | JGI IMG/M metagenome (GOLD analysis project Ga0136643, IMG submission 96883) | Labiotermes labralis P1 segment gut microbial communities from Petit-Saut dam, French Guiana - Lab288 P1 (version 3) (version 3) | ecosystem: Host-associated > Arthropoda: Insects >... | reverse complement strand
GGTACTGTATTTTAGTACAGTTATGTAGTAGGCTTATACCAAAATGCGCAGTCAGCAAAGTTAAATCAGTACTTCCATACTGCTGGATATTCATGCGCCATGTAAAGTGCTTGGAACCCTAAGAACGACTACGGCATTAATGCAAGTGTTTATGTAGTTCAGTTTAATGGCTTTATGTCACTCATACATTAATTACATGTTAAGTACACATACTAACATTATAGAAACCACATATTCCTGCCAGTTTTAATATGTATTTGGTAATCAATAAGTGTGTAACACCTGTCAAAGTTTCAAACTTCTCTGGCCATTATCTCCGTAACCGTTCAACTTTGGATATGGATGTTTTGGGTTGTATCAGTATACTTTAACATAAGGAACACTCTCCCGAAGTCTGGCACATTCCTCCTGGGACACCTAGTATATATATGTAAAGGTAAATTGATCCCGTTACAGGCCCGGTGTGGCCCAAAGGGTGGGTAGAGTTATAGCCCTACTCTTCCATGACCTAGAAGGGGGTGAGTGGTCAGCAGCACACCCCGGCTGCACTTTACTCCCAGCAGAGACCCAGTACTCATTTTACAGGAGGCTGGGTGGGAACCCAGGGCCAGTCTGGATGGGCAGAAAATCTTGTCACCACCGGGATTCGATCCCAGACCGTCCAGCCCATAGCTCAGTCACTATACTGACTGAGCTACCCGGCCCACTCATATATATATATATTCCGCTGAGATATCACTCTTTTAATGCAATCCGCAAGCACTTGACTCGTCTTGGTATGAGTTAAAATGTTCTCACAGGAGAAATCAGTCTCTTCCTTTCACATCAATGCATGAACAGCTGTTGCCACATCCTCCTTATTGTGACAAGAGCAGCCTCCTGAGTGTTGCTTCAGTGGCCCAGACAGATGATCTGTTACATGTTACTCAGAATAGAATACAAGAATGTGGGTAGGTGCAGTGACCCATGCACTTCGAACCCCTGATCTTTTATGCAGCCCTTATGTTCATATATTTCTCAGCCCTGCACTTTGAAGAAAAGTGCAGTATTCTGGGCACAAAGTCACGTAGCTTCTTAAAAAATAGACCCAGGTGCCTGAATCTTAATATGGCCAAAGCCTCAAACGGAACGTGTGAGACCGTTGGAGGTACTGTACTTGTTTGCGTCTTATGCTCAGGACTGTTTACCAGTCCCAGGGTAAGTGGCTGTCCTTTAAAATGACGGTGACTTGTTAACAACCCCAACGTTTGCATAGCTGGTTTCTGCTCAAGTTGATTAATTGTCCAGCTTTTTTTTAGCAGAGAGTCGTTTAAGAAAGCCACTAGCCTCTTTTTGTCCACAACTGGGTGCCAATACTCATGTTTTTTGCTCATCCAGTCCCTGATCCACCTACCTGGCAACCATTGCTTATATACCAAATGCAGGTTAAGGTACAGTCAGTGGATGTGAGGAGCTTCGCTGGCTGATTGATTAGCCATCTCATTGCTGTCAGTCCCCTTGTGGCCAGGTACCTGCTATGTTCTGCCAGTTTCGCTGTGGATTGGTGGCAGTCCCAGACTGGTTTAGAGTTTATCTGAAAATTTTCTAGGGCCTTGATCGCTGCTTGGCTGTCAGAAGGAATATACCTGTTCCTACCTGTGTAGCCCTGTTCTGCATTTTCCATTACACAAACCCTATTGTCATATACTGTGGTGTGGAATGCAAGGCTGCTTCTGATACCTCATGTATACACACAGGCACCAGTGCCTGTATAAGTTGTGGACTTGTCCATACACCAGACCAGGCTGCCCCTATCGTCTGTGTCGAACTGGTTCTGTCATTCTCTCTCATTTGTGATCTTGACTGTAAATGGCTTGTGATATGCATATCTCGGTATCATGCTCCATGTCCCTAGATGTGTTGTCATGACCAAAGTTAACGGATTTTGGTCTACACTGTTTGTTACACATTAGTCTGTAGATGTCTTCAAGGGTCTCCACCGCCGTCATCACATGAAGAGAGGAAGTTCCAGGAGGACCTTTGCTGCTGTTGGGGTCATCTTCATGGCCCCTGTGATAGCTGAACAGGCTGATCTCAGTAGCTTGCTGAGCTCCATCCTGCTGACATTAGTCCCACTACTGGTCCTTAATAAATCTAAAAAATCTCAAAGCTGTGACTGTACATAATGTTGAAATTGGGTGTGCAATGTGGTAGGGTTTAAAATACAGGCCTTTCAGCATGGGACATTGTGTTGTTTGGCGAATAGTTGCCAATGTTTATATTGCTTGTGTCTTCACAGTCAGACAGTCCAACCATTTGACCCTGAAAATGAAGGTACCGCTGTCCTATGAAGTTTTGAACTGCTTGCCCAACCTTACAGTGTCACCTCCCAGAAAACCTGTGTTTGGCAAAAGTGGAAGGAGAAACTCAAATCTCACATGTTGTAGGGTTTATGTGGATATATCTGAAATATGTAAAGTGTACATTTTGTTGCTGTGAACAGAGTGCTTAGGTCACTGGACTGTTATTTTCCATTCACTTTTTTGTTAGTCTACTGGCTGCTTGTTTGGGTTGCACATTTGTTTGAAATTGTTTGCCTGAAAATATGTGTGGCATCTGTGGACAGAACATTAAGATATCAAACAAGACATTGTACTGCCTGCGTGTCACTGCATGCTGGTTATTCTTACTATAAATTTTCTAATGCAGTAGCATTTTGTTGTTGATAAACTGTAAAGTTTTGGCTTTTGACCCTTCATATCATCTGTTTCTATACCTTTATTTTGACCTTCTGTGATTGGTTCTGACGAATTGCAGTGCAACTAAATGTTAGGCAAGTCAGGTTCCCTCCACTGTCTTGCTTTTACTCCAGTCACTGTTAACTCACTCAGTCCCTTTGGGGCCAGAATTAAATGCTGGGTGTACTGTGCGAAAGCTGCAGAATTAAATGGCCGTTCATTACTTTTTGTGCTTTTGGTGGTGTCTTTATGTGACAGGACATTTTAACCATGCTCAGTGTGTCAGCTTTAGCTTACTTATTACTTTAAAGTTGTGAGTGAATTTGATAGCGTTTGTGTTGTGAGAAATAAGACTGTCCTTCTGTTTAATGTAGTTGTGCTCCCAAAAAGACTGTTTTGATAAAGTTCATGTTTTTTATGCTCTTGGGTGTTATGTAAATTTTTGTCACTGGTATTTCATAAGTTCATGAAACCACACTTTTTTTTATTATTATGTAAAGTGGTTTATGATGTTTGTGATGGTTGTGGGCTCCAGTGACTCTCAAACACTGAAGTTATATTGATAACGTCAGATGTTACTCATTTTCCATGAACATTCTGGTAACATTTGTTGTGTCTGGTTGATGGTATAATGGTGAGCATTGTGTTCTGAAATTCCATGAATTTGCAGTGTAGGATCCTTAAAGCTTAATGGATGACACATATCCTAAGGCTGTGTGTACACAAACTGAATCAAGTTGGGTCAGATTGAATGTGTTGCTCTCAAATGCTGAAAAGACAAACCCTGAACATACTCACTTTAATGGTTTTGTAGTTTGGTATTTAGCAATTAAGAGTTGGTTGATTCATCTGAAGATCTTTCATTGTGTTACGATTTTCCCATGTTTCACCTTCAGGGTAAAAGAGTCAAACTTGGGCTGTTTAAGGTGAAGGTGAAGGCACTGTCTTCTAAAACACCATGAACTGCACTCCCAACAACACTGCTTCACATCAGCAGCACTGCTCTGAAACATAAAATTTTGCACTGATTTAACTAGAATGGACACAATTTTCTTAGTGTGCCTGCAGCCTTCCCTGTACCTCTGTAGTTTGTAGGGACTTATAATCATGTTTGTCAATTAGGGTCCAATCCCAGAGTACATGCTTCCTTTTGAAGAGGAGGTGGGGCAGCATCCCACTCTTGAAGATATGCAGGAGTGTGTAGTTCAGAAGAAAATGAGGCCTACAATCAAAGACACGTGGCGCAAACACTCCGTAAGTTAATGTCAGTTTTTAGGTTTTAAATGCATCAAGATGGGTACTGTTACCAAGTGGCAAGTAGTCATAAAGGTACATCTGTAAAAAGCCCAAAGTGTACACCATCCTCCATACATAATGTTAGAATGTGAAAACTTACATGCATGTGTGTTAACTTTGTGCCCGTAAAATGCATTCAGTCACCTATGGACAATGGTCTTGTGTCGCATTGCTGAGACACTGAGTCAGCACACATGCCTGATGATACAGTGGATAATGTTGAAATCAACCGTTTTCCAATGTAAGCCGTAACATATGTGCTGCAGTATGTGTGACGTGCAGGATTAATGTTCACAGTACTGCAGATTTAAACCCCGCAGCAAAGCTGCTGTCACCCAGGCTTCTCTTTTCTTTCAGGGGGCATGTTTGTTCTTGCTGATACTATTTCATGCATTTTTAAGCCTGAGTACTTGAAATGAAAAGTAAACTCTTAAGAATGGGTCTGTCCAGCTGCCTGTCAGTGAAGTTTCAAAACTTTGTAAATGAAAACCAACTTGATGCACAACTTATTCTTCGTATATTTCGTCAACCTGTACATGTTTCAGGTGTATATAGGCCTATCATCAGGAGGTACAACCATTTGTATACAATGGTTGGTACTTATTATTCTTGTTAGATGACTGTCTGTTGTGTTGGTTGGATTGGATTGGATTGGATTGATGATAGACCTAAATACGCCCGAAACATGTAGAGGTTGACAAAATATGCTAGGAATAAGTTGTGCATCAAGTTGGTTTTCATTTACACGATTATATGGAAATACACGTTAACAAAACACACAATTTCAAAACTGCCTACTTATTTTTATGGAACCAATTTTATGGCCATTTTAACTTTGTTCATAATTTTGGTTTATGGAGTAATTGACTTCAAATATCAGCTATGTCAGTTCAGTACACTGCTACAAAATTTGGACCTGACAGTACATGCGTACATCATGCTGTGTAGCTCAGCAGCCTCTTTGTATGTCAAGAGGAGTGGCTTATGTGAATGAGTTCATAATCTATCTTGAGACCACTGGGGGGAGGAAAACCCAAAGAAATTTTCATTTAATTGGTTAGTACAACATGGGAACAAAGACACATTTACTGCTTTTGCTGTAAGTGTTTGTAGTTGACTTTCAGTTACTGCAGTTGCAAGTTTTGTGGCTGTATTCCACTTACAAGTTCAGCTTGTTCACAGTCATGCAGTACGTTTGGCAAGTTACCTGTAATGCCTACACTGCTTACCTTCCTTCATGTGTGTTTCGTCCCATTATTTCATTAGACTGGTAAAGTACTGAATGTCACATAACACATCACATAGAATGTGACCGACACACTTTCATCTGACATGCCATGAAACTTTACGAAATACTGTCTTTTGCAGGGCAGATTCATTTGTCTGCATTTCAGTGACAACAAATGTGAACTTGACAAGACGTGTGTAAAATAAGACCGATTGTGGAAAAGACACGCTCACTGATTCATTAAGTAAATGTTACAACCCAACCGAACATGTAGCATTTGAAATTTTTTGTGCTGTTCACAAGCATTCATTTTTACACCTTAGGCCTAAATACTGGGAGGAAAGAAAATTGTTTTGCTTAGAAATTGTAAGCTGTGTGATTCTAGGAGATAAAGCCTGTGCACCATTTGACTGTGTACACAGCAGAGGTAGGAAATGTGCTACTGCCTCAATCACTGCTACTTATTCAACTGTAACAAGACTTTTACTGCAAGGAAAAGAAATGTGGGACACAGGATCTACATGTACAGCCCATCACAAAGTTATTTTATGATTTACTTACTGCTCGAGGATTGGTAGACCAAATAAAAGAACAGTGCCTGAGACTGTTGGATGGAAAATGAGGGTGACTGGACAGCCATGATGTGGAAAGCCAGACAGAATGTAACATACTGATGAACATGCTTTCTCCACCAGCAGATGTTAAATTCTATGATGAGCTTGGAAGATCTCTGAAACCGACCATAGTCAAAGGTATAATAGACTTGTGGGCTAACTGGACAAATTTGGCCACCTGAGAGCCCTTGCTTCAATAGCAGACAGGCCTGGAAGAAAACAAAGAAGCCATTTTACCACTTTCAAGAATTGACTATTCTCAGTGGTTTTATAATTCTTTCTTCTTGTGCTTTCAAATTATCACAGTGACTATTCAGTTATATTGAGGGACAAGAAGGAGAGGGTGGGTGCCTCCAACTCACACCATAAGAAAAGAAAGCCTCATCCATCAACCAACTAACAAAGACTTGACACAAGACTGAACAATTATTGGCCTTTGAAAGGGAAGACATTTGAGTGCTGTGCATGTTCTGCTAAAAACAAAGAAACAGGAACACAATTCAGGTGTCCAGAATGGAATGTGGGGCTGTGTGCTAGCCCTTATTGCGAGGTATATCACACCAAACTGTATTTGTGAGAACCATCTTACACCGAACTGGAAAAAGGAAGCACACAGACATAAGTAAATATTAACATTGTCACTGCTGGATTGATATTTTTCCATGTCATTTTATTGATGAAATATTGGCAGGAGGTGAAGAGGTGTAGATTTTACAAGACATTTCATGAAAGCACATGTGTGTTGGAAGGGCCTATCTATATATGTGTGATTTGCCACTTTGAGCAAAAGGAAGGTAAGAACAGCTGCTTGTAGATGTCTTTCAGTAATCTGTGATTACTGCAGTAACAGTAAGAGTGTTAGTTAAAGAAATACTCCTGATAAGTGGACATCTTAACTAGAATTAATTTTCAGACAGACTTTTACACCTACACCAGCTGTTTCAACAAATATGATTATGTGGCCCCATCTTTATACATGCAGAAAATTTTCAAAAAGCCATGGTGTTGCATGTTACCGTTCTTCTACTGGAACAGTTTTGCATTCTGCTGTTAAAGGTGAAAGGACTTCCTTTTCACAAATTTTGAAGGTGTGAACTAAACGTTTGTGGGCTGGCCATATGGAGCACTAACTGGATATGTGCACCACCAGGTACTGCCAAGTTCATTTATTTGCAGGAGTGTGGTGAGTGTTGCTGTAACAGAACATTGTGGTTTTGTGCAGTTGACTGTTAGCTGTGTTTGTGTTGTGTGCATTCTGCCAGTTGTTGTGGGCCAATGAATTGGCAGTCTTTAATGTTTTGTCACTAGAATTGAATTCTTGATGTGAAGTACAGGAGACCAGAATTTAAATGAGAGCTTCTTAAACCTTAAATGGCTGGCATCTGTACCTGAATGTTTGGCATTTTTAGCATCACACTGCATGATAGGTATACCGGTGTTAGCTGGGAGAGGGTTAAGGAACATAGAATATGGATCAGGTTATGTTCTGACCCTGTGAAAACAGTGCCTGAGAGCTGTGAAGTGCTGGAAAACTGTCTGCTGACACCATGCATACAACTGTGTCTGCTGACACCATGCATATAACTGTGTCTGCTGACACCATGCGTACAACTCAAACCACTGAATGCTGTTCAGGTTTCAGTCACCAAACTTTGGCTGAGGATTTAAATGTTCATGTTGCCCCTCTTCAAGTCAGACTGATAAAAATGTGGAAGTGTGTGTCCAATCATAGATGGGAGTATAGAATGAAGGATGTTTGCAACATTCTGAGCATGCCATACAGTACATGCTGACACAGTTAACCTGAAGAACTCTGCATGATATATATTGCTGCAAAATGTTTTGCTTGTTCCCTTGATGTGTCTATCTTGTGTATGGAATTATTTTAGGTGGTTATGCTGGGTGTTATAAAAAGAAGATGGCGATCAGAGGTAGTGTAATTTGAGGTCACTCTGTTCTTGCACTCAGGGTTACAGGCAGGACGTCAGTCACTAAGAGTACTTCCACTAGCAGCTTCATCATCCATAGAAGCATACCAGACACTGATAGATAATATCAGCAGTGACTAGAGCACACTCACAATATAAGCTTTGCCACTTACTTCCCTACAGAATGTGTGAATATGGCACTTCACATAAAATCACACCATTTATTAAATGTAGGCAGTCACTTTTCTTAAGACACTCAAAATTTTTATGTTTGCACATAGGTTTCCAACACCCAAGATGGACTGACCTTCCTGACTCCCGGTACATCACGTGTACCTCTGCTATGGACAGAGGCTATCCCCACCCCACACATCTCTTTAACCTCTGTGAGAAACAGTTTTGACTTTCTCATCCCATAGGCCAAAATTCAGGTTTTTAAAAACTAAATTTACATTGGCTAACCTAATTTTTGCATTTGTATGATAAACTGTGTCATATGAGGCATAACTAGGCACAGTCCATTGTCACTTCCAACTTAAAAATTATTGCAGAAAAAATTGTCAGCTATCACGTTACACACAGAACTGCCAGTTTCCTGGTTCCATTGAAACGTTGACAGCTGATAAATGTGAAACAGGTCACTGGTCCTTCTGTACTCTTCACCATAGCAGGTCTCCCTCTTAATCAGCTTCATTAGACTCATGCTCATGGTTTGAACCTGAACTGCGGTAACAATGTGCGCGCTGTGCATCACGTGATGGATGACCAAGATAAAAGCACTTTCTGTGTGCGGAAACTTGGCTGATTAAACTAAGAGGACAGAAATTGTATTCATCAGGTCATAACGGGAGAAGGAAACTGGTTTGTGTGGTTGTGACCAACGAACAAGGATATTGTGAAGATTCAAGCTGAGGCACATGGTGCTGGGTAACAGACGGGGAGTTTAGAGATGCTTGCAGCAGTGGGAGAGGCTCAGGCCCCAGTCTGTAAACTGCAGAGGGTATTGCTGTGAAGGGTACAACACCAGCCTGTAACTGACATAAGCCTAATATTGTTATATTGTCCCAGTCCAAAACTTGGGCTCACATATCATAGTTATAGAAAAGCAGTTTGCCTTTAATAAATATGAGGGGGTGCTGATAAGTCCTTAGCCTGACCTACTTCTTCCCCTTGTCATAAAACGGAATCGATAGTGTCGCTGGAAAGAGGGGCCTGTACATGTGCCGAATTGCAAGTCTTTTCTTGTTACAGAGGCTGAAAGGAAGCATGTCAGACGACGCGCATGATTTCAACATGGAGGCGCGAGCTGTCATCAAGTTTTTTTTCCTGCAAGGCAAGGCGCCGAAGGAAATTCACGCCATTCTGCAAGAAACATTAGGGGAACATGCACCATCGTATGCGACCATCAAAAACTGGGTGGACTAGTTTAAAAATGGTGTTTTTTCCACCTCTGATGAGCCTCATCCTGGATGACCCAAAACAGTGACCACCCCGGAGATTATTGATCAAATTCACAAGCTAATCTTGGAAGACCACTGGATTTTGGCTAAATCAGTAGCTGAGCAACTGGGCATCTCACATGAGTGGGTTGGGTCCATCATTCATGAAGATTTGGACATGCGGAAGCACTCTATGAAGTGGATCACGAAATGCCTGAACGCAAATCAAAAACGTCAAAGGTGCCAGTCATCTGAGCAACTTTCGGAATTTTTTTGGCGCGATACAAATGATTTCCTGTCATGATTGGTGACCTTGGACGAAACCTGGTTATATCACTATGATCTGGAGACAAAGCAACAATCATAGCATAGCCCCAAAAAATTGGGAGTGCAAAAATCAGCTGGAAAAGTTCTCGCCTCGATTTTTTGGGATCAAGACAGCATCCTCCTCATTAATTATCTTCCAAAGGGCCAAACTATCAATGCAGAGTATTACTCATCTCTGTTGATGCAATTGAAGGATGTTTTGAAGGAAAAAGCCGCAGGAAAGTCACCAAGGGGGTCTTGTTCTTGCATGGCAATGCCCCAGCTCACCGGGCACTTGCAACCCAGAAGAAACTGGCCTACCTGGGCTTCCAATGTCTTGATCATCCACCCTATTCTCCGGATCTGGCCCTGTCGGACTACCACCTGTTCCCTGGACTGAAAAAACAATTGAAAGGTCGCCATTTTTCATCCAACGGGTAGGTCACAGCTGCTGTGGAGACCTGTTTGGACGGGCAACTTTCTGAATGTTTTTTGAGTGGCTTACAAAAGTTAGAGCAGTGGGCTAAGAAGTGTAATGAGCTTTGTGGGGAGTGTGTTGAATAAATCCCAAGTTTGGTCACTGTATCTTGTTGCCTTCCTGGTCGGGCTAAGGACTTATCAGCATCCCCCCCCCCCCCAAAAAAAATTCTGTTTTTTTTTTTTTTTAATGTGTGTACAAATTATTTTCCATTTAAATTTTTTTTTTTTTTTTTAAAG
>Ga0136643_10019499_pt1 | contig 10245 bp, 10 predicted proteins | sample TergutLab28metaG_FD_96883 | JGI IMG/M metagenome (GOLD analysis project Ga0136643, IMG submission 96883) | Labiotermes labralis P1 segment gut microbial communities from Petit-Saut dam, French Guiana - Lab288 P1 (version 3) (version 3) | ecosystem: Host-associated > Arthropoda: Insects >... | reverse complement strand
AGTTAAAATACAAGAGTCTGTGTATAGAGATATAACGAATGTGGAACCTGAAATGTACGATTGTACCAGTAATAAATGGAGCCACTGGAATAGTAACGAGAAGCTTAAAGAAAAATTTGGAAACTATACCAGGAAAACACCCGATAGATTCACAACAAAAGACAGCTATACTTGGAACATCACACATAATACGGAAAGTACTGCAATGTGAAGCTTGAAGCCTGAGCAGTGGGGATCACCGCTGGTTCAAGAGAAGTACCAGGAAGCAATGCCTGTGACAAGAGACACACATATTGTATAATAATAATAATAATACATCTAACAAAGCATCCGAAAATGTTGCAAAATTAAAATTCTTGGAGAAAGATAGGAACAAATCAAACTTATATTCATATGGATGTTAAGTTAATTTTGGATGTAAATTCACGCAATACTCTCAACCATTCCATTCACAATCTTTTACCACCCCAATTACTGCATAGAAACTTGCCTGGATTATTGAATTATTTACCTCACATTTTTTTCATGTACAAGCTAGTAGATGCTTATTCAAGAGCTCTAAATCAGAAGTACCATACACATAACATGTCCTTGTAAAGGGCTTTTCCTAAGCAGACCACATTCATTTTTATTTAAAGAAACTGTTTTATTATGCAACCAATGTTCATCACATAACCACAACAGTACTTTACTGACTACAACCCAAATTTTTTTTAAAATTCTGTTCACATCTTTAACAACAAATTTCCCATTCAAATACGTTCTACACTATTACTATATCTATGTCTCAGCCTTCCAAGTAACCTTTAAAGAATATTTGTTTTTTTAATTCAGATCTACAATCATTTTGTACTTCCAGCATGAATGAATGCTACAGATCTTGTCCAGTGAGACAAACATAGCAACATAACTAAGTCCTACAATTGACACAATTCACCTCAGGTGGGAAGGTAAATAAAAATTAAATGACATGGAATAGACTGTGGCTATTATCATAGGATAATATAAAATGAGCCAGTCTGATAACTGGAAACCAAAATTGCCATACTTCAAGTCCACAAATGTATCACAAGTAAAACTGGCAATGCAATAAAATGCAAATATGTTCAAACGCCATTTACAAATACAAGCTGCAATACTAACCAATATAAAAATAAAGTCTAAAAAATGTTATAAAAAAAGAAGACCAGGTGTAGTAGTTTCCACTAACACCCTACCTCCAAAATATATACTTGAATTAAACTAGTTTTTCTCAATCAATTGCCATGACTAATATTATGGAAGGCAATTCTAGGAGGCATAATCAAACCAGTGTTGTTGAAGTTACAAGCTCAATCAAACAAAAACACAAATAATGTGTCGGAATGGAAGTTATACACAGTTTTGTACTTGAGCACTTCAGTGTAATAAAGTCACAGTAGTAATGAACTATATAGCACTGCCTGCATGCAAAAAGAACACTGACAGGCTATGGAAGAAATTACAGACTTTTACATTCTACAATACCTCTGAAAATTCATCAGCAGACTACTCTGTTAATTCATGTTGTAATTAATTTTATTTTCATTTAAACTTCAGTATGTAAAAACACATTAGTGTTTTAATGACGATAACCAAATTTTCCATCATCAGCAATCAATAAAAAATATTTTTATGTGCATAAACTTTCAGGTGTGGTTTTTTTAATACATCAGACATATATCCAAACACTGATGCTGCAAAGTTCTGAACTACAATTCCACCCAGCAACAAATTGTTGTTAATAAACAGAGTTTGTCCCAAAAGGACAAAAAGGTTTGTTTCAAACTTGTAAAAATAAAGACATAAATAAATAAATAAAAAAATAAGGATTAACTTAAACTTTAACAGTCAAAACAAAATCAGACCCTGTTTTCTAAATTCTTCTGACAGGACATTTTCCATTCAGTTTTCAACACTTCTTGCTCCTCAGTCATTGAAAAAATAAAACATCACTAAATAAAATAAAATAAAATATTAAAAGACTAGTTACAATACGTACAACTTGTGGCTCAACATTCCACTTTTAGGAGGATATTCAATTCAGATATCAGGTTTCAAATGACTGTATAAAATTTTGTTGTGACTTTCAATCAAAATCATGTATAAATTGAGTATTACATGTATTCTGATTTATGTTAACGTTTTATACAAACATGTATCATCCTTCACAAATTAATATTGTGATAGTTGCCACAGTTTCCGAGCTGACTGGTCAGTTAAATCATGAATACAGTAGAGTGATAAACTGCAGAATTAAACACGTGCACACCACTGCAATTCTTCACCCACCTGACACACTTTCCAAGTTAAGATCCTTTACATATGATCAGTTTTCAAATCTCATTCCATACAGATTTTTCTCATCCTCCTGTCAGATTCAAAAAGAATGTCACCAGTAAACAACAGTGTTGTTGAAGTCACAGGAACATACAATTATCTCTTATTTTTTAATCTGATAAGGAAATATGACATATCTGTTTTTTCACCAGCCTTTTTCATTGCAATGACACACACAGGTATTACATGTGTGCTCAATTTAAACACTATTACACAAAAATAAATATGGCAAGACTAAACACTTAACAAAAAAACAAGAACTACCAGCCTTGTAAAAGAAAGGTAGAAGTTTTGCTGTAAATAGCACAGCATTAAGTGTGTACATTATATTAATTACATCTGTAAAATATACAACAATTATACACACATGTTCACAGCAAAATATTTTTACCTTTGACTGATACATGAATAGAAAGATCATGCAACTGATCACTGTTTGCACTTCAATGAAATATGCACAGTATTATTCTCTGAAGCTGTGCAAGTTAATAAGGCAAATAGAGAAGAAGACAAGCATCCCTACTGCAATGAGATGGGTTTGCATGTGTAATCCATACTTCTAAACACTGTAGTAACAGTTGTGCGAGCATACCATCCCTTGGGATAAATGTCATGAAGTTATTATACACTTCCTACAAAACAGTTCGTAATTTTTTAACTCCAAGCATCCTACATATTTCCACATCATGGTACTGTATGTCAGACAAGTGTATTCAATAAAATTTTTCAAAATGCAGAACAGAAATGAAGTCATTTGCACACATCACAAGACTGATGATAATACATTCTACATACACTGTAGTAGGCATAATTCACTGAGTTTCTTTTCATTAAGCAACTCTTAACTTTCACATCACCAACAGACACACAAAGTTTAAAGTTAAAAAATGTGGTAACAATTTTGCTGGAAGTGAAATATTTTACCATTAGAATTAACCTTTTGAATGGTTGAATGGTTTCACACTTTTTCAGTCATCATCACAAGACTTCATCTACTGAAAATGTGGAGGTCATTGTCTTAAATACAATTCGATCTCACTTAGTGCTCTTCATCTTTGGGTTGCTTTACTATTATTTCACACAATGTGAAACCCATTGGGTTAACAGCTGCAAGAATACTGTAATATGATATGAATGACTTTTGTGATCTATTAAGTTTAGTAAGTTTTAAATCTTGGTGTAGAGCTCCCTGCGGATGGAAATAGTGATGCCAAACCCTGCAGGAATGATACAGAGCTAAATTTGTATGTATAAAAGGTGTGTTTGTTGGGGTCATGAATGAACAATTTAATTTAACTAATTAGGAGTTCCAGTGACATTCTGGTTCCCAATTGAGCACAACTGTTGCAGGACAGTAATGATACTGTGCAGTATGAACAGCCCTTTCCTTCACAAGGCTGATCAAATGCGGGCATAAATACCCTTGGTTTCTCTCAAAATAAGTTCCTCCAACACAATACCTTACATTCTAATTCCTCAATGTAAATAGTTCAAAACTGATAATGTGAAAATGGCACACATGGAGTATGTTCAAAGGCTTCACAGTACTTTATATGAACCAGTAGACCACAATATTTCCTATTATATGTGATCAAACACTCAAGTACCAGGAATGATGCTCGTACACAAGTATGGTTTGGTGCAAAAGCCATTTGTAGCTGGTTTCTGTTACTTCATATTATGACCAATGGGAACTGTTGAAAAAAAAATTCTAACCCCCATTCACGCACATGAATTCCAAATTTAATTTGTATTTTCCTGTTGCCACTCAGCCGCAACATCAAACTTCAAGACTGTTTTAAAAGTCAGCAAAACAGCTACAGAAACAAACAAGATGCTTGGAATGTTCACAGATATGAAGCACTGTCTTGTATGCATGTCTTTCAATGGTTTATAGTGTTCAGAGAGAGATGTGAGAACTCTAAATATGATCCAAGGAGTGGGCAGCCATCAACTGCTCAAAACTTGGGAACAGTTGCAAAAATTCAGAATCAGTGGCCAAAGGCCATCACGTAACTCTAAAGGTGATGAAAGATCATCTTCATAATAAACAGGAGATGATTCCTCACATTCCTCAAGAAGATTTGGGAAAGAAGACCTCAGCAAAGTACGTTTCACAGACTCAAGGATGAGCTCATGTCGCCATGACAATGAAGTGATTCCTACCAAATTTTAGCATGGTGATTACGTGTATCTGCCATCCACCTCAACAGCAGACCTGTTGTAATCCCTAAAGTGAAAACTGCTCTCAAATTAAGAATTCAGAACATCAAGGGTATCATAGACTTAAAGAATTTAAATCAGCCCCCCCTGGACACCATCAGTAACAGTTGTTCAAATTTTAGAAAGAAGTGTGTTGCAGTCAAGGGAGATTACCCTGATTGAATACACAATAATTTTCTTTTTTTTTTCAAGCATATCTACTCATTAAGCATCAATCCTGGAATTTTATTGCTACACAACTTCTGCTGTCAATACAGCATCATTAAGTAACCAACTGAACTTCTACAGTTCAGGACTGTATTTTGGTATATATAAAAATAATGTTTGGTGACACACTCCAGATGCTGCTACATAACCAAATCAGTAAATACATTAGCAGCTCAGATTGTTAAGTACTGCCTGTGTTATACTTCGTCCTGCAGCATGCTTCCTTTCCTGTGTTCACACAAGGTTTAGGTATCATTAAGATCTCTTGTTGGCTTCATATAATTATAACTTTTATTTATCATCCTTATGCACAATGATATCAGTTATCAATGTCATGGACACAAATATTTCAAAATTGGGATTTATAATCTCACCAAGTGAGGGAATGTATGTACTTCAAGAAACATCCAAAGTGTTACAATTACCCTTATTTTTACATGTAAATACATGGAAGAGGACTCTCACTCATGACATTCCACTTCAACATACTGTAATGTTTCATTTACATAAAAATAGTTAAATATTTTCAAAAACGCTTCCTCCAGTCTTATAAGCATACATCACCAAGCTGGAAAACCCAGTTTACATGGGTCACACACCCTGTCCTTCAATACATTCATAATAATTCAGCTACTCTTTGTTTTATTTCTTTTCACTAGGTAAAGTTATACATTATATATCAGTCCCAGGATTGTTACTTTTCTAGTAATTCTTTTGATTGTCTCAGATATTTATGGCATTTCATCTTTAAAATACTGAAAATTATAGGCCCTATTGGTCAATATATACTGTACATCACCCTGTTTTGACAACCCACCCACACCCATGCCTTACATACATGTGCTATGTCCACTCAAAGAGATATAATACAGTACATGAATATACACGTAATTAGCAATAGTAGTGCAAAATGAGGTAATAACTGACATTAATTTTAAACAAATGCATGATTCCTACTCTTGAAAAAAAAATGTTAATTTCCCCTAAACAAATTTTAAATGTACAATCCAAGAGTCAGAAGTATAAGATACTCATTGTTACAATGGAAAGATCAATACACTGTATTTCCCCCTTCATGAGATGCTACAAGTGATAGGATGCATCACATAATTAGCAAAGGATTATTAAAGATTTAATAACCTGCTTATGTAACAAGTCATCTGTATATTATGTGTTAAGACAAAGGGTAAATTATGGGGACATTTTAAAGGGTAAAAAAATGTATCTTATGAGGAGGGAAATATGGTACTCTTAGTAAGGAGAATCCAGTCAATGATGAAATTTCAAAACAGAAGACAGAAAAGAAATCTGTATAAAACCAATGTGAATCACATTGAAGATAAAACAAGCTGTGGATCTACGGTGACTCAAAATTTTTCTGAACGTAAATCTAGGAAAAGGTCCACATTGCTAAATGTCTAATGTACCAAAACTATCATTGCAACACAAACCTATAGATGGAAATCAACACATTATGCTGAAGTGACTGGATATGTGCATGGCCAGTACTCAAAGTTCTGTGTTACCAGAATGGAGATCAAAACATCATGCAAATATCTAGATATATGCACTGCCAGTATGCAAAGTGTGTGTTAACAGCTTACAAGTTTTAAGTTACTTGTCCACTGAACAATGTGAACTCATATTTGTCTATTTAAAATTACTACTTAATTCCTCATCAACTAAATTAAGTTCCCAAACTGCAAAATTGCAACATAACTTAAAAAAAACCTGTAGTGATACACTAAATAAGTGATGATTGTTAAAAAATTATTCTGTCATCACTAAAAAATTAACGTTTATTTAACAAGTCTTCATTTATACGAGCAGCTAAGAGTATCGGAGATGGCAACCATTCTCTTATCAACAAAACATGAACCTTCATTGTCCTGGAATAAAGAAATTTAAATCCCCCAGTACTATTGAGTTAGCAGCAAGATTTTAAGGTAACTGTATTTTCAATGAAAAAATGTGACACTCTGCTAGTTGAAATGCACACATGCATCATAATAGTAGTGAAATGCAACAGTTAATCTGATGCAATTCTTTGTATGCAGTACCAAAATCATAATTATACTAAGCCAACACACTAGCATCTTCATGACAAAATATATCAACTTTCATGGATTTACCTGTCTTAAACACTCTAATGCTTGCACTTAACCAGTGAGAAGTATCTATTAAAATGCCCTTACTCAACTTCCTAACTTTACAAACAACATTACTACCAATATACTTACACCACCCAATTAAAATAGTCTGCATTACAATTGGGTTAAATACAATTACATTCATAAGTGGACTGTTCTATGCATGGTCTATTATACTGTGCATAGATGACTAAAATTTAATGTTACCAAGCCCAGCTGGTTCTCATGACAAAAATCAGGTAACTATAATAAAGTTCTGTACACCATGAAAGCTAGTACAACCCCCTCTGAAGCATCACTCATTTGGATACATTTTATGCTACTTACAACCATTGACATGTAGTGGCATGTTCACTTACAATTTCCTCTTCTAGTTGTGGAGATAACTGTACCAGTCATAGTTTCTTCATTTCTCATCACTTATTTTTTTGCAACTACACCAGTGACTTTAAAAGTAAACAAACTGGACAATTTCCTTCTTCTCCATTCAGGAAATATGCAATTATGAGTAATGGTACTGCAGCAGCATATAAATGGGGCAGTGGTCAATATCTGCAAATACAGTAACAAAGAAAATGTTATGTATCTTAACAGCTTTCATAGCAATAAAATTCAGTCAAATTTTTGCAGGCTGACAGCCATACCAGGTGGTTCAAATTCACCAACATTTCACAGACCAACTCTGTCTCCAGCATGAGAGTTATGATATCAAAATCCTGATGATAAAGACACAGTCAATATCTGAAACATTTCTGTATATGAGCCACCTGATGAGGCTGTCAGCCCAAGAAGATTTTATAGAACAAAATGTCTTTAACATCACAGTCAAACTACATGTCTGAAAATCCATACTGATTTTTAATACATGCTTACACTTACATTAAACATGCTGTATAATGGATGATATTAAAAACCATGGTGATATCATATTTTTCATTCCATACAAAGCTATAAATAACCACCAAGTTTAAAGGGTCTATTAGTCTGCACATTTAAATGTACATGTAAACAAAATCTCAATTTTCTTGTTTAACGTTACATCATTATAATTCTTACAAGTCATTTCAGAACTCACATTAACAATCTAACATGCTCTAAAATTTATAACATGGAGCCATGCTTCCAAACTGCTTAACTTTTTGGCAACTATATCATATGATTAATTGTATGACTTTACTTTAAGCTTTCCAAGTGATTCACCATCAAAGCTGCTCCTTTCTTCAGTTTGCAGTACAGCACTGGGCTCAGCTAGGGGAACTTGCTGCCTCCATATTATGGGTCAAAGTGATATACAGAAAGTGTTTAAGTCATATAAGCAGGAGGTCTTGTTGGTCCCAATGGCTCACATATTCCTGTATTTTCCATCATAAAATTCTTTGGCTACAAACCATTTCCACTTTCCCTCTATACTGCACAGCCGCAAAGCAAACTTATGTTATGGAAGAGCCTGATGTCAGGAGCACTGACCCTTCCATCAAAATCCAGGCTCACAAAAATATACACAGTTCTCTCACATTATAATTCAAGCTCAGCTTAAAAATTGCGTAACAGATCTTGCTGTGTGAGTTCATGTACCTCATCAAATGATGATATTGAACTATAATTAATTACTGTGATATAGTTTCTTCTGCTACCTGCAATGTACATGCCTCCTTCCCCATGTTGCATACAGACATTCAGAAGTTGTGGGATGTACAAAGAAATTTAGTTGTCTTGGGGAGGCTCCATAGCACATATGACAGCTTTCATAACGCTAGCAGCAGCTAGAGCAGCGTATGGCTGCCACTCTGAGCGACGAGAACCATCACCACGATAATCTGCCACACCACGAAGACACAAGAAACTGTCACGACAGTTCCCAAGTACTGAATCTAGGACAGCATCCAATTCCGAGTCAAACACCAGAGCACCACATTTTGAGGAGAACATTTGCCGCAGTCTATCGTCTCGTGACACAGCTCGTCCTGATGCTACTGGGGATAGGTGAAGAACTGGACAACCAGTCTCCCTGGTATAGTAACAAAATCACAACAAAATTTCACAACAGCAAAACATATGTCTGAAATACATATGACAATGGTGTACTGGAAGAACAAGACAACCAATCTCCCTGTCAAAATAACAATATTAAAACATGGTTTCAAAGTGCAGATACAAAAACATATGGCAGTGCTGTAGTTGAAGAATTAAACAGTCACCCTGTCTTTGTAACAAAATAAAAACAAGGTTTCAAAATAGGGACACAAATGCCTCAGATAAACACAGTAACGCTGCAGTTGCCTTAACCATTTCTGACATGATGACAATGAAATGTGCAAAAATGGCCATATTAGATCCAAAATGTTTGTATGTTTATCTTTTCTTTACATATGAAGGTAAGAACTGTTGAACATCATTTTATAAATTTTTATCAGAAATTTTAGTGAACATCATTCATCGACACATTACAACTCTGGTTAAAATCAAACAGTAATGACAGCCACATTACATGAAGTACTTACATGCATTTCTGCACACATCTCAAGCATAATTCAGAACAATTTATCAAAGAGAAAAATGAAAAATATTTCATGAACCATACACTTTTTCCATTAGTCTTTATGCTTTTCAAGGTAACTAAACAAAACCTCTTTTTAGGATGTGCCATCAAATTTTACATCCATTTGGCTCATATGTTTGTTCAATGCTACAACTTCAAAAGGTGCCACTCATAATTTGCAAATCTCAAAGAAAGACAGTGAATACATCAGAATAATAACACTAGGCTACATTTTCTTACTTCCTGTAAATACAATTTTATATTGTTGTGATTTAGGAACAGTACGCAGAAAATGTTACAAAATGCTTTAGGATGTGATTCACATATTGTAATTCAGCGGTATGCAGATTTTACAAAAACCTAGAAGCCACCTCAAAATTGTAGGGTGCGAGCACTGTGAAGGTATCCTTCACAGTGCTCGCACCCTACAAGGCAGTGCCCCACAACCGCTACCAACCACATCCAGCAGAACCAGCGCAGCACACCACATGCAGTAACATACGTCTTGTTCTCCTGAAGATGGGCATAATGATGCCCGAAACATGTTGAAAAATTGTTAAAAATAAACATCTAACTGTTGCATCTTGTTGGTTTTCTCTCTCACTTCACAATTTGCTCACGATGCACGGTCACAGAAACCTAAAGATTGCTCAACATGTTTCAGATGTTAATACGTCCATCTTCAGGAGCTAGCGAGTACTTGTTGTGTTGTGTAGGCTGACTTGAGGCGTGCTGGTGTTATGTAGCGGGATTGTCTGTTGGTGATGT
>Ga0136643_10019496_pt1 | contig 10245 bp, 7 predicted proteins | sample TergutLab28metaG_FD_96883 | JGI IMG/M metagenome (GOLD analysis project Ga0136643, IMG submission 96883) | Labiotermes labralis P1 segment gut microbial communities from Petit-Saut dam, French Guiana - Lab288 P1 (version 3) (version 3) | ecosystem: Host-associated > Arthropoda: Insects >... | reverse complement strand
TTAATTCCGGTGCAAGGGATTCCTGATCGCACAGAGTTTTCGCTCTGTGTACCAGGGACGAGAGGACTGAGTGTTTGTTGGCTGGATGGTGATGGGATTTTTGGTGTAGGTAGAGGTTTGTGTGGGTGGGTTTCCGATTGACTTTGTGCCCAAGAGAGCAGTCCATCTTCCTGTGTATGTCGATATCCAGAAATGGGAGGTGACCTGCTTCTTCTATTTCCATGGTGAATTGTATTTTGTTGTGAATCCCATTGAGGTGGTTTAGGAAATCCATTAGTTTTTCTTGTCCATGTGGTCATCTGGCCACATGGACAAGAAAAACTAAACATCTGGTATATGCCATTCTGTGTAGGTAACCTTCTGGTATGCAGGTTCCATCCAAATCTGCATACCAGACGGTCATCTACACAGAGTGACATATATCAGATTTCGTATTGATTTAATTAATTCTGCTGACAATGGACATATAGCTGACCGAAATATGTAGAGACTAGAAATAAACATACGTGAAAAAGAACTGTGCGTCAAGTTGGTTATTTGCAAAGATTATAACGAGATGCACGGTCAATAAAACATAAACCTAAACAAGACACAGTTTCGTACGGAGTCACGAAATAAAACACTTGGATAATCCCCACAGCAGCACAACGCAAATACATTGCCCTTTGTACTGGGCACCAGGGAAAGTAAATCGTCTCCATACAGCAATCCGTTTAAACAACTAGGCTGCAAGCCTTGTAGGTCGCTTATCTCCAGGTTTCCCTTTATACCTTCTTCCCTGACATTTAAATTAGTTTTAATAGAACACTAAAGCAGAGTAGGGTGTCTTATCTTTGCTGAAACAATAAGGTTAGTTACTCTGCCAAGGAGAATATCTTTTCTGCCAAGGATAGGCCCAAAATACATTACGGTGCTTTCAAGTGGGAGTTTTAAACTGTTTTCCATGAAAGATTATTATGCCCTGAGTTCTGGATAGCTGATGGTGGCGCCCTCGACACAGGGTCCTATAATATGATCAGTGATCTAGAAGCCGCGGTAGGGGTTGGAGCGGAGCGTTCTTTTCACGGCCTGAGATATCTTTCCTGTCTTCTAAGAGTTGCCAAATCATGCTCACGTAGGGTAATTTCTCTTTGCAGTATATCTTGAGGCAGCAGCAGGGGGCTAAAGTGTAAGGTGACGACTAAAAGAATCATGCGAGGGAAGGGAGGTTTAGGGGAAGAAGAAGTGATTCTTCCTTATAAAAACAGAAGTATTGTGGGACATCTGGGAGTATTTTACATTTTTTCCGAGGTTGTATATTCGTTTGGAGCGTTACTCTTACGTTATCAATAAAAGTAAAAGAAGGGTTCTTTCCTGTATGGTTCTGACGATGGTGTGTGACATTTGCTCATAGACCTTTTGGGTTCTTTCCATCCTCTATGTTGAAATATAATACACCGCTTTTCGGGGAAAATTTCAGAACCCTTCTTCAGGCTTGGTTCTTATAAATCAACTGTCACTGCATGGTTATTTTTGACACTGTAACTACATCCGCAATGAAGCCAAATTAGTATATGGCACGTATTCCAAAAACAGTTTAGAAAATACAGTTAGGCAAATTTTACTAGACACCAAATGCACAAAATACCCGTCTGGTCACTGCAAATATTGCCTCTCATTAATCTGTAGCAACGTGTGGGCTAAAGAAGAACAGTCAAGATTGTGAACTAAAATCTCCAACACAGGGCTAAGATACTGATAGATTGGCCAGGGTTTAGTATGGCGGATCGTACAATGGGACCTTCGCGCAGAGAGACTGACTGTGGCTCGGCATTGGAACAAGATGTTCTGACAAATAGACTGACTGGGGTTCAAGTTAGAATTAGACATTTTAAACACGGATTGGCTTGGGCTCGTTATTGAAAAAACGCGTTCAGACAGACTATGCCTGAATTCAGTTTAGAATAAGGCGTTCTGGCCGATTATATTTACCAGTAAAATTGAAGGGTTAAAAACTAATCTGAAGCTTTGATCATACTAAAATGCAATATGTAGTTTGGTGAAAGGAAGATTTATTGAAATTCCAAAACAGATCAAAGGATCTTCTGTACAAAACTTTTCAAATTGCAGCAGGAAATGTCTGCAGACCTACGCCTTAGAACGCACGACCATCGTGAACGGCCCCTCCTACGTATGCGTAGATAGAATGAGATGTCCGAGAAGATATTTTCATTATCAATTCAAGCAACATAGAAAGAACACAAACACTGTATATTGATTTCAACTGTAAAATGCAAGAAATAATTTGACGATTCCTTCCTTGTGGAATACGACGCTGTGTCAATGGTTATCCGGGTCCTGGTATTTCGAGGTAATGTCATGTCATCGTCTTCAAGAACCGATATTTCCTGGAACCTAGAACTTTGTTAGTATCTGTTTAGCCTTGAAGATAAAGGCTCAGCGTTGTCTCTACAGGTCTGGATCCGATTACCCAGAGACGTAACGTCATTCCCAAAAAGAAAACTTAGTCCTCTTCTGCATGATAGCAAAAACCGCAAACCCTACACGAACAAATCTGTTGAAGACATGTCAGTGGTCCTTTAGCCGACATGAAACATTTAGCATAAATCATATTCCATCCCATCGTTCAGACCTCAAGTAAACTCAGCTACTGTCAAAGCGAAGCCAATAAATCAATCACCTCTTGGTATCGATGTCTCCTAGACGGAAACAGTAACAATATGTTTGGTCTATTCTACACGCTATGTTGTATCATCTGCCCTCATAATGTACAAGAGTACCTTGAAACAACATCATGCGTCGAATTTTATCGCCTCTGGTACAAATGTTGAGGCCAGTTTCTTTAGCTTGCGTAATAGGAGACGTACCAAATAATTGCTTGTAAGTGTGACTGACATGTTTCTGAAATAACAATATTTATTATCCAAAATTATTTTTAATATTTAAATATACCTGTAACACAAAGTAACAGTGGAGTTTTCCGTCATCAATTCATATCTTACAAGATATAAAAACTAATCCTTTGGCTAATTTAAATAAATTTGGAATCCCGCTCTTAAGTACGAGTTTCGGACAGAAAGTAAGGTTATAGTGCGCGTATTTTGGGTAAATAATTTTCAACAGTTCAGAGTTAAACGTACTGCTATTTCACTGTTGTACAACATAGTCCCGTCCAGAACTGAGGCACTTATCCAATTGCAACAGAAGCCCGTGCATTGTGTTGTCGGCCATCTTATCAGAATTGTTTCAACCTAGCGGACATCTTAAATTTTTCCACTCCAAGACTTTGCTTCAGCACTAGAAGCAGTCACTGCTCGGCCAATAATTAATTGTTACAATCAAAACCATTATAATTTCTTTAGTTACAAATTTTAAACAACTTTCAATGCGTTGATATACATGTAGTAATTCAATGATCCAGGGTTGAGGAATTTTCATCTTGAGAGCTAGGGGAAACCCCTTAAATTGAGGTCAACTGACATCAGGGACATACCCAATAGTATCGGATTTAAGTGTCAATATATGTTATTGGCAGATCTGAGAGGGCCAAAAATGGAAAGACGGAATACCGTAACGACGTAAGTCAAGTCATTTCCTCAGTTCAAGCTGCGTGACACAACCCCGATAAGAATACGTCCTCTTGTGACATCCGGGCCCAAAACCACATTTTCTAAGCTTCAAAAAGCGAACTACACTTCTGAAAACTGTAACTCTCAAACTCAATGCCTAGCCTTTCCAGTTTAGTACCTTAGTTTCTGAGAGGGTTTGGCAAACTGTATGTTTGTGTATCGACATAAAAATTATTTTGAATAAAATTTATTTTACTGTTTCTTAAATCTCATCAATCCATGAAGGGTCTATGTTTTCTTCAGACAAATTCGACGGAAAGCTTTTATTAAGACGTGGGTCTCACAATTACTGTGCACGTGGTATATATTGCAATAAATATGTAAATTACAATTCTTTTTCCCCATGGTTCTGCGGCCCAACGCGGTCCATGGTCTCCTCATTCTTGAGGTTTATAGATCACATATGACACACCACAGTCCGTAGAACTTCTGTGGACGAAATGATCACGTACAGTTAAAAACACGCAACATTCACAACAGAAAAATATCTATGACCCCTGGAGGAATTCGAACCCACAATCCCAGCAAGCGAGAAGCCGCCGAACCACGCTTTAAATCGCGCGGCCATTGGGACCGGCTAAAATAAACTTGTATGAAATAATATTGTGGGTCTCCACAGAACCAGATAATAAATACGCTCCAAAGGTAATAACACGCAATAGTAACTGAACGTTATTCTAGCAATTCCATGTCGGTACTAATTGAAACGTAACATATGAGCACACGACATTTTTTTTCGTGTCGCAGTAGCCCATAATGTGCTAGGACCTCCTCATTATTAAGTCTTCAAGATCACACTCGGAACATCACAATCTATAGGACTCCTCTGGACGACTGATAAGCCCGACGCAGAGAATTCTACCTGATAACACACATACTCACAACATACAGACATCCACATAACAAAGAATTTTGTGTGTTACATGTACAGTCGAAAACAACTATATAGTTGTGTTCGACTGTACGTGTGATACACAAAATTCTTTGTTATTGAACCAACACAACGGGGATGACGCAGCTCAAGACAGATATCCACGACCCCGGCGTGATTCGGACCCCCCAGTGTCAGCAAGCGAGCGGCCGCAGACCTGCGTCTTAGACCTAGTGGCTGCTGGGATTAGCATGAGCACACGACGTGTGGCATGACACTGAGATCTAAATTTTGAGTCTCTTGTTTTTACGTTTTATATAATTTTCACTATGGGCAACCGCGGTAACACAGTGGTTAATGTGCTGTGCTACAAATCGGAAGGTCGTTGATTCGATCCCAGCTGGTGTCATTGGAATTTTTCATTGACATAAAATCCTTCCGATTGCAGTATGGCCCTGTGGTCGACTCAGCCTCTAACGAAAATGAGTACCAGGAGCATTTCCTGGGGGTAAAGGAGGCCGGTGCATAAGGCTGACAAACTTACCACCATCCTGTGCCGTTTTCACGAAATCTGGGAAGCTTAATTTCCTGGAACCCTCTGGGTCACTGCAGACCTGTGATGGGACTGCTTTACCTTTATCTTCATAATTTTCACTATGTATAGTGCTTACAGCCTGAAATGGCTTTATTTAAGCCTCAACGTGCTCTCTAATGTTGGGACAATTCAGCTACCTCCAAAATGTTTCGGCCCACACGGGCCGTTGTCAATGAGGTCAGTATTGCCATAATTGGAGTTATCAAAGGCTCTACATGCGATAGAGTAGAGCGAAGACTTGGTCTGTAGCTTGAGTATCCCGTTGTTGTGATATTGCAGATAAAACAAACAAAACAATAAACCATTATTCACTAGTTGTTTGCTAGAAAATACATTTCTGATAACAAATACCAGGCACCGTTCGGGGGTTTTTTTTCGTAAAACGGTCATCTGGCATTATTATCAGAAATACAGGCAAGGTATGCACTTATCGTATATAGAGAAATATTGCCTATTAGAGAGGAGATCTCATTCCGGGTTAACTAGTAATACTTCTGCGTATAAATAGCTCATGTCTCCTTCACATTTTGTACTCGTGGGTGATGACAGCTATATAAATATGTACCACGTTTTATACATTAAAATAATATTGCTTAACGGTGGCTAGTTTCTTTTACAGCGATAACTGATCCTCTGTAATTGTTACATAAATTTATCTCAAACCGTCCAATGTCTGTAAACCTGAGCCTAAACAGAAGACAGGTAATGATAATCGTGACTCGCACCCAAAGTATTTTCCTCCCGAGTAGTAATTTGTTAGGATTCCTCCATGTTTACCGTCACCTTCTCTATCCATAACAAAACTGAAATCTATGCTAAAAGATTAATAGAAATTTGTAAGTTAGCTTCAATGTTAACACTCTCACTAATTTCTTCGCCAACACTTTTCACTGTTTGACGGTCACAATTCCACTAAAAATGATGCACAGATTACAAGAATATGGAAAGAATACCTTATATTTTTCTTTTCAAATTATACATTACGTTATGCATAATATTAAAATGATATACAGGGTAATTCATTAGTCCCTATGGAACTTCCGAACTGGGCTGCGCAACAACCAATATAGACACAGCAGGGTGGACATATCGAGCAACTGTAAGGTATGACAGAAACTTGGAATGTCTCTCCCTCTGTTGACATGCTCCCCTTCGGCGTGACCATCCCGGCTGCTGTACTGCAGAGGTCGGAAATCCCGAAGGAACTTACGAATTGCCCTGTATAAAGTGCACTAATCAAATGTTACAGGCCTACATTTATGCCAAATGCTCAAATGTCTTCCCCAAACATCTCTGAAAATATGAAAAAAAAAAGTTTTAATTGCCCAGTGTGCAATAATTTAATTCAACAGCGATCAAACCTCCTTACAGTCACATAACAATATTAACTGCCATGGTAAGTCCGACGATGGTTAATTAATCAGAGAAATAATCTTCTGTTTTGGGCCCTACCCCTTGTATATTTTTTTAAAAAAAGCAATAAGTTTCGGACGCAGAGCCGGCATCTGAAATGTCGTGCTTAATGAAAAAATAGATGACGGACGAAGTCCAAAGAAGGAAGAATATTTCAGTGATTATAAAATTTAGTGAAATGGAAGTGCCATCATTAAGTACATCTTGAGGGGACCCGTAAACCTGGCAGGTAGCGACATTTCAAGCCTGCGTTCTTTCATACTGTGACCTTATGTGGCAACCAAAACCCCCCTAGGATTGTAGTGTCAGAAGAAGAAGAAGAAAAAGACCTTACGTGTAAATCGGTTTAATTTGCAATCCCGGTACTGTTGAACAAATAATCAGCCCTATCTACTGTCAAACACAACCATTAGCTATCCTTGCTGAATTTGCGTAATGTCCCACATATTTAGAAGTAATATTTCATTGTCATATGACCCGTGTTGCTAAGTACTGAGGTTTCTTAAAAGCCTATCTGTTGCATGTCGGCGGCATGTGATTTATTTAAACAGGGACAAATACATTAAACTCCGTGATAGTGGCGTCGGTACAGCGACTGGCTACGTATCGGACGGTCCGGGGCTCACCAACTGGGGAGGCGTGACTTCCCGTACTCGTCCAAAGGGACACCTAGGCCCACACTGCCTCTTGCACATTGGGTACTGGCTCTATTTTCGGGAGGTAAGGCGGCCGGAGCATGGCATTGTTCACCCGCCCCTATCCAGGGCCGAGGTTAGAGAAAGAGTAGAACTACTTGTACCTCACCTCTGCGCTTTCATGACGTGTTTTATGGTGACATTTACCCTACGGTACTGTACACCACTTGCATGTTAATTATCTCAAAAGGTCAAAAACGCGAAACCATTGGTAATGAGCTACTGGTTTGAAACATGTGGGGCACTCTTCAAATATCAGCAGAGATAGTTGCTTATTTGACAGTAAAAGGAATGTTATTTAGTACTTCCATGTAATTTCATTGAGTTTCAACCCCTGTCGATCTAAATGGCAGTGCATATACAAGACAACCTACACTTCTTTCTTTCTTTTTCTTCCTCCGGTTTTCATTTTCTCCACCTTCCTTTCATTTTCTGTTTTCATTGCAAACCATCTTCCTTTCTTCATTTCTATCATTTTTTTATCTTCTCCTCTTCGGTCTTCCTTCCTCCCTCTCTTCTATATTGCCTTTGTCACATCATCATCGACTTTTACAATCAATTTTTCTCGTCTGCTGAAATTTACTTTCCCTATAAAGCGTCTAGGTTAAATGTGGGCAAAGCCAGATTACTATACAGTTACTACCAGGAACGTGGGCCTGACGCTGACCAGTCTCCTAAAGCCCTTAAACATGCGTGGTTGTATAATGTCTTCCAGGGAGCGGTGCCTAATTAAGTATAGTGACAGCTTAACCTTTATGACTTATACTATTGCTCTTCGCTTGTAACACGCAGCCGAAATTATGATAAGACTACTGTATCGAACCTATTGACACAAGTTGCTCCAGACAAGTGCTTGAGTTATCCTCCAACTTTCTTCTCTAGATAACAAAACACAACTTCCCTCGCTTGTTCCTGCCGCTATGCTTTTGAATATCGAACTTTTCCATCGTGCACGCCGTCGGTCTCTCAGGGCACGTTTATCTTCCACAATGAAATTCTTGTCCTCTCTCTTCACATCCCCCTTTTTCCAAGACCATAACCTGACTCTTCTCCACTTCCCCTTCAAACCGTTTGTACTCTTCTTCCTTCTGCCGTTCAGCTTTCTCACCTTCTTCATCCAGCAAGGTGATCTTCCCTTTGCCTACCGCACCCCGCACGAACTCGCTGTGCCAAGCCTCGCACCTTATCTCTTTATGTAAATTTTTCTCACATGAAAGCAACCAGCGGCACTAAACTGCCACACAGCAGCAGCAAGGGCAAGAGCCATGGGAAAAGGACAGATCGCGGCGTTTTCCTTATGACTTGTCTTTCATTGCCTCTTTCCAACTGTACTCATGTGAACTACGCTTGCAAGAATGACATTTTTTATGCTGCAATATGAAGTTGGGACAACAATATTCAAGCTGTCATCGTGTAATTGTAATCCTGTTCGTATACTGGAAGACATCAGATGCTGTATTTCTATGACAAGGTCAGAAGCAACAGAGAAACAATGAAAATAAATAAAAAAATAATAATATATAAACATATGTTTGTGGTAAGTTATTTACTAATATATAACTTTAAATCTTCTTTACTTACGCCTTTAAATAAAGTTATTCACACAAAGAATTCACGATTATTGGCTGATATGTTTTAACGCATAATAGAATGAGCAGCATAATACCTCTATCAACCGTAGTTCTGAAATAACAAAAAATTGGGGCCACTCGGAATTTAAATAACGATGCTAGAAGCAGTGTGTCGATTGTTCCTCTACTTTGTGGCTTCCTCACACCATTGCTTGTACATTCATATTTAGGACCTGTCCTATCTAGCTCAGTTCTGTAACACAACTCACAAGTTGGATGTTAATTACTAGTTTGCTAAGTGCACCTAATGTAGCACGATTACTTTATGCACCTGTTCTGTTCTATGGGTCAGTGCGTGCGTGTTAGTTCCTACCAGAACTCCGCCAACTTGCAGGTTCTCCTACGCATGCGGAGTTAACTTTTAATGTCAAAAGTTAAATTTTATCCCTAAGGTTGTAGAATTAGACACTAAGTTGACACCAGGTGTACGTTGTGCGAATATTGTGTGTCTATGACTTCCAGAGATTGTGGCATATTTTTTATTGTCCAGTGTCATTCCTTCGTCTCGTAACACAGAAACAGCCGCTAGACCATTTAACCTTTTTGTCATTTCTGCTTCCATGCATTAGGCATTACCGCAAAGTCTAAATATTGCTTGAGATACCAAACATTACCGTGTCATAAGACCACTTTTGCACAGTGAAGACCAGAAAGTTTATATAATGTTAGTGTAAGAGCAGATAAACGCAATCCGCCGATAAACAGTTTTACAGGAGACAGGAAAACTTTTTACAGATTAATAATAGACAAGAACTTCTGCATGTTGGCCCTTTATTGAAATACAAGGATAATAATTTTTTTCGTTTTGTAAACACAACACTTTCACAGAAGGTGTGTTTGTAAACCAACTGTCTAACAATGCGGGAATCTTAGTCTGACGTATTCGTATGATAGAAGCCTAAAAGATACACTATTTCTCAACTTTATTTTTATATACAACTTTACATGTTTCGAGCAGACATATTGTCCATCATCAGGAGTCTTGATACTGTATTTATAACAACTGGTAATTGTCATACTATTTATTTTGACTGTCTGTTAGCAGACAGTCAACATACATGAATATATTAGGGAGAGTCAAATAAAAACCTTAAAAGTTTATATATATATATATATATGTTTAAGGCTTTCATTTGACTCACCCTCGAATATATATCAGGTACTCGACGAAAAGTTTCAGTTTAAATGGAAGCCTTCATTGGGCTGCATATATAAAAGATAAAATATTCACCGTTGAAGAATAAAAGACCAACTGCATGTCACTTGCTATATTATTTCACTTCTTATATGCTCAACATGTTTCGGACATTAATATATCCATCATCAGGAGCTTACGACTATTCTGCTGAATTACCACAATGATCGTGTGTTCTTGGTTCGTTGTGTGTTGGAGATTTGGTGTGGTTGGGTT
>Ga0136643_10019495_pt1 | contig 10245 bp, 4 predicted proteins | sample TergutLab28metaG_FD_96883 | JGI IMG/M metagenome (GOLD analysis project Ga0136643, IMG submission 96883) | Labiotermes labralis P1 segment gut microbial communities from Petit-Saut dam, French Guiana - Lab288 P1 (version 3) (version 3) | ecosystem: Host-associated > Arthropoda: Insects >... | reverse complement strand
TGTGTCCCTTGTTTGAGTACTGTCTGTCACTTGTTTGAGCGCTGTATGTCACTTGTTTTAGAGATGTGTCCCTTGTTTGAGTACTGACTGTCACTTGTTTGAGCGCTGTATGTCACTTGTTTTAGAGATGTGTCCCTTATTTGATTACTGTCTGTCACTTGTTTGAGCGCTGTATGTCACTTGTTTTAGAGATGTGTCCCTTGTTTGAGTAATGTCTGTCCCTTATTTTAGCGATGTGCCCCTTGTTTGAGTACTGTCACTTGTTTGAGCGCTTTATATCACTTGTTTAGCGATGTGTCCCTTCTTTGGGTAATGTCTGTCACTTGTTTGAGCACTGTATGCCACTTGTTTTAAGGCCGTCACTTGTTTTAGCAATGTGTCCCTTGTGTTAACGATGTCTGTCCCTTGTTTTAGCGATGTGTCCCTTGCTTGAGCGCTGTCTGTCCCTTGTATTAGAGATCTCAATTGCAGTAATAATTAAGGAATATATATATATATATATATGCTTTTGGAAAAACCGAGATAATTTCGGGATATACACAGAAAAGGATGTATAGATCTATCGTCCCTTAAATTATCCGGTATTCTTAGTCAGTATTAAATCAAATGAAAATTGTACACAGAGTTTTGTAAACCTGTCAGTTTTAAATTTTGTGAATATCCATCGGGAGTTCTCTGTTACGTCCTGACAGACAGACAGACAGACATATCCTGGCCGAAATTAATATGTTCTATTTTACAACTCTGCTTTTATAAAGTCCCAAAATTCGAAAAGAAACGTAAATTTGTATAACTGAAACGCCTCGGAATTAACGTCCGGACTATTAAATTGGAAGCAAATTTGTCATTTTGAGGATGGACGTAGTATATTCCGCCGAACGTTTGGCTAGAAGACTCCAAGTTTTATAACCATGCTCATATCGCAGTAAGAGTTCTTTCCCCGCGCGGGGGGGGGGAAGGCTTATGCATAAAGTGTTTGTAAGAGTGTGTCGTTATCTGCAGTAAGTAACGTCTCTGTCCTGAGGAGGTACTCAAGAAATTATCCGAGTTTTTAATTATATTTTTATTATGAACACGAATTTAATTAAGTGAACCAAGTAAAGGCATTCTCGTAGTACTGAAGGCATTCCTGAAGATTGCCAGGTAGGCAGAAGCGTGTAGGAGAGGCTCAATAATAAATTCTGTGAACCATGAATATGTACAATTTTGGTTGTAACATCTGATAACATTTCCTGCATTTCATGGAGTCTTAAGATTCACTACCGTACTTACAAGTGGACATCACTTGTTAATTTCCATTATAAACTCAAATTCAACCCACAACCTCAAAATTTGTTTAAGATCAATTTTAATATTATCTTTCAATCCAAGTATTTGACTTCAAAGTATGCCATGTAAATATTTATTACTTAACTATCGTTTCCTCTTATTATTTACATATGACACGTAGTCGTGATCTTCTTTTTTCCTTTCTTAAAATAAATCCCATTAAATTGTAGATTATTGTGGATATTCCTAGGTTTAAGATGGATCTTACAAAACATGGTGCAAGGGTGTGGACTGGATTTTTGTGAGTCAGAGTAGAGAAGAGTGGCTTGTTTTTGTTCGTATGGAAGTTAGTTTTAGGTTATGAAGGAAGGAGAAGAATATGATGCAAATGAGTTACTGAAATCCTGTCAAGCAGCAATCTGCTGCATAGAGTTAACGGAATATTAAGGTTTTTGCTTGTGTCCAATGCATAGGAAGTTCAGTCAGACGACCATGGTGGCCATCGTTAATATAGTGATTATTCCGTGGCAAATTTTTAACATTACTGACTGTATAGAAGGAACACTTTCGCTTCTGTCATTGTGGTTTTCTCTTCAGAGATGCTTCTCATCCACAAATCAATACTCTTGCTACAACAGCAAAGCGCTGGGATGGGGACACACACACACACCAAGTACAGCTATGGCCCGCGCATTGTGCAGCGGAAATTTGAATATTTTACACACGCAATCCATCAGACGATGTTGATGCTGCAGTGAATTCTGGTATAAAGCATTATGCTTCGTGTAATATGAACAGCGCGTTTTATTCCGTCATATCGAATAGACCAGCTTGACGCCAACACCTGAAATCTGCTTTCTTGATGTGCTGTTTGAATCTCTGGACACAACACCGTTATTTTCTTCAGTCTCTCACTTGGAATGCCAATGTAAATCACTAATCTACCGCACTCCACTTGAGATAGTTCTTGTGTACCTTAGAGTCACGAGATCCCAACCTTGTATGGTATCATAAGGTTTATAACCGTGTTCACAAAATCTGGTAGAATTTTTTTAGGATGGGCGCGGTGAATGAAGCCCCGTATTCTCATACCCTTTTTCTCTAATTATTACCAAAAAATTCGACAGGCATGGCTTTAACGCGTTATGCGATTACAGGGGAGAGTTTCGGGTTGTGGTTTGCTTCTTCTTTCCCCTTTTTAAGCTTTTGAAGCCCAGTGGCAAGTATGCACCTATATACCACGTGCGGTGTCACGTCGCACGTTTCCGTATAATTTTCATAACTAATACCAACTATTTAGCTAAACAATATTAAACAGCTGGCCTTGTATTACAGACGGAATGTATTATCTGTAATTATCTTATATGAGCATGCTTAAATTTATTAAATGATGATATTTTTCTCAATTTTGGCTTATGTGTGCTGTGGTAGTGCCAAGAGAAAAGAAGAATATTTACTATGTTTGTAAGTGTATAGTTATGGCAGGGAATTTAAGTGTATCTTTAAACGCATGTCCTAGATGTCCAAATACTGAACGTTCATTGAACGATGCCTTTAAGAACACATCAGACTGGCTCCTTAACCCCTTGTGGTTTCCTCTTCAGTTGAGCGGGTCTGAGGACCAGCCGCTTCTACACCGTAATAAAGAAAAGGAGAGAGATTTCGAGAAGGTCATAAAATGTGTTGTAAAATGTCTTCCATACGAAAGTCGGTAGAAGGGAGAGAAAAATAAAATATTACAGTGTCGTCCATGTGTGATGTGCATTGGAACATATTTCGTCAGTGTGACCTAATAAAAATAAGAGCAAACATCATGCTTACTGAATAATTAGTTTTGTCATTAAATATATAATTAAGTCTATATATTATTTTTAAAGGGATTGGGTTTTGTGGCATTCTTTGCAAGTGTAGAAGCCAGTTCCGTCTGTATTCATCTATCTTGTCTAGTATGCCTGTAGTCCGTAGATCGCGGCGTATGTAGTCATTTGTTTTGTGGTCATAAAGGGTGTAGCCTGCCAGAAGTCTCAGTAACTTCATTTCTGCCACTTCAATTCTTCGTCTTTGTAAGGCTGTTAGAGTCCAATTTTCTGAACCATATAAAAATGTAGGTAAAAATAGTGTGTTGTATATTTTCAAAATAATTTCCGTTCTCACTTTATTAACAATCCACGTCATTTTATGAATCTTTTTGTGTCTGAAAAATGTGTTCGTTACTTTTAATTCATTTACTGATGCAAATTCTTTTAGTTTGTGTCCATTACTGTTAGTAGTAATTTCACGATTTGTACCCAAATTTCCGTCAATAGGAATATTTCCAACTCTTGCATTATAATCTCCGGCAACAACAATGTAATCGTTTTTATTTATTTTGTCTATCTGATCTTGGAGGGTTTCATAGAATTCTTCTGTTTGTTCTGTTTCCCTTCCTCGGGGCATAGACAGCTAGTAATGTTAAATATCCTCTTTCAATCTGTATCTTAATTGAAGAATTCTTTAATTTACAAACACGTAACTATGTATTGGAAGACCGAAGAAGCGTTGGCGCGAACAGCTGTAATTCTGGAGACGGAACGGATCAAAGAGCCCAAGCCTTGATGTTTATGATAATTATGATGATATTATTATTTTTAAAACCTTCCTGTTTTGAGCAGCTAGCATTAGACGCCATAAGTCATTTTATTATAATTTTCAAATTTTTTCTTTTTTTTCACATTGTGCCGTGCATCTTTATATAATCAAAGCTTTATTTATTCACCAACTGGTGCACTAGTGAATTGCCTTCAAAACAGTATTAAAATTTACATTAAAACAGCTCCGACACGTTTCGGTGTTACAGTTACACCATCATCAGGGAGCGCGTTGAATCTTGCTTACTAAAGTTACAGTTATAACTTTACCAGACGTGCAATCGAAGTCAAATGCTAAGCAGTCATACGAATTAGAGACATTCATAATTACTTACTTACTTACTTACTTACTCACTCCATGGTGCAGAGTCCTTCTTGAGAAGCTAACTGGGTTGCAGCTAGTCAAGAAATTCCCCGCATTTCATGGAACCCGAAGGTTCATTACCGCACTCACAAGCGTCCGCCACCTATCTCTATCCTGGGCCGGCCCAATCCAGTCCATATACCCACATCCTACCTGCTGGAGATCCACCCTAATATTATCCACCCATCTACGCCTAGGTCTCCCCAGTGGAGAGACATTCATACATACACATCTAATAGTATACTTTAAAATGAGACACAAAATATTTCCATCAATTTTCTTTATTATCTTTCGTCATCATCTCCCCATCGGACTCTGTACGAACTCTGTTGCCCGTAAGTTATACTTAAATACTCAGAATACGTTTAAGAATAACTACTCTCGTTTCTGGTATTCTTGGAAATCTGTGTCAGATAATAAAATGTTCTACTCTTTCGAAACTTTATTACTTCTTAGAAATTATTTCTATACTAAGAAGCAACAATATGGTTAGGTTTATCTCAGGTTACTCTTTTATTTAAACTGAAACGTTTGATTTGTATGTAAAGAAACAAAAATGGAAAAATTCTTGTTTCTTTCATACTGTCACGTATTCCATTTTAATTTACTGAAATCATTTTCTCTCCTAGCTCTTGTAATTTGAAAGCAAATATTCTCGGCCCCCCCCCCATCTCTGTAATATTAAAGTTTTGAAAGAACAATTTTCTGTAAAGAGTAGCGCAACATTTCTGAAGTTTACTTAAATTATAACATCTTTAATAATCAGAATTATTTACGTATTCATGTAATATCTTTCATATTCAAAATTATTTATTGATATTTCTTCTGCAACTTTATTTCAAGAACGAATTTAAATATTATGTTATACTTATGTTTATCTTAGACTTTAGGAGTTGATCAGTTAGTTCAAGAATGTCCTCTCCTTTTACAGATTTTTTTGTGTGATTTTAAAATGCTTTAAATCCATACCTTGGGTCAACTGAATTGAGTCACCAGCCGCACACCCACGTGCTAGCACGATCTCACTTACCGGATGTTCATTTCCCTTATTAAAAGGATGTGTGTGTATAATAGAAGCGATTAATTTGTGTTGAATTAATATTATTTAATGTAATTTACAGCAATTTTTTTAAATATAAACTGAAATATGATGTGTGTTTGACCGTGCATCATCGATATGAATAAAGCAGAGAACCAACTAGATGCAACAATAAAAATTTATTGATCTTCAAATTAGCTCAACATGTTTCGGGCATTTCTTTATCCATCTTCTGAAGATGGGTAAAGAAATGCCCGAAACATGTTGAGCTAATTTGAAGATCAATAAATTGTTATTGTTGCACTTATTTGGTCCTCTAATTTATTTATAAATTATATAATTTATTTCTCATACAGAATAAATGAAAGGAAATTTCCAATAAATGCCATAAATTCATAAGGAAGTGTGGAAGTATAGCTCCGATCATTTGTAATACTGTCAAGAAAGGAGTGACTTATCTGGCTCATACCCAGGCCGCTGTATCCAGTGGGCCAAAACCCGGCATCCATTAAACAGAAGGATGAATGGGCTTCATAGCCGGTCTGGACGATTTCAAGAAGAGAAATATCTCGTGACCCTACCGGGGATCGAAAGCGGGAACCTCAGTCTTAAAGTCCGTAACCGAGTCACTACACGAACTGATCTACCCGCTCCTCTGTTTTTGTGCATTTTTTATATAATTATTTATATTTTTCATAACAATCTCTCAAAACAGAAACATTTCAGAATCCCACATCCAGTTTATTGACATTATTCTTTATCTGAATTCAAGTGCTATAACTTTGGGTAACTTATAAAACGATAAGAATCAGAGAGGAAAGGATTTTTAAGCCATCAGAAAGTGTGGCTGACTTCGGCGTCCTTCGGCCCGATCATTAGGCAAGACCTTCTGGAGATTCCCCATTGCTTTAAGTAACGGTCGTTTGTCTCTGTTGCTATATGGGACTTAATGAGTTGCATATTACCAACTCCTGTATTGCACAAATCTCCTCGCTGGCCTAAAGCCAGGCAGTGTCAATGGCATATAATCAACTGTACAAATAAATGAGCAGGAAGTGACGTGTTAACGTGAAGTTACGCACGCTATTCTTTTCCCTATGGTACGTACCATGACCGTCAACATTACGGCCATCATATGAAGAAAAGCAAAGAGTTGAGGCACTCAGAGAAGCTAAATGAGAACTGTAGTATCATGCTGGACACAGTTTGTTGTATGAGGACAGGTCCTGAGAGTTCTGGGAGGTTCAGACTCTCAGATTTCCAGACTGCCTGCATGTGTAGGTGGTAAAGTTTTCAGCCCTACGCACCGGCCAAATTTATCCCTAGTACTCATTCATGTTAAAGGCTGAGTTGAACCCAAGACCATAGTGCTGCTGGAAGGATTATGTCAATAAAAAATTCCAATGATAGATAGGGAATCGAATTTGCGACCTTCCAGAGTGTAGCGCAGTGCTTCAACCAACTGTGCTACAAAATCTCAATGACACCACCAGGAATCGAACCCGCGACTTTCCAGCGTGTGCCGCAGTGCCTCAACCAACTGTGCCACCGCGTGCTCCCTTGTGTGAGGAAGAGTCCTTCTATATACGCAACATTTAGTTTTTCGGCTCAACCGTCATCTTCGGTCGATTCCCTTTCACTGAACTATGAGATTAACTGATTTTTAATTTTTATATTACCGGCTGGGATACCCGGGGTTCGTATCCCTGCAAAAATATTTTCCTCCTTTCGACAACGTCCAGAGCAGGGTTGGGGTCTAACGAGCCTCCGCTCAATTGATACCGGGTTTCTCTGCCAGGTTTAAGGCGGCCGAGGCTTGATGCTGACCACTAACCTGCATCTAGTGCCGAGGTTAACGCGTGGAGCTAGTACTTTACTCCATTTATGGCTTTATGACTTGGAGAGGGAAAAACTGTACCTTTTTTTGTATTAGTTTCAACAGTTGGGATGAAACCTGAGACCTTTCAACTATAATGGAGTCAGTTTACTGTCTAACACAATTATGTGGTGGAGAGCTATATATTATATTATTATTACATAGAGGACAATTACATGTTTCGGCGCTTTATAATGGCCGTCTTCAGGTTGTACATGAATCACTTAATAAGCAGTTATACAAACATATATATGGGCTACTTATATGGGAAAGGGGGGGTAAAGTGGGCACGAGATCTCGTATCTGTCAGAATGGTTGGGACGTGTGGGATGCAAGGAGGGTTCATTCTGTTATCAAGCTATGTCTAAGCCTTATTATAGATAAATCTATGGTAGGCATCATCCAGTATATATATATATATATATGTTTGTATAACTTCTTATTAAGTAATTCATGTACAACCTGAAGATGGCCATTATAAAGCGCCGAAACATGTAGTTGTTCTCTATGTAATAATAATATAATATATATCTCTCCACCACATAGTTGTGTTAGACAGTAAATTGACTCCATTATAGTTTATTATAAACACAACGGGGATGATGAACCTTATGACTGAGACCTTTCGAATACTAAGTCAGTACGCTAAGCGATATGTCAGTGCAGTAATATTCAATAACTTTAGCATGGGCTTACAGCAACCTCCCAAAACTCTGTATTAAAGGCACCCAAGACAATTGCCACACATTCAGAAATACATTAATGATGTAAGGGTAGATCATATCTACGGCTAAGCATTCAGCCTTACAGTAGACGTGTAGGTAGCACTGATTCCAAGCTCCACTTTTTCCAGAATGGAGGTAAATAGTCAGCCTTCCCCTTCACCCTCTTGAAACACCATATACGAGACATGACATCCACTGGATAGGAAGCTGAATTTTGTTTGGACGTAATTGTGAGGTGAAAAATTGCTTGTCGCTGCCAGGAGTCAAACCCCGTAAGTCTGAGCCTTGGCCACTGTACGCACTTGGCTATAAAAACAGAGCAGACAGAAGTGAACACACATTTAAGTTGGCGAAAGGTCTATCTAATGACACTTCAGTGAAGTAACAGGAACTGCTGTTTCCTTTTCAATGAGCATAAAGTGGATGTACTGATATAGAGAGAAGCAACTCAATCAGTAACTGCTTTGTAATAGAAAAGTATTAGTAACACTTATTCCCTAGATATACTGGAGATCGTGGGCCGGGATGGCTCAGTCGGTATAGCGACTGACTACGGGCTGGACGGTCCGGGATCGAATCCCGGTGGGGACGAGATTTTCCGCCCGTCCAGACCGGTCCTGGGGCCCACCCAACCTCCTGTGCAATGGGTACCGGGTCTTTCCTGTGTGTAGAGGCGGCCGGAGCGTGGGGCTGACCCCCACCCCATCTAGTACCGAGGTCCTAGAAAGAGTAGAGCTATACCTCTACTCACCCTAAGGGTCTTCGTGGCCTATAAAAAGGGTGAAAACCTACTTATATTGGAGATAAGTTTTAGATCTAGAGACTAGACCATACTTCGGTATTTCCTTTGTCTGTTTCCTTAACTTGCCCAGCTATTTTTAACCCACAAGCATTGCTTCTCATTTTTAGTTCACAATTCACTGTAAGTTTAGAAAATATATCTACATAGCTGACGAATGATATTGATTTTCACGTGGTCTTTCTCATGTGCCTAGATTATGGTGTTTTATTTCATGACGCTGTTAATTTCTGAAGTTTTACGATTTCCATGATATGTAAATTACTGATTATGGAACTTTGTGAAATGATACTGAAAACATGAGACTTAAACCTTTCGAGCAAGGATGAATATTCACTTGTTTCAAGGCCAGCTTATAGTTCATTAGGATGATAAAATTTAGACAAATTTTTGGGCAATTTTTAATACTTATTTTCTAATAAAGGTGAAGGTAAAGAGGTCCCATTACAGGACTGGAAGAGCCCAGAGACCTCCAAGAAGTTAAAGTTCCTAGATTTCCTGACAATGGTACAGGGTAGTGGTAGGTTGTCAGCCTTACGCACCGGCCGCCTTTACACCCAGGAAATACTTCTGGTACTCATTTCTGTTCGAGACTGAGTCGACCCCAGGACCATAGTGCGATCAGAGGGATTTTACGTCAATGAAGAATCCACTGACACCAACTGGGATCGAATCAGCTACCTTCCGAATTGTAGCACAACACCTTAACCACTGTGCTGCCGCGGTCCCTATTTGTTTTCTAATAGGTTACGGTATTTCAAGGCAAAACATAATAATACGTATTCCGGAATAAAACAGCTTTATGGCATGTCATGAAATCACGATGCACAAGTATGGGATTTTCATTTGTATGCGCCAAAACAATCTGTTTCTTCTTTTGTGAACAGGCTGTTTTTGAGAACGGAACTAACAGACAGGAAACATGGTAACGTTTACAAAGAGGACTCTTGGAAGACAATTAAGGTGATACAGTTTTGTCCCCAAGAGTCATTAAGCGGTTTATATTGTAACCTGTTGCCATGACAACGGCGTTTGAGACAATAACAGTTTAGTTTACGCTTTTCTTCTCGCCAGTCACTTATTCTTTACTGTTTAATGGAGAGAAAAATATCGCCTACTTCCAGGGAAGTTCAGAATGTAAAAATTTCTCTGATTAGTGTACAAACAGCAGTCTAGCTGATATTCGTTTAATAAGGAATATTGCTTGTGATGGTTAACATCTGTTCTTTCTGTTTCGCGGTTGTGGCCTGCTGTTCGCACTTTGATTGTAATCTTCCTAAGTCTCTCGACGATATTGTGGATTTTTTTGAGAAAGATTTATTAAGTCTGCTTGCCTTCTTTGCATCTTGTATTCATCATACGTGAATCATTCTAATTTATAATGTAAATCAGTCCCATTACAGGCCCGAGGTGCCAAGAGGGTTCCAAGAAGTAAGGTTCCCAGATTACATGACAACGGCCCAGGATAGTGGCAAGGTTGTCAGCCTTACGCACCGGCCGCTTTTACCACCAGGAAATGCTCCTGGTACTCATTTCTATTAGAGGC
>Ga0136643_10019494_pt1 | contig 10245 bp, 8 predicted proteins | sample TergutLab28metaG_FD_96883 | JGI IMG/M metagenome (GOLD analysis project Ga0136643, IMG submission 96883) | Labiotermes labralis P1 segment gut microbial communities from Petit-Saut dam, French Guiana - Lab288 P1 (version 3) (version 3) | ecosystem: Host-associated > Arthropoda: Insects >... | reverse complement strand
TCAGAAAATTAATAAGAGAATAAGGGAGTGTTTTGTGTGTAGTTTTTGGGTACTAAGGGAAAAATGTAAGGGCGAAAATTTTTTCGCCCTTATTTTTCGCCCTTTCGTGCCTCAATTATGCATATTCATATTCTACTTTCACAGGACTTTTCATTTGTTGTGAAGCATTAAGAAGTTCTATACCAACAATTTTACCACTTTTGGCATAGTCAAGAATAATACCCTTTTTTTCCTCATCACTCTCGAATATCTTCTCATCGTTAAACGAAAGGTAAAGAATATCAACGCTTTTGTCGTATTTAACTTTCATAATATTTGCCTAACCGACTAATCTGAAATCAAAAATCAACTCACTACCGCTTCGGGATTTACTTTTGTGATTAATCCTTTCAATACATCGCCGGGACCAAGTTCTACAAACTCTGTTGCGCCGTCGGTAATCATATTTTTCACTGTTTGTGTCCAGCGAACAGGCGCGGTAAGTTGCGCAATTAAGTTTTCTTTTATAGCATCGGGATTTGTTTGCGGATAAGCATTCACGTTTTGATAAATTGGACAAATCGGCTGACTGAAATTTGTTTCGTCAATCGCTTTTTGAAGTTCCTCAGAAGCCGGTTTCATAAGCGGCGAATGAAACGCACCGCCAACATTCAGACGAACAGCGCGTTTTGCACCTTTTTCTTTCAACAATTCGCAGGCTTTATCCACGCCGACAACATCGCCCGAAATCACTACTTGTCCCGAACAATTATAATTTGCCGGCACAACGATATTTCCCGAAATCGAATCGCACACTTCCTCAACCACTTCGTCGTCCAATCCCAAAACCGCTGCCATTGTCGATTCCTCCAATTCGCAGGCTGCTTGCATTGCCATTGCGCGTTTTGAAACTAACCGCAAACCATCCTCAAAAGTCAATGCTCTGGCAGCAACCAACGCAGAAAATTCGCCCAACGAGTGTCCGGCAACCATCTCAGGGTCAAAATCTTTTCCCAAAACAAATGCCGAAATAACCGAATGAAGGAAAACCGCAGGCTGAGTTACTTTTGTTTGGCGCAAATCCTCGACTGTTCCGTCAAACATCAAATCGGTAATGCGAAAGCCCAGAATTTCATTCGCTTTTTCAAAATATTCTCTTGCAAGAGCTGACTGTTCGTACAAGTCTTTGCCCATTCCGACAAATTGTGAACCTTGACCGGGAAAAACAAATGCTTTCATATATGATTCAATACTTTAAACTTTAACTATCGTTCGACGAAAAAACATTCATCGACAAACGAGCTTGCAAAGGTAACAAAAAAGTAACAATTAAATGCAAAAAAGGTGTCGAAGTATTTTTACAAAAAAATTAAACGATTGATTTTCAGCACTAATTTGATTTTCATAACATCTTTTACAAGCGCAAATTTCGTATATCGCAAAAAAACGAGTACTTTTGGGAATTGTTTTTGAAAGCACGCAGATGACGCAGATAATCACGATTTACGCAGATTTAAAAATCTGTAATTTGAATTGTCAGAAAAAAATCTGCGTAAATCCTAAAAATCTGCGTCATCTGCGTGCTAAAAAATATCAATAAAAAATGGAATTAATACTAAAATATTTCCCAAATCTGACCGATATACAAAAAAAGCAGTTTGAGGCTTTGTACGACTTGTATTCGGATTGGAACGAAAAAATCAATGTCATTTCGCGCAAAGACATTGCGAATTTATATACTCATCACGTACTTCATTCGTTGGCTATCGCCGAAATCATTCAGTTTCAGTCCAAAACAAAAATTTTGGACGTTGGCACAGGCGGCGGATTTCCGGGAATTCCGCTGGCGATTCTTTTTCCCGAAGCGCGTTTTGTGTTGATTGATTCTATCGGCAAAAAAATCAAAGTCGGCACAGAAATTTCAAATGCTATCGGATTGAAAAACACGACATTAAAACATTTGCGCATTCAAGACGAAAAAGAAAAATTCGATTTCGTGGTAAGTCGCGCCGTGATGCCATTGGGCGATTTGGTGAAATTAGTCCGCAAAAATATCAGCACCGAACAAAAAAATGCTTTGCCAAACGGATTAATTTGCCTCAAAGGCGGCGAATTGCAAAACGAAACAAAAGAATTTAAAAACGCGGCAGAAGTGTTTGAAATCAGCGATTTTTTCAAAGAGGAATTTTTTAAAACAAAAAAAGTGCTTTATCTGCCGATGTAAAACCCCTAAATCCCCTAAAGGGGACTTTTTGGGAAGTGCAAAAAAAGTGCGAAAGCGCGAAACAGAAAAATGATAAAATGATAAAATGATAAAACGCAAGTCTTTTGTCTAAAAATCTAACGTCTAATAGTCTAAATTTATGAATATAAAAATTTTCACTTTCAATCCTTTTCAGGAAAATACATACGTTTTGTTTGACGAAACGAATGAAGCGGTTATTATCGATGCAGGCTGTTTGTCTGTCCAAGAAAAACAGGAATTAAAACGATATTTCGAGGATAACAATTTGAAATTGAAGCGAGTATTGAACACGCATTTGCATCTCGACCATCAGTTTGGCAACCGATTTCTTTTCGAAACTTTCGGCATTGCGCCCGAAGCGCACAAAGACGACGAGTTTTTGATTGAATATTTTCCTGTTCAAGCCCGAACTTACGGATTTGAAAACGCAGGCGAAGCACAAGCGTTGGGGAATTATCTTGCAGATAATGAGAAAATTAAGTTTGGAAACTCCGAATTGACCGCAATTCACGTTCCGGGACATTCGCCCGGAAGTTTGGTTTATTATAATGAAAAAGACGGCGTACTTTTTACCGGCGATGTTTTGTTTTTAGAATCCATCGGTCGCACCGATTTGGCAGGCGGAAATCACGGTTTGCTTCTCAAATCCATTCGCGAAAAACTATTTACTTTGCCCGATGCAACCGTAGTTTATCCCGGACACGGCGACAGCACAACGATTGGATATGAGAAAGTGCATAATCCGTATTTTTAGAGTGCAGAGTGTAGTTGACTTACGCAAACAAATACGCGTAAGCCTTTATCATTTTATCGCGCAAAGCGCATTTATCATTTTATTATTTTCGCGCTTCGCGCAGAAAAATCACCGCATTATTTCGCTTCTTGAAGCATCTAATCGCAGCAAAATAAACAGAAGCGTCGTAAACGCCCAAAGCGATGAACCGCCATAGCTGAAAAACGGCAACGGAATGCCGATTACAGGCATCAATCCGACAACCATTCCGATATTTATCATAATGTGGAAAAAGAAAACACTCAGTACGCCGTAAGCGAAAACTCGACTGAATGTGTCGCGTTGTCGTTCGGCAATGTGAAGCAGTCGCAACAGGAAAAATAAAAACAAAAGCAAAACAAAGACCACTCCGACAAAACCAAATTCTTCGCCAATGGTACAAAAAATAAAATCGGTAGCTTGTTCGGGAACATAATTTAATTTTGTTTGCGTACCTTGCAAAAATCCTTTTCCAAGCAATCTGCCCGAGCCGATGGCGATTTTCGACTGATTTACGTTGTAGCCTGCACCGCTTGGGTCGTCCACCATATTCAACAAAATTTTAATGCGAATTTGCTGATGCGGTTGCAAAACCGAGTCGAATATATAATCGGTTACAAAGGAAAATGTAATCGCCACAACAATGAAAATCACCAAGTTTCTTAATCTTGTTGAACGTTTGATGAACGCAAAAATTCCCCAATACAAAACGCTTGCCAACACAGTAAAAAGTGCAACATAAGTATAATTTATTGTAAACCAGAAATTCAAAACGTAAGAAATAAGCGCAAAACCGGCAACTCCGCCGAGCATAATCCAAGCCGGTTTTCGCTTTTCTTTTTTATAAAAAAATGTGTAAAAAAACTGGACAAGCAGAATAGCCGACATAGCGATAATAATTCCTAAATCTCCTTTGACGTTTTCCAGCGGAACATCGCCAAAAAGAACAAGAATAACGAACAACAAAATAGCAAAAACTCCCGAAAGAAGCACGATTCCGCTCATTCCTTCGCGGTAAAAAACCAAAAAGAAAGCCAAAAAAACCAATGCTGTACCGGCTTCGTTTTGTAAAACAATGAAAATGAGAGGAACGAATACGATAAGACAAACCAAGAAAAAATTCTTCCATTCAGTTATTCTTCCTTTTACCGAAATAAATCGCGCAACAGCTAAAGCAGTGGTTACTTTTGCCAATTCTGCCGGCTGAAAACTGATAGGACCAAATACTAACCACGAGCGCGAGCCTTTAATATCGGGCGCAATAAAAATAGTGAGAAGCAACAGCAAAGCAACAGCAATATAAGCGAAATTTGTAATAATGCTGTTGAATATTTTGTAATCAATCAGGAGTAAAATTCCGATAAGCACAAACGAAGTAACAATCCAAACAAATTGCTTGCCGGCGCGATTACTGAAATCAAACATCGAATATGATTCCGCGCCAAAATCATAAGTCGCGCTGTATATGCTCAGCCATCCGCATACAACCATGATGAGATACAATAAAATTGTAACCCAATCTACCTGTCGTTTTATGCTGGTTTGCCTCATATTAAGCCCCTCCAAACCTCCCCACAAGGGAGGCTTTCAAACTTTTTTATTTTTCTGTTTTTTTGATTGAAGCCTCTGCAATAAGCCTCCCAAAAACTTTTTTCCTTTTTCTTTCCCTTATGGGGAAAGTCCCGAAGGGGAAAGGGGCTGGGGAGGTTTGGAGGGGCTTTTATCTCCTCACTACATTTGGATTTGTTATTGTGTTTTCTGTTTTTTCGAGCAAATCAGTTCGTCTTACTTCTCCAAAAATATATTGTTCAATCATCAAACTTGCAATGGGCAAAGCGTAAGTTGCTCCGAAGCCCGAATTTTCCACCACAACGGCAATGGCAATTTGCGGATTTTCCAACGGCGCAAAAGCAACGAACATCGAGTGGTTTCTTCCGTGCGGATTTTGCGTTGTTCCGGTTTTTCCCGCCATTTCAATTCCCGGAACGCGAAGTCGGCTTCCCGAACCGGTATAAACCATCATACGCCGCATTCCTTCTATTGCAACAGGAAAATGACGACTATCAATCGCCGTTTCGTGCCTTTCCCAAGTGTGCGAATCCGTTTTTCGCAAATGCGGCGTAATAAAATAACCTCCGTTGGCAATGGCAGCTGTGAAATTTGCCATTTGAAGCGGTGTAGTTAGAATTTCGCCTTGTCCGATTGCCAATGAGCGAATGGTCATTGCTCGCCAGCCTGTTGAGCCAAATCTTCTATCGAAAAACTCCTCATTTGGAATAAATCCGTCCATTTGCTGAAAAATATCTGTATTCGGAATTCTTGGTCCAAGTCCGAAACTTTTTACTTTTGAAGCCCAAGTTGAGTATGTATTTTTGAAAATAGCATTTCTCATTCCGTATCCGTGAAGTTCCAACGTATTTCGAAATGTTGCCCAAAAAAACGGATTACAACTTTGCTGAATGGCAACATAAACATCGGTCGGCGTTTGATGAAAATGCGAGCATCGTATCGGTCTTGAATCCGTTCCGTGACACAAAAACCGCGAATGTGCTGTAATTGCGCCCATTTCCAAACCAATCAGTGCTTGAACCATTTTAAACGTTGAGCCGGGCGAATATCGCGCTTGAACGGCACGATTAAAAAGTGGTCTTGTCGGGTCATCGCGAAGTTCGATGAAATTTCTCGAACGCGCTCGCCCGACCAGAAGCGATGGGTCGAAAGTCGGATTTGAAACCATCGCCAAAATTTCGCCTGTGCTTGGCTCAATGGCAACGATGCTTCCTATTTTTCCATTCATCAGCCGTTCGCCGAGTTGCTGTAATTTAATGTCGATTGTCAGCGTAATATTTTCGCCTGCTCTCGGTGCAATGTCACGTTCGCCATCGCGGTATCTGCCTTTTATTCGTCCTCTGGCGTCGCGCAGTAGAATTTCAACTCCTCTTTCGCCTCTTAATATTCTTTCGTATGTAAATTCGATACCATCTTGACCGGCAAAATCGCCTCTCCGATAATAACTGTCTGCATCGATTTGCCGTTGTGAAACTTCACCGATGCTTCCCAAGACGTGTGCTGCGTTTGGAAAAGTGTATTCGCGCAGTGTACGTTTTTGAATATGAAATCCGGGAAATCTAAAACTCGCTTGTTTAAAACCGGCAATATCTTTCGCACTTAATTGAGTCATAAATAGTTGCGGTGTGTGCGGCGAAAAACCTCTGTTTCGCCGTCTGTCGCGAATTTCACTCATGCGCGTATCAAAAAATTCGCGGTCAATTCCCAACAATCGGCAAAATTCGAGTGTATCCAAATTTTGAATTCCGCGCGTAACCACCATAATGTCGTAAGCAGGTTTGTTGTAAACAAGCAATTCGCCGTTTCGGTCAAAAATCATTCCGCGCGGAGCATGCAGTGTTCTGTGTAACAATGCATTTCTCCTCGCTTGTTCTCCGTGTTGTGTTTCGACAATTTGAAGCAAAAAAAATCGGACAATATAAATGAGAATAACCACAATAATAATCGCAGCCATTACAAATTTTCTATTTTGATACGGATTGCTGAGCATAATTCAGTTACGAGCTATCAGTTACAAATTGCAACTTCTTAACTCTCTTTTGCAGTTGCAAAGATACCACAAAAACCACAAAGACGAAAATGTTTAAATTTTTCGAGCTTGTTGATTTTTAGAAGTTACATTCACTTATTTAGCCGGGCAGATTGATAATGTGTGTAAGAACGGCGAATAAAATAATCTCGCTAAAACGAAAGCGTAATCACCACCAATTCTGATTGCGTTCCGATACGATATTGCGGTCCCCAAATTGCCAAACCGGACGAAACATAAAAATGTGTGTTTCCGCGCATCGAATGTCCGTGCGCATTTTCAAACATTCTGCTCACAATCAGATTGATAGGAAAAAATTGTCCGGCGTGCGTGTGTCCCGAAATTTGCAAATCGATGCCGTTTTTTTCTGCTTCGTACAAACGAAAAGGCTGATGGTCGAGCAGAATAATCGGTTTTGAATGGTCAATTCCGGCAACTAAGTCCGAAAGTGCTTTGCGGTTTCGGTTTGTGATGTCATCGCGCCCGACAAGGTAAAAACTATCGTCAATCAGCACAACCGAATCGCGGAGAAAATGAACATTTCCGCTTCGGAAAAACTCCATCACACCGTAAACATCACCGCCAATATATTCGTGATTTCCCAAAGCGGCAAAAACACCGAGCGGAGCGTTGATTTGGCGCAGATATTTATCCATATTTTGCCTAACAAGCGGAGCAAGCGCATTATCAATAATATCGCCTGCAAGAAGCACAATATCAGGATTTTGCTCGTTAATCAATCGCACAAAATTTTGCAATTTTCGCTTGTCGATAGATAAACCCAAATGAATATCGCTTGCTGCGACAATTCGCAACTCTCTGTTTTGAAGCGGTTTATCTTTTACGCTTATTTCGAGATTGACAATTTCTATCCGATTGAATTTGTAATTTCCGACAACCAGCAAAACGGCAATCGCACCAATACTCACAAAAAAAGCCCATTTTCGGAACGCCATCATTCCTTCGGGCGCAAAATGCAGAAAATGATTCGCCACGCGCACAAGGTCAATCAAAACAAACGCCAAAATCAAATAAAAGAAAATAAAGAGCGAGGATTGACCGATGAAAGCGATAGTTTTTGCAATAGAAGCGGTCGAAAGCATGCCAACAGCCATTCCGACAATAAAAAAAACGAACATCGAAACAGTGGTTATCAAATAAATATTCCGCGCCAACGGAACGTCGCGAAAAGTTTGACAACCGCGCAAAACGATGTAAGCAACCAATGCCACAAAAACGGCAAGTATAGCGATAATAAGTACAAATCTCATATTTTTAATTTTAAAAGCAGACAAAATTAGTCAATTTGTACAACTGTCGTGAAAAAATTATGTTTAATAGAGAAAATTTAACGTGTTATCAAATCCAAATCCTCCCAAAAATTCGGATACGATTTGCTCACAACTTCGGGATGCTGAATTTCAATGCTTTGCGTTAGTGCAATCGGCGAAAAAGCCATTGCCATTCGATGGTCGTCGTATGTTGCGATGCTCGGATTTTCTTGCGCTTCACAACGTTCGCCATTCCAAATCAACGTATTTTCGGGAAATTCGTGAAGCACATATCCGAGTTTTTTCAATTCGGCAATCAACGCCGCGATGCGGTCGGTTTCCTTTATTTTCAAACTTTGCAAACCCGAAAATTCAAACGGAATGTTTTTCACACAGCAAGTTACGGCGAAAGTTTGCGCCAAATCAGGCTCATTTACAAAATTATAGCGCATTTCTCGGCACCTTTTTCCGTTTGCGGTCAATAATACGCCGTTTTCGCGAAATTCGGTTTTTACACCTAAATTTTCAAATAATTTCGTCGTTTTGCTGTCACCTTGATAACTGTTTTTTCTCAATCCGCGCAGAAAAATTTTTCCTGTGCCCGCAATTGCCAACAATTCGTACCAATACGATGCCGAAGTCCAATCGGCTTCCACTGCGAAAGGAACAGCGCGATATTTTTGCGGTTTTATCTCAATCACATTTCCCGAAAAATCGGCATTCACACCAAATTCGCGCATCATTTCCAGCGTCATACGAATATACGGTTTTGAAATAATTTCACCTTCGAGCGTGATTCTCAGTCCGCGCTCCATACACGGCGCAATCATCATCAGAGCTGAAATATACTGACTGCTCACACCGCTGTTTAAGCGAATTTCTCCGCCTGCGAGCGCACGTCCGAAAATCTGCAAAGGCGGAAAACCGTCTTTTTCCAAATATTCGATTTTTGCACCCAAATAATTCAGCGCATCAACCAAAATTTTAATCGGACGTTGCTTCATTCGCTCGCTTCCTGTGATTGTAATTAATTGTTCGCCGAATTTTTTTGCAAAAAAAGCAGTAAGAAAACGCATCGCCGTTCCGCTCGCGCTAATATCGAAATGCGTATCGTTCGACTTTAACGCACACTGCAAAACGCGCGTATCATCGCTGTCCGACAAATTTTGTATTTCACAAGAATTTTCCGACAAAGCATTCAAAATCAAGGCGCGATTGCTGATGCTTTTTGATGCAGGCAAGTTAATTTCGGCGTTGATTGTTTTTGCGAGAATATGGAGTTTTTTCGCCATAAAATTCAAGAATTGAAAATACAAAGATAAAGCATTTTTTCTTATCTTTGCAATCAGAAATTTTAGCACGCAGATGACGCAGATAATCACGATTTACGCAGATTTTTCAGATAGTTTTTATCTGCGTAAATCTTAATAATCTGCGTCATCTGCGTGCTATTGATTGTTGTAATAATTTCAAAAACGGCATTGCTTCTGCATAATTCAGCTCGTCGTATTCCAAGCCTAATTTTCGTATCGTATTATAATATTGTTGATAATTATCGTAATAATAGCGTTCAGACTGAATAAACCACGATTTTTCGCCGAGTTTTTGGGCAATAAACCATTTTTCGAGCAAACGCGCCGTGCGTCCGTTGCCATCGCCAAACGGATGAATTTTAACAAAAACCAAATGCAGCATTGCTGCGAAAAAAAATACTTCCTCAAAAGTCAAATCTGTTTTCAGCAGAGTTTCAATGTCTGAAAACAATTTTTTCATTTCATTTTCAACCATTTGCGGAGCAGCGGCAACATATTCAATTTTTCCGCTGTCGGTTATCACATACATAATTCCCGCGCGGAATTTGCCTTGTTGTGATTTTTGCAAAATATTTTTTGTAACAAAACTGTGTGCTTTCAGCAGATTTTTTTTGTTCAGCGTGTTTTTTTGCGCAAAGAGATAAGCGTCATACAAATCGTCAATTTTTCGCGTATAATCCGATTTGAATTTGACGGCAAGTTTTTTGTGTTTTATAAACGAGTCTAATTCAATATTTTCGCCTTCTATTTTTGACGAAAAAACCGCCGAAACCGAAGTGTAAAAACTAAAATTATCGACACTCAACTCGCTGTCGGTCAAGTTTTCAAAACCGTTTTTCGTTGTTGCCGAAAAATTTTTAACATATTCATTCAGCAAGTCAATGGGCAATATTTTTAATGATTTAGACATAATTTTTCTGAAAGCACGCAGATAACGCAGATTATCAGGATTTACGCAGATTTTTTCTCGCTTATCAAAGTAACTATTCCGCCTATCAACAAACCAACAGCAACTCCTATGAAAAAACCGGTTAAACCTGTTTCGATTGAGAACAAACGTTCTGCTA
>Ga0136643_10019493_pt1 | contig 10245 bp, 4 predicted proteins | sample TergutLab28metaG_FD_96883 | JGI IMG/M metagenome (GOLD analysis project Ga0136643, IMG submission 96883) | Labiotermes labralis P1 segment gut microbial communities from Petit-Saut dam, French Guiana - Lab288 P1 (version 3) (version 3) | ecosystem: Host-associated > Arthropoda: Insects >... | reverse complement strand
GTACACGAACTGAACCCATGACAACAAATTTGCCCTTTCGTTAAAAAGCGCAAATCATACACCACACTGCAGTAGAAAGAAGCGGTTAATATTCAGAAGATGAAACAAGTGTTTTTGTGTAAGCATGATTATGTTTAACTGCAGCTACTGGAAATTTCGAGTCGTTTATGCAATTACATTTGATACAAGAAATTACTCGATTGTGTTCCGGAAAGAATACCACGCATGATATTTTAAACTGATTCCTTACTGGTTGATTTAGCGACTTATTATCAACTGAATATACTCTCACCGATTTTGTTCTCAAGAGGATAATTCAGTCCAGTAAATGATCACGAACTTTATGAAAGTATATGGATTACATATGGGGCCAGGAATTTTGTCTTCTCACTCACTGTGTTCAGATTGGGGGCTGTGGCACACAGGGAGATTCTTACAATTATTCATATTTAACTTGGGCCTTTACATGGGTAATAACCTCGCAAGGTAAAGTTATTAATATTTATGCTAATGACTCGTGTTACTGTAATTGTTTAATGGCATTTAAGAAAATGTCTTATTGAAGGACAGTAAAAATTCATTTAAAATTGAGTTATCAAAGGACAATTTTAAACAGTCTACACTTAATTAGACTACGTGCCGAATTTGTAGACTTTGCACATTGTACAAAATGTCAACAATAAAATTTGAAATTGCAGTTGTAATGAGACACGATCTCAGTGGCCGCGCGGTCTAAGGCGTGGGTCTACGGCCGCTCGATTGCCGGGATTGTGGGTTCGAATCCCGCCGGGGGCATGGTTGTTAGTCTGTGTTGAGTGTTGTGTGTTGTCAGGTACAGGTCTCTGCGACGAGCTGATCACTCATCCACAGAAGTCCTACCGAATGTGATGCGTCGTTGTGTGTGTGATCTAGAAACCTCAAGAATGAAGAGGCCCTGGCCCGCTTTGGGCCGAAGCGCCACAGGAAAAAAGCAAAAAGTTGTAATGCGACAGCCGTATGTGTTCCTTATACTGCTGTCGCATTGCCCGCTATCATGCATTCGTTGAGATCTCGCGGCAATATTTTTCATTTCTGAATTAAAACCACTAGACCTCATGAAACACAAAAAGTACAAGGTGTCCGACCTAAATTGAATTTTCGACGTTCTAGGCGAGAAAAGTGGCTACGCCACGAAAGATATTACAATCATTTTGACTTTCAATAATTTCTGAATAACATTTTGCCACTACGATTTTCAATGTGTAACTACCAATGTTCCCAAACAAGACGGACGGCAGAACAAGATGGAATTGATTTCCGATGGGCATTCAGGGGCCATCATTGGGTAAAACGTATAACGTTCACGGTAAGGTTCTTCAGAGAATTTTATTCGTGCACAGAATTGGAAAACAAAACTATTGACTGCATAATGAAAGTCAACATAACGGTAAAACCTTCTGCTGTTGCCGTCCTATTATGTTTCTCGCCAACTCCAAATGCGTCATAATGTCATTTCTATAAGCTGCGCTGGCTCAATAACAGAAACGACTCGCTAAGGGCTGTATTGCAGTTCTTTTCCAGCAAAGTCATAGATTTATCTCTTCACCTTCAAGGTCTGATCGGACATGTGTCTTACCCAGTCTCTTATTCTGGGAGCAATTTCTTCAGGAGTGCGGTGGCAGAAGTGTGAAGTCAACCACTTATCTCTATTTACTGCTACGTTCAGAAGGCGTGCGTGCAATTTTGCATAAAATATTCCTATAGGACCTCACAGCACGGTACTTGGGCAGAGAAACAAAATTTTATGCCACTGTAATAAATGATATCAGCAGGATCTTTCCTTTATCGTGCTACCGAGTATGGCAAACTATCAAAGAAAAAGCCATGCATCAGACTGACATACCACGAGAACTCGGTAGAAACAGTATACCGTGAGTGACGAGAAGAATTCGGGTCCTAGAATTTCTAGTAATTACGTTAATTTCATTGTGATTTCATCTACACGTGACACAGATAATAATTTTATAGTGACTAATTTCGTGACCAGTAGAGAGCAGATCTTTAAAAAAAAAAAAAAATCAGTCCCGTTACAGGCCCGGACAAACCCAGGGGTTTCTTAGGAAGTTAAGGTTCCCAGATTTCGTGACAACGGCACAGGATGGTGGTAGGTTGTCAGCCTTACGCACCGGCCGCCTTTACCCCCAAGAAATACTTCTGGTACTCATTTCTGTTAGAGGCTGAGTAGACCCCAGGGCCATAGTGCGATCGGAAGGATCATGTCAATGAAAAATCCACTGATACCAGCTGGGATCGAACCAGCGACCTTCCGATTTGTGGCACAGCACCTTAACCACTTACGCGGTCCCCGATCTTTAAAAAAGTGAAAACAAAAATTATACCATTCTAAGGAACTAATATATTATTGCCGCATAAAATTAATTTTTAAAATTATTTTCCTTGTCTTTAATTATATTCTCCCAAAGTCACTCCCTCTCCCTCAGCAGCTGCAGCACTGCTGGCCACCTTCAATGTTGACTGCTGGTGAGCTCAAAATGCAGTAATTCTCTTGACACTTATATTGAATTTTTTTTCCCAAGCCACATTAAAGTAAAGGGGATGGGGATATAAAAAAAGGAACCACTGTTGGAAACGGAGAAAAAAGCCTTACTAGGAATGGGGGTGAGCTACAGGGGTGGTAGAATGTCATCACCACTGCAACAAGCGGAAATTTAATTTCGCAGAGTGCAAGCCCTTTCCGGGTTCTTTTACCGGCACCATTACCTGCTTGCTTTTGTAAATGATTCTTCAGTAGAAGAAGAATGGGGAAAGATGCTCATTCTCTTTCCATAGCCTTGTTATCATATACATATGGAGTACTGAAAAACATATTCATACATTAAACCATTAAAAACGCTCCGGCATGTTTCGGTCCTAGGACCGAAACATGCCGGAGCGTTTTTAATGTTTTAATGTGTAAATTCTATAAATTTTATATATGTGCAATAGCTGGCATAATAATTGAGTAACTCAACAACATGCACGGTGTAACAGCGAAAATATTCATACAGCAACATTTATATGAAGTGAATTTTGGCTTCAACCTGGACTTTTCGTCACTAAATTTTTAGATTCTACATTAAAGGAGAGAAATTTTTGGTTCATTTATGTCATGTGTGATAAACTGTCGGGAGCACATTCCTTATTGGGATTTGGGTTTTCATATACTGCATAACGATACGTGACGGACCACTGAAATCAACCATCTAGAATTCACAGGGGTAAATTGCAGTCTAAAGATTGTTATAAGAATTGTGGAATGAAGAATAGGGAACGGTTTAAATCATTTGTATGCTTCTCACACAGTTTCAGGTCGTAAATCTAATACAGTTTTCAGACCCAAATATGCCGGTATACGGAAAATTACAGGGTTTTCTTCTGTAATAACCTTTTGGAAGTAACACGAAAACAACCAAGTTACCTCTTCTTATGTCTCTGTTGTTCACTAGCTTTTAACACATTCTTGTGGCACCACACACACGCACATATATATGTAAGTAAGTAACTATGTGTGTGTGTGTGTGTGTGTGTGTATATATATATATATATATATACCATAACGTATTTCTTCACAAGAAAACATGTGTGTTTCTTTGATATGATACTGAACATATTTTTTATATTCTTATGGGAAGTAAGTCTCGACTCGCTCTATTATGTTGTTAGGAACTGAAAACTATAGGCTCATGTCAAGAATTTTAATTTATAACTAAGTTGAAGGTACGCCATTTTAATATACTCATACGCTCTGTAGCAAAAACGTACCACTTCCCTGCTGTAAATGTCTTCGTATTTCTAAATTTCAGAGCACAGGAGAGTAACCTAGCAACTTCTAACACTTTAGGAGATTTACGGGACTCTCAGTTCATACAAATACGCCTCAGTTCTTGTAGATTTATAGCATATGCAAGAATCTACATTGGTACACAACTTTCCAAAACATCTGCAAAAATGGACGAGAACTTATCTTACTAATATTACGGGATGCTGATATTAATTAATAACAAATAATTTCAGGTTTCCGCCGCGGTGTAACGAGATTTTCGGTCTTTTTGGACTTTACACATCGCAAAATTGTAGTTGCGTACCGACGTTTCGGGACAACCTTTCGGTACCATCTTCAAAGGACGAACAGCTACGATTCAAAGCTGCGTGTATTCCCAAAACAGCCCGATCTGATAGTTAATAGTCCACTTTCTTATGAGGGAAATATAACTTCATTTCGAGGTTCACGGAAGTTTGTATTACATTCTAATTCTCTCAATTCATGCCACACTGTCTCATTACTCTTTAAACAAATTTCAATACTAATAAACCAGTCCCGAGATTGCATTACGAGGAGCTAAATGATCTGTACTCCTCACCCAATATTGTGCGGGTGATAAAATCGAGAAGAATGAGATGGGCTGGGCATGTGGAGCGTATGGGTGAGGAGAAGGGGGTGTATAGGGTCTTGCTGGGGAAACCGGATGGAAAGAGACCACTTGGGAGACCTTGGCGTAGATGGGTGGATAATATTAGGATGGATCTCCAGGAGGCGGGATGTGGGTATATGGACTGGATTGGGCTGGCCCAGGATAGAGACAGGTGGCGGACGATTGTGAGTGCGGTAATGAACCTTCGGGTTCCGTGAAATGCGGAGAATTTCTTGACTAGCTGCAAACCAGTTAGCTTCTCAAGAAGGACTCTGCACCATGGAGTAAATAAGTAACTAAGTAAGTACTACTGTTTCAGTACTAATTTCAATACTAATACACCAGTCCCTTTAGGAACTGATTCCTTGAACGTTAGCAAACACAATTCCTTTCACATTTTTCGCCTTTCAAGTGCTCTACAATTGCATGTTTTTACAACTGCATTAGAAGCAACTCTCGACGCTTTTTATTACATATTTTCCTCAAATACTCTCACGAATATCTTTATCGTTGCACCGTGCATTTCTTAGAGTCATTTAATCAGCACACCAATTAATGCACATACATAAAACTTTCTACATTAAAACATTTAAAATCGCTCCAACATGTTTCCATCCTAAGATCATCTTCAGGGACCTACACTGTTCCTTGCTAAAGTCACATTTTTAAAAACGCTCACTGATTGATTTCCTTATATTAAATTAATCAGTGACTGTTTTTAAACTGGTTTGCAGCTAGTCAACAAATTCCCCGCATTTGACGAAACCCGAAGGTTCATTACCGCAATCACAAGCGTCCGCCACCCGTCACTATCCTGGGCCAGCCCAATCCAGTCTATATACCCACATCCCACATCCTGGAGATCCGTCCTAATATTATCCACCCATCTACGCCTAGGTCTCCCCAGTGGTCTTTTTCCCCCCGGTTTCCCCACCAAGATCCTATACACCCCCTCTCCTCACCCATATACGCCACATGCCCAGCCCATCTCATTCTTCTCGATTTGATCACCCGCACAATATTGGGTGAGGAGTACAAATCATTTAGCTCCATGCATAGCAAAATTATATTTTTATATAATAATGAAAATTAATAAAAATTATTACGTAAATAAAAGCTTCCATTTCATTAATTAAATTAAACACACGCTTGTAGTTTTAAATATCATCATTGTCAGCGGAATTTCTTTGAAGACGGTAAGGTATTAGACTGCTGATTGGAAAATGTATGTAGTCAAACACAACTATGACAATTAAGGTGTATTTAATGGCTATAATAGACAACTACATGTTTCGGCCTTTACTGAGCATCTTCAGGTTGTCTTCAAGAGAACTTAAAGTCCTACTATATACATTGTGCGCGCACGTGGTGTAGAGATCTCTACATACGGGCCTTATTGCGTAATGTAATTTCTATATGTGGTGATATGCTCTGACTAGAGGCACGATAGGGTCTGGTGGCTAGCCACCACAGCCTAACGTGCCTCTAGTCAGAGCATATCACCACATATAGAAATTACATTACGCAATAAGGCCCGTATGTAGAGATCTCTGCACCACGTGCGCGCACAATGTATGTAGTAAGACCTTAAGTTCTCTTGAAGACAACCTGAACTGGCCAGTAAAGGCCGAAATATCTAGTTGCCTAGTATAGCCATTAAATACATCTTAATTGACACAGTTGTGTTTGACTACATACCTTTTCCAATTTTCACACACACAACGGGGATAACATACTCCGTAGGTATTAGACTGCCTTGTAGGTGCATTCTGAGTGCCAGAAGATTTCCGCTGGTACAATTTGCAATCAGTGCTGTGAAGCGCCATGTCAGTACACCATCACTACACTTATCAGGTACATCGTTGATCCTACTGTAACGGAAACAATACAGACGGTGTTTCAATTCACAAACTGCCTGTGCCCGCTGGTCAAATGTCTGTATGGTCATAGCACTGTAGAGACACGTACATCAGCGTCAGTGACATTGCGTTGCAAACATTCCGGGCGTATTTCGGTTATAAAGGGCTCCATGGCACGGACATTGTAATTATGTGTCTGAAGACTCCTTTACCAAAACAGAGTTGTAAAAGCAACGATGAGTCTCTGGCTTAAGAGTCAAACTATGGGGCATTATGAAACACCCTGTAACTATCCTGCCTAATCTTTCTACCTTTTCTTAGTTTTAATAATTGCGGTCTTCATTTGATGACGCACATTTAATCTCGTTCTTTGGATCCGTACTTATTTATTCTTTCCACGTGAGCAAAACTGAATTCCAGACCGTTCACCCAATCCCGCAATTTCTCACTCTTGTTACTGTCGCCATAAAATACGTCCCATTTTTTAATTTATGCCTAAAAACCAGCTTGAGTTTCTTCCTTTCTTCCTCCATTTGTTTCTTTTCCGCTCCTCTACGCAATAAGACATTCTCAAATTTTAAGCACTGTACGTTTTGTTGTTCAAGGTTTCAATTATAACTTTTAATACATTTTGGTTACATTTGGTCACATAAATCCGTGAACACTTTATTACACAGTGTCACACGCGCAGGTAAACAAAATAATGCGCTGACTATTTCATATCTCTCGTTCCATCCGCGGTACGGCAAGTCCATTCGGAATTTATTTTACAACGAGGCAAACGACAAGGCGATAAACTTTACAGTGCCAACAGCGTTATGTGCAAACCTCTGTGATTTGCTGTCTGATGCTCCATGCAGAACAGAGTTACAAAATGTTGCTTCAAAAGCACTCTCACCCCCTCTCTGTCCTTAGTGCGGTATTGCACAGCGTGCAGGGTTTGCAGTATTACGATGCCATATTTTGGAAACCCTTAAGGTGTAATAAAGGTTTACACTGCAGCAATAAAGCAAAACATAGTAGCTTGTTTGTTTACTGCAATTTCCTTTTAAAGGCTTAGTCAAGCTACACACACACACACACACACACACACACACACACACACATATATATATATATATATATATATATATATATTAGACTTTCAATAAAAAAATCAGTTACTCTACGAAAAAGTAGACAAATTTAGTGACTGTGCAGAATTACGAGAATATTAATTTGGATTTATTTACTCCGGGCTTAAAATTTATGAATTCCCTCGTCTCGACTATTCACTACATTTTGTTACACGCAAGCTAAACATAAGAATCGCATGAATGGAAAAAAAATCGTCACAAAACAACGTTCTGACAAATATTACAGTCTTTACTCTCCACAAAGGTGTTTTCAGCAGAAATGACACATACTGTGAGAAAAATCACTAGCAGAAGATTCTCCGCAGAAGCTAACATTCATTCGGCTTCAGCCAGTAAAGAAATTACCTACCCTTTTCAAGGCCCCTAACTTTGATCATTGCGCTCACATAAGTCGACCAATCCCACCTATGCTGGCTGTCTGCAAGCATTAATTCAAATCAATTCATTTCACTCTATTACTATCATTATTCACCTAATATGACACCAATGACGTGACTGATGTGTTACGTCACATTTTAGTTGTCTTGGCAGTCAGTGACCTCGGAGCGGGCTTGACACCGTTGCACTAGAAGGCCAGGAAACTGTTCTCTGTGCGGTACGCGCTGAGGTTGACAGCCAGTGCTTGTAATTGAGACAGATTATTTACCCTGAGATATACGACCTGAGGTTAGAGCAACAGAGGAACACAGAGCGCAATATTGAGTAATCTGACGACGCCAAATACACTTAGTAACAGAAGCGTCATTAAACGAAATATTTCTCTATCTCTGAGGCGCATAGAAGGCTGAATATATTGACGAAATGCTGAAAAACATTATGGTAAGCAATAAATATCAGACAGGAGACACTATGTAGTGAAGATCCGTTGCGGAAAAAAGCAGAAATTTTAGCACATAATCGCTGTGAAATAGCTGGATCTTGTGTCCGTATTCGAGACGTCTGACAAGTACAGACCAATACTTGCTCCTTCTAAATCCTTACGATTCATTACTTACTAATATTCTTTTCTTTCATTGCCACATAATCGAAAACACTGAATGCCTCGTTACAGAAAGGACCTGTAAGTACCAGCATTTCCAGCTTCATTTTCACGAAAGTGCAGGTCGGTAGCTGGACTTTATCACTAATGATAAAGCAAATAGCCGTCATTAGTGGTCCCTGTCTAGTAGTAAGCTGGGTTCACACACACGCGCTACTCTGCGGAGAAGCACTAAAACCCGGAGTGCCTAATGTTCAGGCTTATGTGCTGAGAGGAAAAACGACCACACTGCCTCCTACAGATAGTTGTAATGCCCTCCGCCCGAGCAGCAGCAATATTAACTCACCAACAGATTGCAATAAGCAGTGAACTTCAAGCGCAGATGCGTGAGCTAAGGAGAAAAGTAACACCATGCAAACTTGGTATATGAGAGTGCTAATTGCGGAGTCGCTATGTACACAGTCGTAAACGTTAAAGGTAAAGAAGACCCGTTACAGGCCTGGAGTGGCCCAGAGGGTTTCAGGAAGTTAAGGTTCCCGTATTTCACGACAATGGCACAGGATGGTGGTAGGTTGTCAGCCTTACGCACCGGCCGCCTTTACTCGTATTCATTTTTGTTAGAGGCTGAGTCGACCCCAAGGTCATAGTGCGATCGGAAGGATTATGCCAATGAAAAATTCCAGTGACACCATCTGGGATCGAACCAGCGACCTTCCGATTTGTAGCTCAGCGCCTTAACCACTGTGCTACCGCGGTCCACTTATTTAATGCCCCATATATGTTTCGAGCATATGTGCTCATTATCAGGTGGTCAAAATTCTATTACACAGCCTCTGGTATCATCATACTGAAACAAGTAGCAAAATTTTACTACTATTTGCTCATATTTATAGAACTGTATTTTTGTAATTTTAGACCACTCACTTCTTTCGGTGTGATGATACCAGAGGCTGTGTAATGCAATTTTGACCTCCTGATAATGAGCACATGTGCTCGAAACATACAGGGGCATGAAATAAAACTTATTGTGAAACAAATTTTGTGCATCAAGTTGGTTAAATACTGAGATAAATGTATGAATTACGTTTGTACACAATTGCACCGGGTATAAGGTACTCCGTTACTGCACTGCGCATTGTTACTGTATAACTGTACCGCAAATGAAAGTCTGTGCATGAAGCACTACCCTATAAAACTCCAAAGTTTAGGCCTATGCAGCACTTTGATACATAACCGAAGTGTATCTAACAACGGTGTTCCTGCTACAGAAATAGAGCCTTTTCGAATGTACTATAGCAATGTACTGTATATGAATTTGTGAGTTCTACAGGCATTGTACAGCGTGCTTTGAAGTTCGGGCAAACCACGATTATAAAACCGTTGCAAATTGTAGCCCCCTGGCGGTATGTGTTCACGTGTACTGGAAGGGAATATTGGTTCAGAGAGAGAGTTGGAGTACACACGTATGAGTTTGGTCTTAATTTCCCGAGAGGTTCTAGGGAAGGGGAAGAGGATTTGAATCTTAGAAGGAAATGGGGATCCATAATTCCTACATGTAACACCATCTTTAAGCTTATGGTTTACAAACAACAGCCGGTACGCACGTGTATACCAAACTACAATCTAAGCATCTCGAAGATGTATTAATGATAAAACTTTGAAGTGTTCAACAAGGAAAAAAATGGCAATTCGTTTACACTTACTTACTCCATGGTGCAGAGTCCTTCTTGAGAAGCTAACTGGTTTGCAGCTAGTCAAGAAATTCCCCGCATTTCACGGAACCCGAAGGTTCATTACCGCACTTACAAGCGTCCGCCACC
>Ga0136643_10019491_pt1 | contig 10246 bp, 6 predicted proteins | sample TergutLab28metaG_FD_96883 | JGI IMG/M metagenome (GOLD analysis project Ga0136643, IMG submission 96883) | Labiotermes labralis P1 segment gut microbial communities from Petit-Saut dam, French Guiana - Lab288 P1 (version 3) (version 3) | ecosystem: Host-associated > Arthropoda: Insects >... | reverse complement strand
TCTCTCACACACACACACACACACACACACACACACAATCTCTTAAAAATTGACAGTACATGCTATGATAGACTGCATTCACTTCTGACACTGATTCACTCCAAAGTCATAAACACATACCTACAACTGAGGCTCTAAAATAATGTAATGACAGACTTTTCATGCAGAAAAAACCCAAAAAATGAGGAAGATTAAACAGTATTTATGTGTGATTTTGTGTGAGTATATGAAAATGGAACTAATATGTGGGAAAACCTTAATTTGGGATTTTACTGTACACATACTTTAATCAACTTAACATTTTAAATTGAAGAACTTGGCTTCATACTTTCTTGTGTCTTCATAAAATACAATACTAAACCATCACCGCTAATCCCATCATCAAAATACCAACACATAACCTTTCCTTTCATACATAATTATGTAAATATAATGTAAAATTTACATAAAACGTCATCAATTGTGGCAGATATACTGGAAATATCTGAAACTACAGTGGGCAGGAGATGATAACCCAAAGGAAAAAAAAGTGGCAGCCCTCTCTATCACCTACCCTCACTTCTGATGTGCCTGACATGTTGCCATATAAAAGAATTCAACATATTGTACACTGTGACATATAACACATACAGCAATGACTGCACCTTAACCATTGCGGGTGGGAATCAAGTTTGTTATGTTCATAATAAGCTGTCCTCTAAACAAGTACACTAATTTTCATTCACAGATGTAAACGTATAAACTTTTAATGCAATATGATAGTCAATGCATGTATAACATAATATTGTGGCACATTCACATAACCACCGTTGTTGCATACATACAACAATGCATTCTGTGTGTACTGTTGAGCTACAAGCCACGTTCAACAATATAAGAATATTAAGTGTTGCACAAAAATGCTTTTATGGTGAATTTATGTCGACAGCAACAACAAAACATACTTATATCTTCATATAAAATGCTCAATAATTTTGTCTGATTTTAAACCAAATTTGGAGTATCGTGACAGATTGCACAGAAGTCCTCAATATCAGATTTCATGGAAATCTGTCCAATGGGAACTGCACTGATATATATGCATGCAGATGGACAGACATACACGCACACATGCCCAAAAACTCACCCCTGTAATAAGAATCCTTACAATACAGGTTGGAAGATAAAACCATCGTTAAGGTAAACAGAGGTAAAGTTTGTGCATTCATAATCTTCGCATATCATATCATATGGAGCAGAATAATAAGCTTAACACTCTGATCACTCTGGCCCCCTTTCACACCCTCAGGAGAAAATACATGTGATCTTCACAGGACAGGAAGCTGGGTGGATTCTTGATCTTACCTTGACTGTGGAGCAGAGATGAAAATTCTGTTTATCAGGAATGAAACCCAGCTCCTTATATGATAGCCTGTTACTTTGCCAGGTGAGCTACCCTGGCTCCCTAACCTTGAACAATAACTAAAATTTGTTTGGAAACACAATAAAACATTCATATTTTTGTGCGTCTGCGTCTGTATTCCAGCGATTATTGTAGTACCCTACAATGGGGGAGAGATAAGAATGTGCAGAAAAGGGTTATCTTTTGAGGCACACAATCCCTTAAAGTGCCGAACCCAGTAACTTAGATCAGTAATGCCAGATCTGTGAACCTACCATTGTGGTTTAAAATTATGATGGCTGTTACAGCATTATGAGGATGTTCAGGTACACATCAATAGTTTCACCGTCATGATACTGGCTGTACTGCTATACCCAATCAAATGAACACTTAATCTGGTTTATAATTGCAGTATCAAATTTTCTTCTTTATAACAACATCCATTTCCTTATCCATCAAAAGAAAGATGCTTCAAAAATGCTTGGTTGTACCACCTGCACTTAAATTTCTACACTTCTAACCTAAGTGTAATGAAATGTTCAGCCACCAGAGGGAATGAAATTCTTTTAGTTGTCATGTTTGAAGTGTCCACAAAATAAGATGATTTATACCACGCATCAAATAAGGAGGGCTGATATTTTTCAGTAAGCTGCACAAGTTGAGAAGAAACATGAGGTAAACAGACATGCCAAGGTAAGAATAAAATGTGAAAGGAAAGTATGTTTTTAATTGATCTAATCATGAATATCTGAAATGGAGATGACTGCCAAAGTAAACTATTTTATCCACGATGCTATGAACGTCGCATGGATCATTCCAGTGTGTGTATTATATATATCCACTACAGAAATGTGTTAGGCACATTCCCTTTTGCTTTGGAAACTTATGATCCTTATTCAAGGCTTCCTCTATATGGGTATACATTACAGAAGTGGAAGCATTACACAGTGCTGAAATGGAGATGTAAATCAATGTTTCTCCTCACAGACAATATTAAAAAGGTTCACTTTAACATATAAACATAAACCACTATTTCATCAGCAATGAATTAAACAACTTAATTGTTCTTTCAAAAAATCATTAAGTAGGATGCTGTATCACAGCTAAACATTCAAGCTACTATGATACAGTAACATTCAAAATTCTGCTTGGGTGAATTATCTTTCAAAGGTGTCATAGTTCATTTCTAAATATTAAAAACAAAATATTACTTGTACAGCAGCTGTCAAAAACTGCAACTATGTACAGGTTCTTCACAGCCATCCAAATATTTCTTTCTCTGTATGGTACTCTATTCTCTTGCAGGAAGAATAAAAGTATCAGCTATGACGAACATGACACCTTTCTTCAAGATAAACTACTAAAATTTCCTTGAAGAATGTTATCACCAAGAATCCAAACATTCTGATGATCAGGCCAATATGTTACTTCAACCACAAATAAATCACATATGTCTTGCTCCTTCCACTCACTTCACTCACACTTGTCCACGATACTTGTTTACGTAAGCTCCTGTCCAGTAGGTTATGACACCTAACTAGAATTGAAACAATTCTCCATTATCTTCGCGTGTTTTAAATTACAATAATACATACTTCATTTTTCTGCATTTTTTTAATTTTTAAACACTTTATATGATGTAAACTTTTCTTTTAATCTCTTCTTTCTTCTTCTTTTTATAATCTGCCATGAGTATAAAATGTACATACTAGGCACCTATGGGAGGTGACAATTTTATCCATTCAATAATACAAGATTCATCCTGCCGAGAAGTACAGCTGCAAACAGCAGAACCCAAGAATTTATGACGGGAGCTGTGGCAGCAGCATGAGTAGATGGTGGGGAGCCACCAGGAATGCTATTCCCATTATTTGGTGCGATTTTTCCCCTCGTCTCTTCACCTTCTGTAAAAACTACAAATATGACAAGTTACAATCAACCGTTTAAATATACAAGCAGATCACATACATGTTCATACACCACAGGTCTGTGACAACAGCAGTACCTATCTTGTATTGCAAACTGTCCTGTTACTACAACTGATGGTCCTTCTTTGCCAGTTAGTTAAAAACACCTCTAGTTTCCCTTGCAAGAGAATGTACCAGTCACTTCTACCACCTTAATTTAGCAATATGTTTTACAAAGCCTCCACTTCAAAACTTCAGAACACAGTGAATACTATACACAGCACTTGCTCTGACACTAGAAAGTCTGCTTTTTGTGCATCGAGTGCATTTGTGAGTTTTGTATGACTCTGAGAAGGAACAGTGTTAAATTAGAATGTGAATGAACTTAACCATAATATGTGAGCTTTGTATGAATGTCACCTCCTTGTTGAAAATTACTAACATGACAACTCTGTGCAGCTTTGAGGCTTTTTCTGTAAGCGATGTCAACCAGGAGATCCATGCCTTCTGGGCTGTTAAGCCATGCTCACTGGTAAACAGTAGGAGCCCATTCACATCTTCAGGTTCCACAGACCCTGAAGATGAGGACAGTACCCCACAAATGTCATTTAACTATTTACCAAATGACATGGTGTAAACATCCCATTCGACCCCAAACTCCATCAATACCACTATGAGAACCTCATATCTCATGGAAACAGAACACTCTCAGCTGGGTTATCTCAATTGATAATGGCTCTTTAACACGTGTTCCTGTTCAGTTCTAATACGGAGTGATTCCAGATGTCATGACTAAATACACTGGGAAACTCTCTGAGATATTCGAACACACTGTTACATCACCTCTGTTGCTTATCTAGTTCATCTGTGGCAAAAATATGTGGTGACACAAGAGAGAAAAAAATAGTGCAACAGATGGATTTAAAGTTGTCCCTTGCTTAATCAAGTATTTCATCCTAGGGATATAAGGCTCTGGCCCTCCCAAAATTCAAACCACAATTCCCTAATTTTCCAGCTCATAACACAGTCAATATACTACATAAGCATGGCAGATACCATGATATGTATGAAGCCTGTTTTTGGAAAACTATAAGGAATGACACCACTTAATAAACCAAGGCAGAGGTCAGAAAAAATGTTAAAAAACATTTTAGATAAGCAGAATGTAGGATGTGAAAAACTTTGGATTCCACAACAAGAAGGAACACCTTGATAAACAGAATAATTACCGATAGGTAAAGCAAGACCATTACATATTACCTGGTGGAATTGGATTGTCTCCAGATGCAGACCCTTCATCAGGCCAATTAGGATCTTCTGCTTCGCCATCATCATACCACTGTGTTATTGGCGTATGTCCACTGCCACTTCCTTCCTCATCTCGAACGTATGAATCTGACTCAGGTGCCAGGGTTAGTTGACTCAAAACCACCTGTAACATGTAAGTACCCAATGAATAAGTATCTGTACATCTGTCTTTAGTGGCAGAGACTTCATGTTATCTCCTCTGTCTTACCTAGCAATTTGCTGGAATTTTACACAGCTAATTCAAAATATCACTGAAAAGCAACTGCCAATGTAGCACACTTCCCAACACTCGCAACTTCGACAACTGCAAGATTTGATACTTCATGGTATGTCAAATGTCTCCTTACTTCACTGATATTATTTTATTTTTATTTTTAATGTGTTCCTGCATTCACTGAATTTTAGCAGCATTCATCTTATATTTTATTATATATCTATTTGGCCTACATCTGGTATTTTATATCTATATACTTTATATATTGGAATGTATTACTGACTGCAGAAAGTGTGGCATCGTCAATTAACATAATTCAATTATTATTAATGTGAGCTTATGTTATAATAGTGTCCTAAACTTCTTTTCATATCTTGATTGTGACACCCTGGTCTCACAAATATGTAAGTGACCTTTTTCTTCTAATGAGATCTTTTTCCTCTTTGACTCGAACTGACTGCTGCTGTCATACTAGTTATCCATCTGTAATGACACAAATCCTCTTGCACTTTCTTTTCCTTCCTCTGCACCACCACAATTCTCAGATACTGCCACTCTGTCCACTAGACTATGTCATACAGTCTCAGGTTACCATAATGAAGAGTAAGCTTTGGATATATAGTAGTTTGTTATGACCCAATGAATACATGACTTTTTTAATGAAACATACTGTATGCTGGGTGGGCCAGAATAACAGAGTCAATACAGCAACTTACTACTGGCTGGACAATCCAGGGATTGAAATCCGGTATGGGTGAGATCTTCTGCACCAACCCAGATGGGCCCTGGGGCCCACCCAGCCTACTGTGCAACAAGTATGGGGTCTCTTTCCTGGGAGTGAAGTAACTAGACCTATACCTCTAACCCCCTATGGGCATTCATGGCCTGTTCTAGAGTGAATTTTACCTTTACCTTACCGTAAGCTGGCAATGAGGCCTGGTACCTGATCTGCATAAAAATGTAACATATAAAGATCACTGTTTTTTCCAAAAAGTAAATTATTTCATACTGCATTTAATTAGTCCATCTTCATAATTTTGCTTATGAAAATCAAAGTTCAATAACGTAATAACTGATACGGACTGCAGAAGTGTACAGAATAGTGCTCTAACACATCCTCCACACTGGAAACATGGATTATACCAGAGTTAATATCTTACCTATTAAAGTACTTTATTAAGCTTCTGCTTTCATGTTCCAAACCTCAAAAGCATCATAATGTGGCAAAGAAATGATACCCCATTTTCCTACTTTAATAGACACCTTCAGTGTCACTGAAATTAACATTATTACTGCAGCTTGATGGTGGCCTTTCCAAAACATTGTACATATTCACCTATACAGACCATAATCAATATGAATCAGCATAATAAGCATCACATACAATGAAGCTGGACCAGTGACTGGATTATGGGATACCCCATTACACACATATGAGAAATGTGGTAATATGAAATCTCTTGAATTGGAGTCTGGTGTTTGCTGTTTTGCATACCAGTGTCATAATGACACTGGTATTCACTTCCAACACACACACACATCAATTGGTGCAAAGCCAACTATACTGTAAAGCAACAAATTTTTTTCCTTATATTGTATATCAATATATATATTTATATTTACCATACCAACAATTTTGTTCATTTACACTTTGAAGTTTGGGTCTTCTGGAATGTAACACAGTGTTGGGTGTTCTGAGGCAATGTTTTTCTCTCAATCTCAAGGGGCATGTGGCCAAAGAAGAATATCTGTAGTTTATTTAGTGACAGTGTTAGCAACTCAACACTGCACACCACAGAATTACTGGATCATGGTGAGTCATAACTTTGCAACTTGAGAAGGCTGTGGAAGGAACTGGCCAGCATTAGTGTGGAGGGATTGAGGAAAACTACAAAAACTATGTATCAGGTTGCCAATATCCCAACCGAGATTCGAACCAGACACATCCTGAATACATGTCAGACATGCTACCACTTGATACAACTAGACTGGTACCATATTCTAAGCAATGCATACATCTCAAAGAAAGCTATATTTCATGCTATCAACCAGCCTTTAAATGATACCTCACTGTACAGAAAGATCTATATTTCATTGATTTGTGGTGAAAGGACTGATATAAAACATTTACCATATGTTCACTGCATTCACTTCATGCAGCACTGGATTCATAACAAAAAGTCATGCAATGGAATACACCATCCAAGTCAACTGTGCTGTATACAGCAACATTCCTACAGTAATTTCCTAATTAGGTGGTAGAAAACTTCGTCTTTAACTTTTGGGAAGTCCCTGTTATAATTTTTAGTTAATCTGATGATTCTCATATTCTTTCCCAGTCCCTCCCACATTCCACTTCAATAGGATTTTTTCAGCTGAGTCTTTAACAGCCTTTCCAACTGACCACTGTTATGTAAGTTTCAACTTCTGGCAGCGATGTTGAAGATACAAGTCTTCTGGTATTCGAAGCTGTGCAGACTGGTAAACTGTCACTGATGGCTGGAGGATTCTGCTGCCTCCAGCTTCAGGGTAATACAACTACTCTGCAGATGGAACTTAGGTAACCATTTACAATCCACACAGCATCAACCCCAGAGGACTTGAATCTTCACTGATGTCACACTTCCTATGAATTCTCTTTTATTGTAACATCACCCTTACAGATAACACATATGAAGGGTATGTACACAACGAACACAAATATGTAATTTAGCATTTCATACCCTACAACTCAATGAGTAACACACCAAATTATAAAATAATGTGATCAATATGCATATCATTTGGCTTGTGTTTTGAAAGTCTGTATTAATTTATCCCCAATCCCCATATAAAGACAGACATTAAGGCCTATTAACACCAATGCCCCACACATTCCAACCTTCATTTAATAAATCTTAACATTTTCCAAATAAATTCAGTATGCATGGGAAAATGCACACCACATACTCAACCCATTTCATCCTCCTTGGTTTGATCACCCAAACAATATCTGATGAAGAGTATAAATTATGAATCTCCCCATTATGTAGTTTTCTCCAGGTTCTTCTTGCTCACTCTCTCCCAGGTCCAAATATTCTCAACCGCATCCCTTTCTAAAAGTCAGTGTGTGTTCTTCACTTCAGGTGAGAAGCCAAGCTTTTATGGCTGACTTATTCAGCCATATACAGTACAAAATTAACCTTGAACACTGTATCTAGCTGCAGGAGGATACCTGGAGTCCTGTGGCCAGATAACCTAAAAATCCACACACATGGACTACTCTGTTAAAAAAAACAAGGGAGACTGAGCTTCATTCCACCAACACCCATAGGAAAGAAGTTTCTCTCTCAGGGGATCATGAAAGCTTCTCATTCACACTTCAAGGAATGACAGAAGACTCCTTCAAAGCCAAGTCATAACTATACCTCAGTGTGTCTGTGGCCTGTATAAAGAGTCCTTATGTAATTTACTTTTTCAAGGCTTCTTGCTCCAATGGCCTGTGAGCCACAAAAGAGGCCCTGTTCAATGCCCACTTCATATTCACTGATCAGCCACTCTCCACATTCTTTGTATTTATCTTGCCTTATCTCTCCTATACTCCTATATAGTCAGACCCCTTCTCAAATTGGCTTACATCTACCCTCTGGATGAGGGCAGTATTTTCTTCCAAAACACTTACAAAAAAACTTACCAAACTGTAATAACATAATGTGGAAGAAGACAACATGTATTTTCACCAATGTGAAATTCTCAAATGAATATAAAAGTTCATTTATTGCAGGAATATTTGTTGTTATCTGTTATCCTGCTTTTAAAAACGTTTTTACTAATTTTTCAACTAAAGTTATTGTATGCCCCATACAAGAACTTGTGATGTTACAGATGGAAATGCAGAGAAACAAGCTAAGACTGATGAAACATGAGAGGCCCACCTGTCTGATATGTCTGAGCTTGTCACTGAGCTGAGCAATCCTAGGATCAGGACTCCTTTGTGTCCAGGTCAGCTCTGGGTTGTACTTCTGAGCATTCACGGTAGCGGCCACTACTGTCTTTGTGTACCTGAACAGAATTAATATAAATGTTAATTTCAGTGAGCTGAATACTTGTAACAGTATATCATCACAGGGTTGAGCTTGTTTGTTGCCAAACAAATGAATCACATATCACTGTCCTTTCTCATAGCTGACTGACTGACGCACACAGTGAGGGATGGTCAGAAAGATCGATGGATAGACAGACCAACTAACTCACTCCCAGACACAAGAGTTTTTCTTGAAAAGCCAGCAGTTCTTTAGCTAGTCAACAATTCCCTGCATGTTACAGAATCAACAGGTCTGATCTGATTTGTTACTGAAATGAAAAAAAATCTGTGGGCCTCAGCTAAACAACACAAACCAATAAACCTTTTGAATAGACACTTCCATAATGGATTCCATTTTGTGCTGTACAAAGGATGCATAATACAGCAAAAACAGAATTTTAAATAAGCAGCTCATGAGGTCATTATACAGAGCAATGAGAATGAGCTCTATAAGAGTATAAATGCATTCCACAAAATCATCACAATCCTTGACTTTAATACACCAAAAAGGAATGTCAGAGGAATTAAAATCATCATTTATTTTAAACTACCAACCACAAAGAAGAAGAAGTACTGGTTGACCATTTCAACAACTGGACTGGGTCTTAATAATGTTCATAATTTTCTGTCTTTATTAAACCAACGTTTGGTACACCACTGCTTGTACACCAAGTTGCACTGTTTAACTAAAACTCCAATGCATTTCAGCACTTGTTGGCACCATCTTCAGGGAGTCCCATCTTAACTGTTAAATTTTCTGATCCAACATCCTGGACACACACACACAATACAAAAGGGACATATATAATTTAACAGATGGCATCCAACTGCAGAATGTACACATCCTATGATACAAAATGGATGGTATAAAAACAAACACAGCCTTGCCCACATTCCACACGAATCTGGCAATATAAAAACAGCTTTTTAAATACTTTGGTTTTCATCTTTTAGCCATCATAATACACCATACCAGAACAGAGGAAAATGAACTTTTAACTATTAAATGTTGAAGCGACCTTCATGAAGTTTTAGAAGTTGTGCATCAGTGTGAAAACTGCAGTTCTGCAAAACGGTTGGAGAAGTGCTTACAGCAATTTGATGTGTCGGAAAATTGAACAGTTAAAACGAGACTCCCTGAAGATGGCACCGACGAGTGCTGAAATGTGCTGGAGTATTAGTTAAACAGTGTAACATGGTGTATAAGAAGTGATGCATTAACCCTTTCAAGATGAAGCTTAGACCGCTTTATTTAAAGACCCAGTTTGGACTGAAGTTGTAAGACTTGTGAACCTAGTCTTGAAGCGGGAAATGGGAAGGGGGGGGGGGGGGGGGGGGGGGGGGGAAGAGGAGGGAAGGGGGGTGATAGATAT
>Ga0136643_10019490_pt1 | contig 10248 bp, 4 predicted proteins | sample TergutLab28metaG_FD_96883 | JGI IMG/M metagenome (GOLD analysis project Ga0136643, IMG submission 96883) | Labiotermes labralis P1 segment gut microbial communities from Petit-Saut dam, French Guiana - Lab288 P1 (version 3) (version 3) | ecosystem: Host-associated > Arthropoda: Insects >... | reverse complement strand
CTTCTAGCCAGCAGTCCGGCATCTAAAGTAAAAAACAGCAATGCACACACAGTACAACAAATACACATAAGATGACAACAATACACACAAGACGACTACAACAATTACACACAAGACAACTTAAAACTAGCAACAATACACATGAGACAAATTAGACTTTTACAACATGCACAAAAGGTAAAAACATCCAAGCAAGAGAGTACTGTTTACAGTTTCTTGTAATTTTTTATAACCATTAATTCACTCGCGCTTTCACCCCAGTTCTTCACTTATCATCACTTACTACTCCTATAAACATTTTCCATAAGGACTCGTTCCTTCCTGACTGAATACACTACAGATGGTGTATAATACAATTTTGACCTTCTGATGATGAGCACACAGTGTTCGAAACATGTACAGGGATATAATAAACTTATTATAAAACAAGATTTTGTGCATTAAGTTGGTTAATTACTAAGATTATACAGATTTAGTACATGCAGATATGGGAGTTTTGTGATAATTTGAGACAATTATTTTGAAAACCTCTAATTTCTTAATCGTACAAATAAAGTGAGTGCATGAATAGTATTACATAGGTTTAGCACGTTTAAGAACGTTTAACGTGCTATCACAACACAAAGAAACACGCTGCTGCTTTTATGCCTCTTCCTGTGGTGACATTTTTTTGTAAAGCTGTTGAATATAGTCCTTAAAGAGGATATTTGGATCTAAGACAGAAGAAGTAAGGGGACACAGGAAATGACATAATGAGGAGCGTCACAGATTGCTTCCGGTACGAAATACGGTTATTATGTTGAAAAATGGAAAGTAGAGATGCCTGAAGCATGTAATTCACATGGAAATCAAAAGCAATTTTTTGGTAACTTTCTTTACAACTTAAACTATTTATGAGGATAAATCATGTTTAACAGCCGGAGTTGCGAAGCAGTTTTTTCCGACCACTGGTCCGCAGATCGCTTCCAGTCTGCAGTTTCATTTATAGCTTTCCAACAATCCCGATAACGTTGCATTATAGAAGATTTTTACCACTGGCCGAAAAATTATGTTACTAGTAAATTATTATCTTTCACCCTATTTGTTTAGAATCTGAAGAGATTTATTGAATTTTACTTCCATTTTAGCAGCTGCTTCCCATGTCACTAAGACAAACACGTTATAGTATGACGTGCCACAGCGCATTGCGTAACTTTACTGGTTTGTTCAACACTTCTGTTCAGTTACCTTCAAAAGTCTTAAAACGTACGGAAAAACGGATCTATCGTAAAAAGCCCACCCCATAAAAAAGATGTTCTTTTGAGAAACTTCCAAGAGACTAAAGGTCCACCAAGGACCGTAGTGCCGGAAGAAGAAGAAGAAGAAGAAGAAGAAGAAGAAGAAGAAGATGATGAAGATGAGGAGGAGGAAGAAGAAAAAGAAAGAGAGGAGGAAGAAGAAGAGGAGAAGGAAGAAGAAGAAAAAGAAGAAGAGGAGGAGGAGGAAGAAGAAGAGGAGGAGGAAGAAGAAGAAGAGAAGGAGGAGGAAGAAGAAGAAGAGGAGGAAGAAGAAGAAGAGGAGGAGGAAGAAGAAGAGGAGGAGGAGGAGGGGGAAGAAGAAGAAGAGGAGGAAGAAGAAGAGGAGGAGGAAGAGGATGAAGAAAAAGAAGAAGAGGAGGAGGAAGAATAAGAAGACGAAGAGGAGGAGGAGGAGGAAGAAGAAGAATAGGAGGAGGATGAGGAAGAATAAGAAGACGAAGAGGAGGAGGAGGAGGAGGAGGAAGAAGAAGAAGAGGAGGAGGAAGAGGAAAAAGAAAAAGAAGAAGAAGAATTGAAGTTACCATTACTGTGCTATTCTAGGAGCCATGGTTGTTGATTGACACAATCTTACCACTGAACTATACCCATTGTGGGTGTAATCCATTCACCACTTTTACATTCTTATCCGTAAGATCCTCTTTATCATTATTCTAACATAAACCTCACCTATCAGTGGGCACTTGTCACCATTGTTTTGCAGTATCCAGCCCATATACTGGAAGTGCATGTAATGGCAGAGTAAGCTGACACATGACAGGTTGATGCGGCTTGACCCATCACGCTGAAGCCAAAATGTCGTCAAAACGATGACGGAGAACACTAGGGCAAAGGAACAAAGCCGTGTCCTTAAACCTGCACCTCGGACAGGAAAAACCACTGTCTATTGATTTTAAATGAGACATTGTTTTATTTGTTCTAAGACACAGCAACATTATCGCATATATCCTAATAAAGAGCATCGTACCAAACTTTCCCATGCACAAAACCAAATGTGCCATGTAGAACAAATTTTTTGTGTATTCATGCACAAGTCACTTCAACAGATAATCATACTTGAACTATGGAATAATGCTGTTCTTGCTTTCTATGCTGCATTGTTAACCGATTACTAACCAAATTAAGCGGGAAAGTAAAAGCAAATTGAGTGTGATTATGGGAAATCAATTCAGCTGGCTCAGGGTTCGAACCACTGATCGGCTACTGTGAACAGGAGAGTGAAATTAACTGTCACATAAGAAGTGATAAAGTTTATGAGTTACTAAGTAACTGTCGGCTTCTTAAGAAGGCTTTTGCTGTATGGAGTTGTTTATTATTTCACACTCGTGATAAGACAATGTTTAACATTTTTTACTCAGTAAGGCATATATGAGCTGTATTATGTACGTTCTAAAAGGCCTATATTTATATGTATGATAAATTTCTTACTCAGTGCTGATACACCCATCGTGGCCTCGTACAAACTTGAATGTCTCTGCATAACGAAGCTGTATTGAATCCAAGGAAAGGTTGCATTATATCTATAATCGTCCAGATGTTTCCTGGCAGTCGCAGACAAAAGATTCCATTCCCGGTTAGGCTTATAACTAAGCAAATCAACCTTTAAAACACAAAAATACTCTATGTGGCATAGGGAATATCCATTGCAACAGTATTTCATAAATAACACACTTTTATGCATAATGACAGCGATATAATTGGTAGCTGTGTGACAGAAAGTGGCTTTCACCAGTCGGTCTTCTTCAACCAATGACATTTATTCGAATTTCTTTCATCTACCATTGATGTTATGTGGTTTTCGAATTTGAGCAACGTTAAATAAAACACGTTTCTTTCTCACCCTCTCGCCAGCTCATGTATATATATACATAAACACACACACATATATACATACATACTTACATGAATACATACATGCATGCATACATCCATGCATACGTACATACATACACACACACACATACATACATACAAACATACATACATACATACATACATACATACATACATACATACATACATACATACATACATACAAACAAACATACATACATACATACATACATACATACACACATACATACATACATACATACATACATACATACATACATACATACATACATACAAACAAACATACATACATACATACATACAAACAAACATACATACATACATACATACATACATACATACATACAAACAAACATACATACATACATACAAACAAACAAACATACATACATACATACATACATACACACATACATACATACATATTGCTTGTGAAACTTGGAAAACTACCAACCAGACAACAAGAAGTTTACAGATATTTTTAAATAAATGCTTAAGACGAATAATGAATATATAATGGACAGATAAGATTACGAACGAAGAACCACGGGGAATCATCCATCAAAATTCAATAGGTAATCAGATAAAAAGAAGGAAATGGAATTGGATTGGACACACGTAACGTAAAGAACCAGGAGCAATAGAGAAAACTGCATTAGATTTTAATCCTCAGTGTTATAGAAGGAGAGGTAAGCCGAAGAGAACGTGGCGAAGGACAGTAGAGGATGAGATAAGAAGCACAAGAAGATCATGGAACGAGGTCAAAGGGATAGCTGAAGACCGCAATTCCTGGAAGCTCTTTATGGATGCCCTATATTCCACAAGGAGTAAAAGGATTTGATGATTATGATTATATATATATATATATTGCCATACTTTCTCTTATATCACCATTGCATTACAGGAATGGCCAGCCAGGTCAGCTTTGCAAGGTGCACTTCGGAGGACAACTTAGGCAAGACCCGTGCATTAATAAAACACAAATTTCTTCCCGTGTTTGATGTCTTCTTATTTCTCTCTATCCCCCTACAATACGTGGTCGGACAATAAAGTTCGTGAACCCATCGCGGTAAAAGCGCTACATACCTCATTGCTGAATACCACCGTCGTCGCCTTCAAAGTACTCCCCTTGGGAAGCTATGCGCCGATGCCAGCGCCTAGTCCACCCTTCAAAACAATTTTGGAACTGGTTTTGTGGAATGGCGCTCAGAGCTGCCGTTGTATTACTCCTGATGTCATCAATGTCATCAAAATGCCTTCCTTTCAATATTTCCTTTATCTTCGGGAATAGAAAAAAAGTCACTGCACTAATATCTCTCTGATTTCGTTTCCACTCTTTCCAAGTTTAACAAGAAATTTAATGTTCGTTCGCTGCTCTAATTTAAGCTCCGACATTCTCGCGGCAGCACACCAAAACACATGTAGACAGTAATATATGCCACTCAGAAACAGACTGCCATAGATCAACAAAAACACATCTGTGAAACGCTGATATGTCAACGTCATCAAACCGCACTAAGGCTTCTGTCCAGTTCTGCCACGGCAAGCACACGGTGGCGAGTTCTCGAACTTAATTGTCCGACCACGTAGGTTAAATTCAGTTATGAGTCTCCTGTCTTCAGAAAATCTTTAAAACGCGTTCAAGGTCAGCCTGGTGCTTACGTAAAGTACCTAAATATTATTCGTTACAGGCAAATTGCACGAGCCGCTTCATGGCAACCCCTAGAATATTATTAAACTGCAAATGCCGCTTGTCGTATTGCGAAGTCTTGGAATGCCGCAAAAGTTGTTTCACTTCTGTGGCAATCTTAGATGTGACTGTACTCCTACCACAACGCGCACTGTACAACAACACAGTGAAAGGATCTGGATATGCTACTGAGCTACTCAAGCAATTATGCACATTTTATGCAAACCTAAAGGTCATTACTGTGTGCAGAAAACAGCCTTAAGATTCAAGGCAAAGATTTAAGAATGACAAAAGAGGGATGAACAGTCAACAAACAAATTTTTAAACGGGACTTAATTACAATTACATTAATGCAAATTACATTAAAGATGTAATTTTTCTAAGACCTGTCATGCACGTTTACGTCTCTATAACAGAACTGGAGAAGGGATAGCTCAGTAGATGCAGTGACTGGTCTACAGGCAAGAGACAGAATATTCAAATTGTAAGTACTGTCAGCGATAAGAAATTTTTCTCAATTTGGAAGCTTTCAGACCGTCTCTGAAATCTATAAAGCCTTCTGTTTGATTGTTACTAGAGCGCTTTTCTTGAGGTTAAAGCGGCCGGCGCGTGAACCTAACCACTCATCCCACGTTTGGTGCCGATATTAAAAACGCGCAAAACTAAGCTCACACTTTCACATCTGGGTCATGGCGGGGCGTTTAAATCTGTTGAAGCTTAGCCGTAAGAATATTTTGCGCCAGGTTTTAACACCAAAAACTCTAAATTTTGTCGACAGGCTAATCATTACATGGCACAGCAGACAGACATTCTTTATCAATTGAGTGTTCACCGACTAGTCTATATAACGGAAGCGCTCTTTATTTCTATACGTTACGAACCGAAGTTTTAAACGTAAAGCAAATTAATTTTAGTCTTCAATGGATTAATCAAACACAGGGACAAATCTACCTTTCAAGAGACGGCACAAAGTAATGTCATTATTTCAAAGCGGCATGTCGGAACTACAACATTACTTTTGGCAGTCACGTTAATAATCTCGTTACGGTAAAGTTCACCCTCCAACAGTCCATGAAGCCCCAAAAGGTGAGTATGGGAATAGCTCTTACCCACTCAAGACCTCGAGGCTTGATGGGGTGGGGGATTAAGGCCATGTACCGGCCGGTGTGGCCCCCGGGGAAGGCTACCGGTACGCGTTGTATAGGAGGCTGGATGAGCCCAAGGGCCGGTCTGGATGGGTGCGGAAAATCTCTCCCCCCCCCCCCCCCCCCGGGGGTTGGTAAGCTTGGCCTTTTCAATCCAAGATATATAAGAAATGCAAACACAACCAATGTATTTAATTCAAATCTGCATGTATTCATTTCAAGTTGGCTACATGTTTCAACTAAATATATGCTGATTTGAATTAAATATATCGGTTTGTGTTTGACTGAATTTCTTACATATTATAGATTATTTGGAGACACAACGGGGATGACTTGGCTAAAAATTGACCTGTTCAAATTTTGTCGAACTCACGTTGTCCTGCAAAGTGGTGAGGTTTATCTCCTCCCCCGTCTGCATCCAGGCTCCTAGACGAAGTGAACAGTTCACCTGGTCGTAAGGCCAATACGTTAAGTCCAGAGTACAGAGGGTGAAGTACACTGTTGAGGGAACACAGCTCACCATGCCAGTCGGCTTCACAGTACATCTGCCATTCGGCATCCTTAATTCCACCTCCCAGTCGGAGCTCCTGAACACAACCAGAAATAACAACTACAACAGGAGGCTCTCTGGACAGCTGCGTACAAATCTCTTTATCTATAGTAACAACTACAATAGGAGGCTCTCTGGACAGCTGCGTACAAATCTCTTTATCTATAGTAACAACTACAACAGGAGGCTCTCTGGACAGCTGCGTACAAATCTCTTTATCTATAGTAACAACTACAGATTCTGTGCTCCTGCTCCTAGCTCATTTCCGCCTCTTAATATCACCGAAATGTAGTGCGCGAAACCTGTTATTAACAGTCGCAGCCCATGTAATTATGGTGCAATAAATATTTAAAATTGATTGTCATTTCTTGTGTCTACAATTTCTAATATATACCGAGCAAATTGTCTTAGTTTCGTGAAATTTACCAATAACGTTTCATTGGAGGTCATAACAATTTTAACTTTATCATTTTATAGCCAAAAAAAACACCAAAATGACAGCCACGTAAAATTTTGAGTTTGGACAGGCTGTAGCTTCAGTTGATGTAGTGTCTTCAAACTTTGTATAATAGCACATTGCATATCTCTACGAAACATGCTGTATAACGTCTCCCACATTAATCCTTTTCTTAAATGTAGAAAAAATATGGTAACTGGGCGACACACGTAAATCCATTTGCCGCATCCTTTGAAAATGGCTGAGAGTGCTGGCAAGCTGTGTACTGGCTTTTCCGTCTATTATTTAACAAATGTCAGGCTCTACTATAGATTCCAGATCCCAACAGCTGCACTATTCTAAATTATATATGGAATTGGCCTTTTAATACAATAAAAAACAATACGGAATAATAAAGCATTATCGGAAAAATTTAACCCCATACAGGACTAAGAACAGGAAGAAATATCACAACCAAGGGTTATAATTTGCTTAACGTTTTGCCATTTTTTGGAGCACAGTTCTCGATGTCATGCACTTCTCTTTGAAAGGTAATACTTCGCCGCCTAATCATAAATATTTCGTTAAGAACGTGTAATTTACTTTATGACGTTGGCAGTACCTGAAGACAATATGGCACCCAATGATTAGTGATAGAAAATTTTAATTAATTCAAAAATAAGCAGTCGCAGCTCAATGAATGTAATATCTTGGCATTTACATGTCTACGGAATTGTGGCTACACCAATATACTTCATCTAATACTTCGTTCAATATTTTTGATATAGAAATTTTTTCAAATCCGAAGTTGTGCAAAACAGAAGGAGAATCTCGCAACATCCCGGACTTACAGCTGTCTCTCTGGATGCAGCTTAAGGTAGCCTAACCGCTGTCGTGGTTCAACGCGAGTTATAGTATTGCCCAACGGCATTTAATAAGGGCATGATAAGAGTCTCATGGATGGTCGAAATGAAGGCGTTCGATGCTTCCCTTCTCTGCCTACTCACGTATTCATCTGCAGCCCTCTCTGGCCTTAAACAACACGGTCACAGCGACTGTCGCTAGCCAGAGTTATAATGCGGCTATCACCATCGGTTAGGCAGATGGTTTTAATTCGAATGGGACTATTTCGATAAGACAGTATGCTGCAGGAGGAAGAGTTGTAGGAAGATGTGGAGTTAATTGAAAGCAAATATATTTGAGCAACTCACGAGGCGAATTGCGATATCTCTGGCACCCAGATCTCATCACTGTCCACATGAAGGACGTCCAAACCGCCATAATTTGACGGCTTCCATTGTAAGTGCTCGTCCGTCCATTCCTGCAACAAACACCACCATGGCCGTCACCACCACCACGATCATCATCATCATCACAATTATCAATATTGACGTCCTATCGGTCACAAAGATCATCGTAAATATTTGTACAAAGTTTCTTGCGCTAAACATTAAATAAATGAAAATTCAGATACAGGAAACCACACGGCTATGGACCACTTTATGCAGGAAAACTCTTATCGGGTTCAGAATTTTCTCCTTTATTTAAGTAAGCCTACAGCTGCTCCAAATACACGTGATAGAACAAAGGTTTCATTAATGATTATTGCAAAGAATGTGGAAGTGAAATATTGTGTGCTGGGTGAAGTGTTCACCATCATCAGGGAGGTACCGAGAGAACTCCTAAAAAATATGAGTCAGGATAGCCGATCCCCTATCGAGAACTGAACCTAAAACCCCCCTATAAGAAGTAGAAGAACCAGCCACCCAACAGCGGCGCCCGATGGACATCTGAATGGTGTTCAGTGCTTAATGAAAATTCGGTACAAATATCAACGTATGGAATTCGTCCACTGACCCACGCTTAAAAATGTGACCACAGGGCTTAGACAACCGTATCTGTTTCCGTTCATATCTTGTCAAGAGAACGCAGGACAAAATCAGAACATAAACATAAGTAAAAGATCATTTGTAAATGTAGTAAATTTCAAAAACACAGAAAATTCACGAACACCAAACGCACGCAGGGAAATCAAGAGCTGAAAAGTTGGACGAATGTCTTCTACTGCTCAGTCCAGAAGCTTTCGTCTTCCCGTTTAATAACTACAAACATAAAAACTGGACTATGGAGATCCATAATTTTGCCTGTTTTTTATGGGTATGAAAGTTGATCTCCCTCCTTAAGGCAAGAAAATATGTTAAGAAACTCCGATAATAGGATGCTGAAGGAAACACTTGGGTCTAAGGCGGAGAAAGTATAAGTAGACCGGAAAAACTGAGCAAGGAACAGCGTCGTTTGTTCCCCTAACCAAATATTATGACAGAAAGCAAACCAAGGAGGATGAGACGGGTGGAGCACGTGAAAACCGTTGGGGGGAATGCATACAGGGTTTCTGTGTGGAGGTACGCAGACAGAAGATTAATTGGAAGACCTAAGTGTATGTGGGAATATAATGTTAAGATAGGGATCATATAAACGGGCTGGGACAGCTTAGAATGGATTCACTTAGACCAAGTTGGAGATTAGGGCTGTTTGGGAAGAGTAATGCAACTTCGGTTGTCATAAAATGTGGGGGATTAACTAACCAGCTGAGAAACTATTAAATTCTCGGAGAGTCTGCTTGTTTATGCTAGTTACTTGGTTGCTTAATTATTTCATTACTCAGTCAGTCGATTGATTAGTCACTGTTTTCTTCCTCTGTTAGAAAGGACAGTCGCCTACTCAGTACTTCTGAAACACCGGAATATGGACAAAGATCAGAAGTGAGCCGATTCTAAAAATGATACACCGAAATTTGGGGCTAAGAGGGAAGAAGTGGCAGGGGAGTGGAGAAGACAAAACGAAGAGTAGCTTTGTGCTCTCTCCTCAACAAGTATTATGCGGGCGAATTTTAAATAATTTTTTTATACATGGGTCCGTGCATCGTGAATCGAATTTAATAATTGTCCAACAAGATGCATTTTCCGATAGAACTGCAACATAACCTAAATTATGTACGTATATATACATATATTGTTATATATTTTATATTTTGTTGTATATAATTTAAAAGTGCCGCTTTTAACCTTCCACCATTATTTTATATATCATATTCGTCAAGGCTAGTAACATTCAATATAACCAATCTAGAATTTTAAATTATATATTAGTATTACTATTAATAGCAGCGTATTTTACTCATTGCAGTTAATCAATACCAGAAGCTGTAATTACAGCTGTACGAGCTCCTGATGATGGGTGTCAACACCCGAAACATGTAGAGCTGCCTACAGAAATGT
>Ga0136643_10019483_pt1 | contig 10250 bp, 6 predicted proteins | sample TergutLab28metaG_FD_96883 | JGI IMG/M metagenome (GOLD analysis project Ga0136643, IMG submission 96883) | Labiotermes labralis P1 segment gut microbial communities from Petit-Saut dam, French Guiana - Lab288 P1 (version 3) (version 3) | ecosystem: Host-associated > Arthropoda: Insects >... | reverse complement strand
TAAAAATGTTTGAAGGGGGCATACTAAAAAAAAAAAAAAAAAAACATAGGGGGGGGTAGGGGGGGTTAAAGAAAAAGGAAGGAAAAGGGGAGGGGGGGGGGGGGGGGGGAAGCCAACTCCCCAGCTATATGGTGTGATCCTGATTTGTGAGAACCAGTCACGAAAGGTCAAAATCCTCAACATCAAACTTCAAGGACCTCAAAACTACTGTACGTGTATCATAGTGTACAGTAAGGATGTGGGCGCTGCATAGTTATGGATTTCTGGCAGTTAACATAACGAAGCATTTTGGATGAAGACATCTCTTACCATGATTAAGGTGTACAGCCAACAGAATCATATGGATGTATACCCAGGTACTGTTGTAATATAAGACGAAAGCATATTAAACACCTAACCGGTATACTCCCTTCATGTATTTAGTCAAATTCACAGAAGGTTGGTGAAAATTAGAATGTTATCTAGTGTTAATGTGATATGTCTCAGAATTGACCATAAATTGATTCCTATTATTATCGTGAACAAAAGAACAGAAATAATGTACTGGGAAGGGGGTGGTAAGATTTTTAAATTAAAAAACAACTGTCTACAACAGACACTACTTCTAAAAATTATCGTGATTCTAATAATCTTTTGCAGCCTGAAAATCTTTATACTGTCTGAGGAGTGCCCCCAGAACAATAAACCATAGGTCATTACAGAGTGGTGGTAGGAATAGTAAATAATTTTCAGAGTAATTAGTGGTACATATGGTCTTACTGACCACGCAGCATAACAAGCTGAGCTTCGTTTAACATTTTGGCGCCGGAATTAATTTTTTAATTTTAGCACACCCTGTATATGAAATGTGATTAATACAGGAACCAAATATGTTAGAATTATGAAACAAACTGCATTTTGAAGAGAAAAAAACGGAGAGTATATACCATGTTTAAAATATTCGGTACCTATTTTTGTTGAATAAATACATAAAATGCAGCTTTGAAGGTTAGTGGTGCGGTACGTCAACTATAGTTGACTTTAGGCGTCTAAAGGTTAAACCTGATATGTTCAATGTGTTTTTTCCAAGAAAGGGGATCATTAATAAATAGTCCCATTAATTTTGTTTCATTAGCTGTACACCAGCCACAGTAAGTGTGTATGAACTCACGAAATATAATTTACCTCATTTGTGGCAAGGAAAGAGGTACAGTACATTTTAACACAAATGACTTGAAAAGTGAAAGGAAGAGGTGGTGTGTGAAATTAGCATTGACCTTTTTTTTTCTTTTCTCTCTCTCTCTCTCTCTATATATATATATATATATTCATATATGCATTCCATAGATCCCTGAGGCTGTCACCAGACAATAGGATGTGGAACATGTCAAAAACATACAAATGCATACAAGACATAAAATTATTACAGTGTAAGAATTGACACAATCATGTAAGTCATTAATACATATCATCTGTACATAAAAAAAAATTCATCCACAGAGTAAAAGCAGTATGCACATAAAAAAATTTTTAGGACTATTTTAAACTGTGGCTTTTCATTCCTAAGGCTTGTAATACTTTGTGGTAGGTTGTTAAAAATTCTAATCCCAGAATAGGATGCACCTTTTTGAAAACAAGACAGGTTAGCAATAGGTCTGTGTAGATAGTGTTTATTTCTTGTGTTTTTACTATGTACTGACAAGTTAGTCAGAAATTTATCCTGATTTCCAATTTAAAAAACTCATCAATGAGTATATATATTGGCTTGGGATTGTGAAAATCTGTAATTTTTTTAATAGCTCTCTACATGAAGTCCTTGGGTGTGCACCCATCATGATTCTAATTATTCTCTTCTGCAGGGTGAATATGTTCCTGCTGTATGAGGAATTGATCTCAAAGTGTCATTATTGCAGATATGATACATTTGTCTAACCATATAACATGCTATGCTTAGTTTAGGGATTATTTGATCAATGTGGTTCCTCCAAGTAAGGTGATTGTGAATTTGTATACCCAGAAATTTCAAATTTACTGCTTCTTCTTTACACTTATCCTTATAATTAAAGGTCAGTGCACAGTATGGTTGATTTATTGTTACAAATTTCATTATATTTGTTTTTTCCAAGTTTAAAACTAACTTGTTAGCTGAAAACCAATCATACGTGCTAATACTTGGTTTGCTGATATAGAGAAATCTATAAAATTTTCATTAGAAATTATAACACGAGTGTCATCAGAAAATAATATTGGTTCTGAAAGGGAATTTATTTGCAATGGAAGGTCATTTATATGCACCAAAAATAGTAGGGGTCCTAGAGTGGAACTTTGGGGGGACTCCGTGCTTCAATATTCCCCACTCTGGAACTAAATTATGAGTTGAAGTGCGCGATTTTATTTCTACCTTCTGTTTTCTATTTGTAAGATAGGTCCCAAACCAATCTATAGTTATTCCTTGAATGCCATAAAAATGCAACTTAGTTAACAGAATTTCATGATTTACAGTCAAAAGCCTTTGATAAGTCACAGAATATTCCTCGAACATATACTGATCAATGAAGCACATGATTTTATAATTTTACTTGTTATTTCATCGTAACCTGAGGAGTTGTTTGGTTTGAGAGAACTTGTTATACCCTTTATTACTGCTTCAGTAATTGGAATTATGTTTATAGTAGGAAAGTTTCCAAGGAATGAATCTTTTAAATATAAAATGGCATCCGTTTTTTCAAATTTGTATCTGTTTAATTTTTCTGAAGTTAGAAAAAAGTTATTGAAGGCATTTGCCACTGTTTTTTTATATGTTAGTTTTCCCATGTTCACGAATGTAGAAGGGACCTGCACAGTTGGATGCATTCTACCAGTCTCATTCTTTATAATGTTCCATATTGTTTTATTATTGGATTGTGCTCTAAGCGTATCATAGAGTTCCTTTTTTGCGTCTTTAATTACTTTTTTTAGAATCCTACAATACCTTATGTAATGTGGTTTTGCCTTTGGATCGTTGCTGTTCTTAGCGAAGGTATATGGATTTCTCTTTTGTTTGTATGGTACCTTAATTTCTTGTGTGATCCCAAACTTTTTTTTCTCTCTTTTATACTTCTATATCTAACTGGGAAACTGGTTTTAAAAAATATGTAGGAAAGTATTCAGAAATGAATTAAACATGTTATTAGTATCCTGGGCTTGATAAACAGATTGCCATATTTCTTGCTTTAGTAATGACGAAAGTTTGAGTGTGTTTATTGTTCTTGTTCTCTGTTGTAAGAAGACTTTTTTTTTTTTGCTGCATCCGGTTTCGTCATGTTTGCACGTTCACAGGGAACAACTTGGCCCTCGCTGGACGGTTTGTCGTGTAATTCTACATCGGGCACGAGGGGCAGAACTTTTCTCTAGGACACTCAATATTGAAAATAACACGCACTCGACACAAAGTCCTGCGTACTCTGCCTACTAGTGTTACCGTGGTTGCTGTTGGTAACAGACGCTAACCAGCTGTGTTTCATACATAATGGTTAATTAAGGAAAATAGAAACGCCCACATTTTGATGTTACACGTTCATCATCACTGAAATTTAGAACGTGCGCAGATTATGAATATAATGCATTTAGTCGGCAATTACAAAATGTTTAGAAAAGTTGAAGATTTGAGGTTATGTTCAGTATCAAAACACATTGAGTTTTGCAAATATAATAACTGACCCTAGTAATGGTATTAACATGCTACAACATAAATTCAGTCGTGAACTCGAACAAAAAGCCACCACAACGCAGTACGAGTACAACCCGTTGACAAGTATCCATTATGCAAAGACAGTCACAGCTTCGCATGTTGTGTTCTACCTGAATGATCCGTGCGTTATCATGCACAGATCATCTTTATCATGTTACCTGTGCTTTTTTTTTTATTTCCCCATGAGGAGGCCCATTTCAGTACTGTGTTTGAGCATTCGACAATAATGTTCATACATCATGACAGTTACCAGGTACTGTATTTCTGCCATCAGTCACAGAGGAACTCCTCCTTGTGCAGCCTTGTTCAAGAACTTTCTTACGGTTACTTACGGCACCGTAGGAAAAACAGTAAGGTTTTGGAGTAACCGAAAAGTACAAGTGAAGTAAGCAGGAAACAGTGGTTCAAGACGAAATAACTGTCTCCATACACTTTGCTAGGAAGACTAGGTTACTTGATTTCTAAACTTATTAATTTCGTCGTATAAGCGGTTGCGCTGCCCACCCGCATCAAAAATTTAAATGCAGTGACCAGTTCAGACGTGAGTAATATGTACATAAATATTTTGCTGCAACGCTTTCAAATGAGTCCATATATTTCGTACTTTATTGACTAAACACAAGTTCCATATCCTAGTACATGCTTCCCTTAAAATAATCCCATCTGTGTGGGAAAGTGATATAATTGTAAAACTGATTAGGTGTGTTTTACTTGTGAGTTCCACGGGTGATAGTTTTAAAACTATGTGAAAGTTGCCATACAGCTCAAAATTTTGTTTACAAGCCCCTCCCTCCCCACTCCGAAATATTTCATACAAAATTTGTAGACCTAATGTTTTGTCACCTTCCTGTAGTAAACTTTCATGTGTTTGTATTTTTGTCTTCTACAATGGAACACCATAGGCATATTTCTGAAATTGTGGTTTATGTAAAATATTTCTAGTATTTTACCCTGTAAATTTGTATATTTGTGCATTTATGACTTGTTCATATCCTACTGACACACTTATGGAACCATGGAATGCATGTATATACATATGTGTGTATGTACAAGCATATTAGCCTCTTTGCTACATCATGGTGTGGTCAGTCAGTGGATGGAGGTGGCCTGCAGGTATGAAGGGTAACTGACTATATTGAATAAGCAGTCCTGGACAACTGATAAGGGAATTTTCTCCAGTTTTTTTGGGTCAGAGGGGCTCAAAAATGACATATTATGAGATGATATAGAGAACATTGGCTTTAGTGGGTTCTTGTGAACATGGTAATGTTGAATCTTTGGGCCCTCAAAACAGTAGGACATTTCTTGAATAGCTGAGAGACTGTCACATTCTCAAGAAACACTTGTGTCTCATGGATTTAGTTCATTCATTCACTATTCCAGGGAACCACTAAAGTTAGTTTTGGTAAGCCAGTACTGTTGTTGTAACCTTTTGTACATTTTATAAGTGAAGGGTAATGAAATTTGTTACCAAGAAACACACAGCATTGGAGGAAGTACTTCCAGCCATGTTATTCACCCATCCATCTTGAATTCTATCCTCTTGCAACCCCCCCTTTTCCACCATAGAAGTCACTGACCAAGACTTGCACATTTTCAAAGGCCTCATATAGACACATTTTCAGGACCCTGTGCCAAATAATGAAGCAGCTGGATGGATGGGGTAGCTGATATTTGACAATTGGAAATTTCTTATTCACCACTTTTTCCACAAATTTGGGCTTAAGCAACATCCTATTTGCTGGGCTCCAGTTGCCTTTTGTGGGGAGTAAAGATGGCCATTTGTGAACCTGAGTCTTATGACTTGAGCTGACATTAAAAACTTATGATAAGTTTTGCCCTCTCCTTTCCATGCCTTTATGGTGTGGTGCTGTATCTTTTGAGCTGTATGGATAACTGCTTTCATCCATTACAGAAAATTGTGTATGGCAAACAGGCATTCATGGGGAACTCTTTTCTCATATCATGCATTCATTTAGACGAAGGACATAGGAGGAGCCAGTATAGCTCAGTACAATGACTGGCTGTATGTCTCCACTTTCCAACTGATCTTCATGGTGTGGTACTTAAGAACAGTAGCTGGCACTACATAACGATTATTTATACTGTAATTAAACCTGGTTTAATGTCAAATCAGTAAATACCACATATTCTAAAGACAGTTAATCCAAGTTTAATTGTGGTGTAAATAATCATCATGTAGTGACAGTTGTTTTAGGAGAAGCAAGCCTGAAGAGATGGACCAAACCTGTCCTTGAAACATGGTGCATTATATTTCAATACAGCAATGGAAGAAGTCCAGAAATCTGCGACTTCAAAAGCCATACGCCATCATCAGAGCCCTACAGAACACTATACAGTGAATTTTGCTGTGAACTCAAATCCTGGTAGAAGAATCAGACACTCCCTGTCAATAGGGGTGAGATTCACAGGTGCAGAATTTGCTTCAGTGTTGTGCTGTACAACATGTCTGTCGTCAACCTTCCTTTGAGATTCACCATATACACTTAACTTCTGAATGTGAATGTAGTCATTGCTAAGTTTTGTTTGTGTCCTACATCATGAACAAAGGGACTGTATAGATGTATATTAGCCCAGTGTAAATGTACAAAATCCAAGTGAAAGAAATTCTGAATTATGTCATTAATAGCAACAAGCATGTTGGAATTACCACCAGCAGTTTTTGTGCTTACACAGAGAAGTACTGACTCTTGGATCATAAACCCTATTAAGAAAACAGTGTCTCTATATATGTAAAATCTTCTGTATATAGGAAAGCAAACACTAATTAAAATATGTAACTTCTATTATCAATCACATCCAAGGCTTCAACTTGTCCTTGCTATTTAAATTTGAGTAAAACTCAGTCACTCAAATAACACTGTGAAAGAGAATCCAGTTACACTTGGAGAACCACATTGTTAGAGATGGACAATAATGAACATCGATACCCATAGCCTTAATGTGGCTCTTGTGTGCCACTGAGTTATCATGCTCTTTCACAACCCTGGAAACTTGCATGTTACTTATTGACAAAGCAAAAATATTATATATGGTAGATAACTATGAAACCGTCACTAAAAAAACTCAATGTTAGGTTGGTACAAGTACATGCAATCTACTGTTCAAAAGTGTTAGGCTCTCTGGTCAATTTACATTTAGTGTGTACAGACACCATTATCATAACTTGATTCTCGAGAATAACAAACTGAAAAGGAATGACAGTCAGGATAACTGGTGTCCTGACTGAGATTCAAACCAAATAAAAATCATAAATGCTGTCATTACACTAACCACCTTGGTCCAGTAATGGTAGTGCTGGAAGCTAGACTAGGGTGCTGGATGTTGCTGTGTTTCATAACCAAATGTGGCATTGGAAGTTCTTGTTCAGGTGGGGTGAAGAAGTCATGTATATTTATTTCAAAATCCATATTTACATAAAATTTCAGTGTTTATTATTCTGTATACCACTGAAATTTATCATTGTCCAAGTATGACACATTGCAGAAGGTACACGTTTATTTAAGTGTCAGTGGTAAGGACATCCTCGTGCCCAGTGGCCTCTTCTGCCTGAAACGATGAAATCAAAGTATAAATGCACAGTGGTGATGCTTGAGCCAGAGCTGGTCTACATCAGAACAATGTTCCTAACACTTCTGATGCTTCAGACCAGTAACTTGCATTATTACAGTTGTGTGACTAACATATATGTGAAAACAGTGATGCATCATGAAGTATTTTAAACTTACAGTATTTACCAAAATGCAAGACAATTCTAATCTAAGATGACCCCCAAGATAAAACATGTCTGCCAAGAGAAAAGGTATTTTTCCAAATCTAAGATGACCATCCAAAAATAAAACATGTCAAGAAAATATATTTTACTAATAATTTCATACACTTAATACACAACATGTCAGATTCTATTACCTGTACCAATCACTGTCACTGTCTCCATCTTCACACTCACTAACTTCATCATCCTCACACTCTTAGCATTCCCATCCTCTGCACAGACATGCCACAACACATCATCAGTCTCACTTCACAATAACTTCTGGTGAGATGTGCTGCCATGCCATTATGATCCACGCTGACTAAATAATATATCTATATTTCTTAGTTCATAAACTTAGCTGAACTCATGAACTTCACAATTTTCTCCACAGCTTGTGTTAAAATTTTCAATACATGTGTTTTGGAATTTTGTATTGTGTCTGTGAGCTGATCATTGTGAGTTTGTGGTTTGTTTTATAATTCTTAATTTGTGGATTGGTCCAGGTTTACCTTTTGAGTCTTGTAGTTAATTTTTAATTTTTCAATAGCCATTTTCCTATTACTATCCTTGGACTAGATCTGTTCTCAGGTACATATCTTAAATGTTTACTGTTGCAATCTTGCACAGTGACTGAGACTAGTTCCATATAAGAGGTCCATCAGCTTAAGTGCTTTCTTTGTCTGCTTCCAAAAGGTAGTGCTTCTTAAAAAAATGACGACAAAGTTCAAAATAAGAAGACTTTCAGTTAACTTTAATCATGCTGTATTTTCAGTTTTGTTTAAACATGATTGGTGGTGCAGTGGCTGAGAAACTCAATCTAACGGGTAAATTTCACCCTAGAATAGGCCATGAAGGCCCAGAGGGGGAGTAGAGGTATAGCTCTACTCTTTATTTAACCTCGGCGCCAGATGGGGGTGGGTGGTCAATGCCACGCCCCGGCCACTTTACCCCCAGGAAAAACCCAGTACCCATTGTGTAGGAGGCTGGGTGGGCCCCAGGGCCAGTCTGGACAGAGGTGGAATATCTCTCCCCCTTGGGAATTTGATCGCTGGATCCAGACTGTAGCGAGTCACTAGACTGATTGAGCTATCCTGGCCCACCGATTTAAGGGGCACACCAGGATATTTGCTTCTTTGCCTGAAAATGGAGAGCCACCTACTGAAATGTGCTTCCTTAAAATTAGATTCTTGATGAAGTCCAAAATAAGATTGTATCAGTTAACATTAGTCATGCCCTGTTCTGTCTTTTGTTTAAACATGATGAACTGATGATGCAGTGGCTCAGAACAGCTCGATCTAAGGGGTACACCAGGATAGGTGCTTCTATGCCTGAAAACAGAGAGCCACCTACTTCCTTAAAAAATTAGGTGATGGATGAAGTCCAAAGTAAGAATACTGTGTCACTTAACATTAGTCATGCTCTGTTCTGTCCTTTGTTTAAACGTGACAATTTGGCAAAGCAGGTCTTGGTTTGTCTCCATGTGGTCTGGTTTGGTACTGTATACATGGATTTAAGGTGACCTCACCTATTTAAGTACCAAATTTAAGGAAAAATCCTTGTCTTGCATTCGAGTAAAACATTATTTTCCATTTTCAGTTCTCCTTATTTAACTACTAGAGTAGGTGTAATTAATTAGTTTTTGTATTTGTTTGTCAGTAATAAAATATACTTTCAATGTATTCATAAATGCTGTAATAAAATAAATTCTGATATGGCATTTTACTTTTAAGATGAAACATCCCCATTGATAACTGCTCGCAAGTGTATGCACTAAATCAGTCACATAAAACACAAGTTTTTATATGTTTATTCATGCCTACATATATCGACCCCAACTGCAAGCCATCATCAGGCCTTTTGTAAACAATGGTACAGGAATTACAAATGGCCTTACGATGGCTTGCAATTAGGGCCGAAATATGTAGTCACGAATAAAGTGATAAAAACTAGTGTTTAGTGTGAGTGATTTCATACACACACTTGTGATCTAATATAATGTACGTTAATTTTAACAAAAAATGAATAATGTTTCGATGTTTGTTACTTACAAGAACATTAATTTATATTTATTTATTTGCAATACATTCTGTGAGGCACAAAGTGATGATCCCCAACCTACTAGCCATGTAACTTTGGAAATTTGACATCTTACAGACATACATACAAGACACAATGAAACAAACACCTTGACCACCCTGACCAATACAAGTGCAACTTACATGAAAACTGTATTTCAATCTTACTATTTTAGTCTGAAAATTAAACCACACAAGCCTGGCTGAGTATTGCTAGTATTTTCCAATAGAGATATATGTTTCAAATAGAAATGAACAAGGCCACATCTAATATTCAGACAACTCACTTGTGCTGAAATTATACAGCATAGTACAAACTTCTTTCAGCTCCTTTAATGTGACAACAAAAATACCCTCAATAATTTTTTATAAGCTCAGGCTACATTTTTTAACCATAAGCATTAAAAATTTTCTTAAGCACCTCTCAAATAACCATTAATAATACTGTACTTATAACAGGTACTATATAAACAATAGGTGTGGGTATCAGTCAATAACACAACAATATCTAAAAAAGATGTTTAATAAAGGATGAAGTAAACTACATGTTTCGGCCTAATGTGGCCAACATCAGGTTTACATCCGAAAGTATGGTGGTATTGCTTTACAGGATTGGTATGGATATGTCACGATGGTGAGATCTCAGCATCTGTGATGTTTGTTATATGCTATTTATAGGGGGGCAGGG
>Ga0136643_10019481_pt1 | contig 10251 bp, 8 predicted proteins | sample TergutLab28metaG_FD_96883 | JGI IMG/M metagenome (GOLD analysis project Ga0136643, IMG submission 96883) | Labiotermes labralis P1 segment gut microbial communities from Petit-Saut dam, French Guiana - Lab288 P1 (version 3) (version 3) | ecosystem: Host-associated > Arthropoda: Insects >... | reverse complement strand
TCAAATTTGTCGGTAATTTCCTTTTCAATTTTATCAATCTCGTCGTAAATTTTTTCACGCTGTTCGATTTCTTTTTCCTCGATGCTTGCCCTCAACTCGGCAATTTTTTCCCTTTCGGGCGCAACATAATCTTGAACGCGTTGTTTCAGTTTGTCAGCTTGCGCGCGAAGTTCGTCATTGCTCAGCGCTTTAATCGTTTCATACACAGCCTTTATTTTAGCAACATACGGCTCGGTTTCTTTCAAATCGCGCAACGCCTTGTTTCCAAACAGTTTCTTTAAAATATCATTAAATCCCATAATTTTTGCTTTGTTTAAAAAAGACTACAAAGATAGTGCTTTTTGCTCGTAAATTTTTAATATATGGTAAAAAAGAGGAGTAAATAGTTGATTGGTCGATGCGAGAAAATTATTCTGATTCGTTCAACAACCACTTCCAAACAGGAATGATTTCAATTTCTTTATCATTTATTTCCAATATTCGCTCCTCCGAATCGCGCGTAATGACTTGTAATTTGCGACATTCTACTACTTCGGTAATTTTCAAAAGAGCTTTCATTTCTCTGTCGAAAGTTCCAACACTGTTATCAGGATTATAGCAAACTTGAATAGCCGTGTAAGTATCCGGAATATAAAAATCTACCTCAATTCCTTTGTTGTAAAAAAATACGGCATCATTTCGTCCGTACTTGCGAAGCAAACTCACGGCTACGATATTTTCCAACAGCGAAGTGGTTCCGTCCAACAGGAAAAGATTGAGAATGCCGTTGTCGGTAAAATAATACTTCGGAGTGGTTTCTTTATTTGTCAATTTTCCGCTTATGTTCCGAATGGGATTAATCAACCACGCATCTTTGGCGTATTCAATGTAATTGATAACGGTATTTGTTCCCACTTTTGCACCGGTCGAGGAAACAACATTTGCAATTCGAGTAAAAGACAAAGGTTGTTTTATGCTTTCTGCTAATTTTTTAAATAAAATGCGCAGGGCAAAAGTATTTTCCACCGAATGACGAGCGGAAATATCGCCCAAGTAAATTTTTTGGTAAACGCTTGTCAGATAATTTCTTTTTGCTGAAAATTCGGCACTTTCGGGAAATCCGCCGAAGTAGAAATAATCGTTGAATTTTCGCAATATTTCGGCTCGTCCTTCGGTGGAAAACAAGCGATTTTCGGAAACGGAAATATTATTTGCCGTCAAAAATTCGTTGAAAGAATACGGATAAACATCTACCGGAATGTATCGTCCGCCCAATGTTGTTTGTATGTCTTGGCTCAACATTTTGGCGTTGCTTCCTGTGATATAAACTCGGTGTTTGGTGTCTGCCATTCGACGGGCAAATTTTTCCCAACCCGAAATATTTTGTATCTCGTCCAAAAACAAAATCGGTTGCTTGCCGTACATTTCCAAATGCACTTCCAAGAGCAGATTCAAATCCTCTGCTCTCATTCCGGAAAGGCGTTCGTCCTCAAAATTGATGTAAAGCATTTCGTCCCATTGCACACCTTGCGCGAGCAAAGTTTGTATCTGCTGATAAAGCAAGTACGATTTTCCTGCTCGCCGGATACCGACAAAAACATAATTTCCAAATTCCTCAAAAGTAAAATTTCTTGGAATTACCTTGTACTTTGGAATTTCTGCCTGATTGTCGGCAATAACCATTTTCAGAATATTTTTGTCCATACGTTTATTTTTGTTCTATTGACAGCACAAAAATAGCACTTTTTTATTTTATGAACAAAATAAAATGCAGTTTTTTCAAATTATCTTATTCAAGGCTGTCGCAATAGCTAATATATGAAAAATGCTTCCTCCGATAACAAAAAGATGAAAAATTGCGTGTATATACGGAATTTTCTTAAACGAGTACAAAATCGCGCCCACTATATACGACACTCCGCCGGCAATCATAAACCAAAGGACGTTCAAAGCATTCATAGAATAAAGAATATCAATAAGCGGTTTGAATGCCACACAAACAACAAGTCCCATAGCTACATAACAGATTGTTTCGATTCGGTTGCCTATTCCTTTTCCTTTAAAAGTGATATATGAGCCTGCCAAAGCGATAATCCATACTACGAAAAAAAGCGACCAACCCCAAAATGCTGCATTACGCAGAATGGTCAAAGTAAAAAAAGTATAGGTTCCCGCTATATGAAAATAAATAGCGGCGTGGTCAAGTTTCCGCAGGATTGCTTTTCGTTTTTCCTCTCTGCAAGCGTGATAAAGAGTAGAGGCGATATAAGAAAAAAGCATACAAACAATGTAAACCGACACACTGCTTATCGCCCAACTGTCAGCTTGGGAAAATGCCTTTTGTAAAAGCCAAATGCCTGCCGCCGCTCCAAAAAATATGCCGATGCCGTGAGTTGAGGCATTAGCAATTTCCTCGCCTTGTGTGTATTTTTTCTTGTTCATTTTTATGAATTTTTTGCAAATCTGTTTGCAAATATACAACAGAAAAATGAAATGCAAAAAAAGCACAAGTTAAAAAGTGCTTGTTGTACAACTATTATTTTGCAAACAATATTTAACAGCCCTTTTTGAAATAAAAAATCTCTCGCCTTGTGATTTTGACAAAGCAGGATTATAAATCCTGCTAATCCGCTCTATCATAATTTTGAGTTTTGAATTTCACTGCAAAAACACAAATTCTTGGAATAAATTCCAAAAAAGTTGCGATATTTTTGGAGTTTATTCCGCAAAAGTCGTAATTTTGCAATTAAAGCAAAAAATCTTGTGCCAAGCAGGGATTTAAGATAAAAAAGCGGGATTTGTAATCCCGCTTAACGAAAACACTGCAAATTCGACAAAACGGATGTTTCTATTCTTTCTGCAAAAACACAAAATAGTTTTCAAAAAAACACAACACGTAAAGGATAAATATTTTTTATTACTTTTGCAGTCGTAAAAAGATAATATTGTATGGAACTACAAATTATTCAGAATAAAATATACGAAATCAGAGGTCGCAGAGTGATGTTGGACTTTGATTTGGCGGACATATACGGAATTGAAACCAAAATGCTAAAACGTGCCGTAAAAAGAAACATAGAACGTTTTGAGGGCGACGACTTTATGTTTGAACTTTCACAGGCTGAACTTTCAAGGTGCCAAATTGGCACCTTGAACAAAGGGCGTGGAAGCAATATAAAATATTTGCCTTTCGCGTTCACGGAATTAGGCGTGGCGATGTTAAGCAGTGTTCTTAATTCAAAGACAGCCATAGAATTAAACAGAGGCATTATGCGTGCGTTCGTTTCGATGCGCCAAATAGTATTAAATCCGCCTGTAAACGAAGTTAGAGAGATACAAAGTGAAGTTAAAGAGCTGAAACAATACATTGAGGAAGTTTTTACCGATTACAATGATATTAACGAGGATACAAGAATGCAACTTGAACTTATCAATGAAACCTTAGCCGGCTTGCAAGCTAAAAACAAAGAGCCAAACAAGCCTCGTAATCCGATAGGATTTCAAGCCATACAAGAGGAAAGAGACAAGGCGCAATCTTGCCCAAGCAAAAGCTAAAAAACTCTTACTTTTTCACAAACTGTCAGCCTTACATAGCACAAGTTTAACGAAGTGTAACTTGTGCTTTTTTATTTCCTGTTATTAGACAACAAGTTACGGCAAAGTCTAAACACCAAGCAGTGACACTTCGCACTGCTACTCAGATTGTGTTGTTTTTGGTTGATTAAATTTCACAGCATCAAGCACACGGTCAATAGCATCGCGGTCGGTTAGTATCAAAATAGCGGTATTGATAGTGCTGTTATCAAATTTCTGCATCAAAATAGCACTATTGGTATCGATAGTGCTGTTTTCAAACTTTTGTTCGATATTGAATGTTTTGGATTGATTAAAGAGGTCTGAAATTTCCACTTCAAATGCTTCTGCCAATTTGGGAATGTAACTGCCTTTTACATCAGCCTGATTGCTTTCCCAATTAGCGTATGTTTTGCGGTCGATACACACAAAATCGGCAATTTCCTGTTGCGATTTGTTGCGTGTAGCGCGTAGTTTTCGGAGTGTATCGCCTATAAAATTCATAGAAGTAAAATTAAATTATTCGACAAACTTACATAAAAAATTGAGACTTGCAAAAAAAATGCGTAAAAACATGCCAAAATATCCAAAACTTACGCAGTTTTTGGTAAGTTATTGGACAGTTTGTTTTAATTATTCACTCTATTTTTGCCACCGTAAATAAAACTTTACAGTGCGCACAAATTTTATTTGCAGAAACAATTTTAATTAATAACTTTGTAAAACTAAAAAAAATGAAAGTATTAGATTTAAATGCTTACGGTGTAAGCGAAATGAACCAACAAGAGTTGGTAGAGGCGAATGGCGGCTGTTTTGTTGGTGGCTTCTTGTTAGGAGCTCTTGTTGCAAGTATGTTGGGATGGTGGCTAACATCATCACTTGAAGTACCATCGGAAGATGGAAGCTTTGATATGATTCAAGACAAGTTGCTTGTTGCATAAACTTCAATTTCTTTAAAATCCTAATTCAACATATTTAATTAGATTGTCTTACTTGATTTTATGAGTAGTATCTTGGCTGACATGTTGAAATTAAGATTTTAAAAAAACAAAAAACATAAGCGTTTTTTTAATAAATGTAGAATTTTTTAGTATTAATCATGTTAACTTTTTAAAAATGGATAAATTAGATTTAAACGCTTACGGTGTAAGCAAAATGACAAAGCAAGAAATGGTAGAAGCGAATGGAGGCAGTTTTATTGCCGGCTTTTTATTTGGGCTCCTTGCCGTTGGAGGATTTTGGTTAATGAGTAATGGTTATGAAGTTCCAACGGAAGATGGAAGCTTCAATATGATTCATGACAAGTCGCTTATTGCATAAGCTTCAATTTTTTAAAATCCTAACTTAACATATCACTTGGTTTCTCAAAATTCCGATTGAAATGTACAAGTTAGGGTTTTATGAAAGTTCCATTTTGTGCTTGATTAAATTTAATGCAAATTTACTATCTTTGCATTTTAACTCGATAAAATGTATGTTTTGCCTATGAATCGTCTTTTACTTGTTCTCGGACTTTTTTGTTTTACGCCTGTTTTTGCGCAAAACATTACTATTTCCGGCACAGTAACCGATGTAACTGATGGCAGTCCGCTTCCGGGAGTGAATATCTTTGTAAAAACACCTTTCTCGGGAACAGCAACAAATGTTGATGGTCGTTTTACGCTGACGCTTTCGCAAAGGCGCGTTGGAACATATCTGTATTTTTCGAGTATTGGATATAAAACGGACAGTATCAGGCTCAATCGTTCCGAACTCAATGTTTCAATAAAACTAACTCCCGATGTTCATGCGTTGAGCGATGTTGTAGTTTTTCCCGACGAGGATGCGTTGAGACGACTGCTTCGCGAGGCTTTTGAGCGCATTCCTCAAAATTATTCTATACAACCTGTGAGATACGAAGTTTTTTACAGAGAAACAAACCGCGATTCAACAGGAATGATTGTTGCTGTTGCCGAAGCCATATTGGATATTTTCAAAAACAGCTATACGCAACCAAACGACCACGGACAAGTAAGAGTTGTGAAATCGAGAAAAAACGTGTTACCGCAATACAACGAATTAGTGCCAATGGGTGGATTTATCGGTGGAGCACATTCGTTTGTGAGGGGCAACTATGTTTTTACTCGTCGTAACGTTATTCACCCGAATCATTTCGACCGTTTTAACTTTCAACTGGCAGGTATGACGCGCTTTGATGGTCGAGATGTATATATCATTGAATTTCAATCAAGAACATCATCTTTTAATGGACGACTTTACATCGATGTTGAAAGTTTGGCGTATGTCAGAATTTCGTGGAATAATCCCAGTGTTGTGCGCGAGTTGAGATTTACCAGAGAAAACAGACGCGGTGAATTAAATTATATTTATTTTCAAGGGAATTGGCATCTTAATCATATACTTTACAGTGATGTGAAGCGTTTTGGTTCACGACCTGCCTTGCATCAAAGTACGGAACATCTTGTTTTAAGTATCAATACGGATAATGTAGCACCCATTCCGCACGAGGAACAGTTGGCATTTCGCGAGCCATTTTTGGAATTTGCACAGCAGTACGACCCCGATTTTTGGACAGGTTACAATATTTTGCAACACGATGAAGTTTCGCAACACAGTTTTTCAGCCCACTTACAAGATATCAGTCTTGCAATGGCAACTGCAAGCGGTCGCTCTCGAATGGAACGCAGACAACAGTTTTTTCATCATTTTAGCAGGATTTATGCAGGAATAAACATCAATTACAGAGCTATTTCAACTATTGCAGGAAATTATATTTTCGACTATCAAGGAATTGTTTTTGAAAAAAATATACCTGAACAACAAATATTTTTTGAATTTGGCTCTATGATGGGTTACTCGCTTACCAGACGTACAAGTGTGTATTATGCATCGAACAGTCGGCTTGCGTTTAACTCAGATTTATTTATGACAAATCACATTATCGGCACTGAATATCGAAGGAATATCAAATCTAGAGGCAGACCTTTGTTTGTAGGTGCAAATTTGAATTTAGGTTGGAGCCGGCATTATGTTGATTGGGGAAATATGCAAAATTCTTACGGAAGTTTCAATATTGGAAGAAAAACCTTTGATTCAGACAGAATTAATATACGTTCGGGAGTAAATCGGTTTTCGGTTTTGCCCGGAATTAGCCTTTCGACAAGAGCAAGCCGTCTGTTTGAAATTACGCTTGATGCAAAATACGATTTTGCATTTTCAACACGCGAGTTTGTCAGAATTAGAGAGCGCGACGGCTTTTTCCTTACACGCCGAAGCGCAACCCTTTCGGGCGATTATTTGCAAATCGCTGATACTGACGGCGTAACAAGAAATGATTTTTTAAACATCGCACCTTTTCAAGTGAGTTTAATGTTTGTACTTCGTTGATAATGCAAAAATCATAACAAAAAATGCCCCAACTTTTCCCTCCCGAAATAATAGAATACAGTACCGAATCCCATTTCGCTCGTCGTTATTCCAGAACTTGGATTATCTACCTCGCTGTATTGCTTGCAGTTAGTAGTGCGTTGGTGTCTTTGCCTTTTATTTATGTAGAAGTAAGTACGCAAGCTCGCGGTATTATTCGTACTGAGTTTGAGAATAATCAGCTTCAAATGGCTGTAACAGGCGAAGTTATCGACATTCGGATGACCGAAAATCAAATCGTAACCAAAGGCGATACCTTGCTCGTGTTAAATTCAGACGTGATTGATGTTCAAATCAATAGAGCAACAGAAAGAATTGACGAATACACGGCTTTTATCCGTGATATTTCTGCTTTGCTTGCGGGTAATTTTTCTGCTTTGCAAACTCCCAAATATCTGTACGAAAGGAATTTATTTCGTGCTTCTGAAAACGAACATCAAACTCGGATAGATTTTTTTAGAAACGAACTCAATATTTCACGCAGGCTTCAAGAGCAAAACGCCATTGCTCCAAACGAATACCTGCGCGACAAAAACACTTACGAAAATGCCGTGCGCAGTCTCAGTAACTTGCGCGAGCAGTTTCGCAATCGCTGGCAAGCAGAGCGCACCGCTTACGAGCAGGATATCAACGGTTTACAGGCGGAAATTCGTCGCCTTACCGCCGAAAAAACGAGGTATGTGCTTCTCGCGCCTGTTTCGGGCTCGATTATGCAGTTTTCGGGTATTCGGAACGGAAACTTTATCACTCCCGGACAGGTAATAGCCCAAATTTCGGGCAATCACGATTTGTTGGTCGAATGTTTTGTGTCGCCTGCCGACATTGGTTTTATCCGTGAAAATCAGAAAGTTCGTTTTCAATTGGATGCTTTCAATCACAATCAGTGGGGAATGGCGCAAGGCAGAGTAATGGAAATTTCGAGGGATGTTATTATAGTGGATAATCAGCCTTTTTTTCGTGTGCGCAGTTCGTTAGACAACGAATATTTGCAGTTGAGAAACGGTTATCAAGGCAATTTGACAAAAGGAATGACACTCACAGCGCGTTTTCGTCTAACCGACCGCACATTGTGGCAGTTGCTTTTTGATAAGGTTGATAAGTGGTTGAATCCGAATCACCCCTAAATCCCCTAAAGGGGACTTTTGGAGCGTGCAAAAAAAGAACGAAGGTGCAAAAAAATGAAAGATAACTCTCCCTAAATCCCTCTCGACCTCTCCCGCCTTCGGCACCCTCTCCACAGGAGAGGGAAAAAGGAAAAAAGTTTTTGAGGGACTTGAAGTCGTGCGATTTAGCAAGAATAGTGAAAAACGCAGAATGTGGCTCCCTCTCTCCGAGAGAGGGCGGGGGGAGAGTTCGGAAGTGCGAAAAAGAACGAAGGTGCAAAAGTAGGGGCGAATTGCATTCGCCCGAAAATAAATGAAATTTGAATTTTAAAGGGCGAAAGCATTTCGCCCCTACGTCCAACGTAAACAAAAAAATCTGCGCAAATCCGCTTAATCTGCGTCATCTGCGTGCTAAAAAAATGAAAATCAAACAACGCGACATAACCGATTGCGGAGCGGCTTGTCTCGCTTCTGTGGCGGAACATTACCGCTTGAAAATTCCTGTTTCGCGCATTCGGCAGATTGCGGGAACGGACAAGCGCGGTACAAACGTACTCGGATTGGTGCAAGCTGCCGAACAGCTTGGTTTTCAATCCAAAGGAGTGAAAGGCGATGTTGATTCGTTGTCGAAAATCCCGTTGCCTGCCATTGCGCACGTTACTTTGAAAAATGGTTTGCAACATTATGTTGTTATCTATTCGGTAAAAAAACGAAAACTTACCTACATGGACCCGGCTGACGGACAAATGCACCGCGAAACAATCGAAAGTTTCAAAGAAAAATGGTCGGGTTCGTTGGTTTTGCTTATTCCGGGTGAAACTTTTCAAGAGGAAAACACAAAAGTTTCTCTTTTCAAGCGTTTTATGTATCTGATTGCACCGCACAAAAGCGTGGTTTTTGCTTCGCTTTTCGGTGCAATAATATACACTTTGCTTGGACTTTCGTCGGCTATTTACATTCAAAAAATTACTGATAATGTTTTTGTAAATGCCAACACCAATTTGCTGAATTTGCTTTCTGTCGGAATGATAATCATTCTGTTGGTGCAAATTTTTATCGGTGTAAGCAAAAGTTTTTTTATGCTCAACACAGGGCAAAAAATTGATGCACGACTCATTTTGGGTTATTACAAGCATTTACTCAAACTTCCGCAACGCTTTTTCGACACCATGCGCGTGGGCGAAATTATCAGCCGTGTGAACGATGCCGTGAAAATTCGCGCGTTTATTAACGACACAGTCATTTCTATGATTGTCAATGTGTTGATTGTTGTTTTTTCTTTTTCGCTGATGTTTGTGTACAGTTGGCGATTGGCTTTGATTTTGCTTGTTTCAATTCCGCTTTACATTGGTATTTATCTGATTGTAAACAAATTGAACAAAAAACGCGAACGCAGATTAATGGAAGATGCTGCCGACCTCGAAAGCCAGCTTGTAGAATCGCTCAATTCTGTGAGAACGATAAAACAGTTTGGTATTGAGGATTTTGCCAACGCAAAAACCGAAAATCGCTTTATACGCTTGCTCGATTCTGTTTATAAATCGACCGTCAATTCCTTTTTCAGCGGAAACTCATCGGAATTTGTGAGTAGAATATTTACGATAATTCTTCTTTGGGTTGGCTCTTACATGGTGATTGACAACACGATAACACCTGGTCAGTTGATGAGTTTTTACGCACTGATTGGTTATTTGACTTCGCCTGCTATGAGTTTGATAGGAATGAACAAAACCATTCAAAATGCGCTTATCGCCGCCGACCGCTTGTTTGAAATTATGGATTTGGAACGCGAAAACAACGAAAACAAAATGGAACTGACTGCCGAAAATATCGGTGATATTCGTTTTGAGAATGTGTCGTTCAGTTATGGCACGCGCGCCGAAGTGTTCAAAGATTTCAATTTGACCATTAAAAAGGGCGAATTGACCGCCGTAATCGGCGAAAGCGGAAGCGGAAAAACTACGCTCGCAGCTATTTTACAAAAATTATATCCGCTCAAATCGGGCAAAATTCTGATTGGCGATGTAAATGTAAATTACATTGACAATCAATCTATTAGAAAAACAATCGGCACAGTTCCGCAACAACTCAATCTTTTTTCGGGCAATGTGATTGATAATATTGCGCTTGGCGAATTTGAGCCTGATTTACAGCGAATTGTCGAAATTTG
>Ga0136643_10019479_pt1 | contig 10251 bp, 6 predicted proteins | sample TergutLab28metaG_FD_96883 | JGI IMG/M metagenome (GOLD analysis project Ga0136643, IMG submission 96883) | Labiotermes labralis P1 segment gut microbial communities from Petit-Saut dam, French Guiana - Lab288 P1 (version 3) (version 3) | ecosystem: Host-associated > Arthropoda: Insects >... | reverse complement strand
TGGAAGTAAAGAACAACATGTACAGAGACGGGATAATATCAGACCAACAGAATCATGGAATACTAGTCTGCCTGCCGAAAAAGCCGGACCCTACGAGAATAGAAAACTACAGACCCCTAACACCAATGAACACAGACTGTAAACTGTTCACCAGAATCATTGCCAACCGCCTGCGGCCGTGGCTGGCCGGCTTATTGCAGCCGAGCCAGCACTGTGGACTACCAGGAAACACGGTATTTGATGCCGTCGCGACGGTACGAGACGCCGTAGCTTAGGCAGAGGCGACCGGAATTCCTTTGTGTGTACTGACCATTGACTTTAAAGAAGCCTTCGATAAAATCTCTAACTCGTACTTATACGCATTACTAAGACAATATGGCTTCAGTGATCGCTTTCAGCAGAGAATTCGGAACATGTATGACAATGCAATAGCATCAATACAGATAAACGGACACAGGTACAGTCCGATACCGATCCGAAGCTCCGCCCGCCAGGGGTGCTCGATAAGCATGCAGCTGTTTGCAATGTGCCTGATTCCCTTACTCTGCACACTTGAGAACAACCTCGCTGGCATACAGATTGGGCGGCGTCGCATCAAAACAACCGTTGTAGCCTACGCGGACGATGTGAAGATTTTTGTAACGTCACGAACAGACATTCCTAAAATACAAGAGGCACTGTATTGTTTCGAACAGGCGTCAGGGGCAAAGTAAACATCGAAAATCAAGGGCACTAGCGATCGGTTCATGGGACACGTCAGTACGGATTATGGACATATCATATCACGGATTATGGACATATCATATCACAGTGAGGCAAAAAGTTTGGGCTTCCACATAACAAGTGAGGTGCAGGAGTCTGCCCACAAGAGCTGGACTATAACCACGGCACGAATACACGCACAGACTCAGGATGCGTACTACAGGGATTTGAGTTTAGACAAAAGGATACAATACGTACATGATTACCTGATGGCAAGGGTATGGTATGTCGCGCAAATATACCCCCCACCAGATGACTGCGTGAGACAGCTGAATACCACGATTTCATTGTACGTGTGGAGAGGGGAAATATTCCGCGTGCCCTTGTCCAACCTGCAAAGGAGAAAAGGTGAAGGAGGATAGGACCTTACACACATAACTGCCAAGAGTTGTGCATTATTTCTATACCGTCTGCGTCTGCAAGGACTACCATCAGGAACACTAACAGCTGAATGGTTGCGTTCATGGGGCCTGATAGCACAGAAAAAGAATCCGCCTTACAGAGACCGGATACCCGCAACGCTTGAGTATCTACGTCGGTATGCGGTGGACGTGGCGTTATGTGACACAACAAGGGAGTACAGTATCGCAATGAACTTATAAGAGACCACTGTACGACACTATGCACTACATGTGTCGGGCGGCAGCAGAATCCAAGGAGATGCGGATCACCAACTTGTGGCCACAAACAGCCAGGCCTACAGTATGGAAAAACCTGGGGGAAGCACCTGTTCCTGGGGTCACTAAAGCGGCATGGTATAAGGTAATTCACGATATCCTTCCCACAATACTAAGAATCTTCAGGATACGCATGGTGCCCACAGATGCGTGCAGAAAATGTGATAGGACGGACACGCTTAGTCACCGTCTCATTGAGTGTGGGGAAGGGGAACAAATATGGACATGGACAAAACAGCGTCTAGCTTGGATACTACGGACAATCCCGGAGCGGATGCCCAGCGGTGGCTTCTGCGTCTTCATTTCACACTGTGGCCCCCCAAGACGACGACGTGCAGTGTTGTGGGTGTTGGCCAATCTAGTCATATTTCGAACCCAACAGCAACAGGAACTGATGTTACAAGACTTCGACTTCATGAAGCGGTCGAAGTGGAAGCTGTATCAGTCGCATAAAAGGGAAGCGAGTGTGGGAAACTACCTATCCGTCATAGAAACGGGAATGTGACGAGCCCTTCATGAGCATGTAATAGGACCGGGTGGAGGACACGACATGCAGAGGCCCGCTTCCCGAAACCACGGGCAACAATTAGGATATGGGAATGTCGGACAGCCACATCACAGATGGAACCAGGAAGAGTGGAGTTCCAAGAGGCTACACAGTGACCTAACGAGCACACATCAGAACACAACAGAGAGTAGGACATCACTAAGAGATTTCTTGTTTCCAATTATATCACGAGTGCATACTGCCATAGAACACTGAATAAAAAGTCATATCGAACAAAAAAAATCCTGATGGTGTCCTTGGAATTTTTCACTGACATATTCCTTCCGATCGCACTATGGCCCTGGGGTCGGCTCAGCCTCTAACAGAAATGAGTGCCAGGTGCCGGTGCGTAAGGCTGACAACCTTACCACCATCCTGGGCCATTGTCACGTAATCTGGGAACCTTAACTTCCTGGAACCCTCTGGACACCTCGGGCCTGTAATGGGACTGATTATTTACAGGAGCAGATAAATCTCCGAACGCGTGATTGTTTAGGGAAAAGTACAGAGCCAAATAGTCGTATGAGAGTTTCCTTCTTACATCTGAAGAAAGACAAACAGAATATAATTACAAAATAATATAGTTTCACTTGATATTACCTCGTACTATTGACAGAGATACGTCATGACAATATTTTACTCCCCTGTCAGTTAAATTATTTATTACTAGTATCACATGTTAGAATCAGTTCTGGGTATATTTATGTGACCCGGTGAAGGTAAGTACTTGGCGGCTAAATGTGTATAGAAATTACAGCTTCGGACTTGTTAAACGGAAAAAAGCAAAAATATCTGTAAAAGGTTAAAAAAAATCAGGACTTTTTCTAACCCTATAAAATCGATGTGATGAAAATTCGATTTTTTGTAGGTATTTCTGGTACTAGAGTCGCAAATTTGGACCTTTACAGAAGTTTGTATACGTGACAGATTGGAATTTATTTGCCGTGTTCTAAATTCTTGTAAAATGTTTACATATATATATTTTTTCCACAAAATAAAACTTATTCTTCTCAACCTAAAAGGGAGGCTTGATATTTGAAGAATGAAAGCTGGCATTTCTGGGGTAATTATTTCAGCTGCATTAATGTTGGATTTTGACAGATGATAAATTTTAATGTAACCAGTAACACTCTAGTTTAGCCAGTCTTCTCCTCTGCTAAAATTCGTAACCGAAAGCTACAAACTTTATATGCGGGGTATGAACAGTATTCTAAAATTCATGATCACATATTTCCAAACAACTTAAGAAATTTAAGGCATTGGTTCATAAGGTTATCAAATGAAACCTGAGAATTTCAGTGAAGACACTGACACATGTTTAACAATGTCAGCAATACAGTATAGAAAAAGAACTGAGGTGGTTCAACAGGATTTGTTTGGCTCGTTTTGGGGGCAACTAGCATCATGTGAACACAACAATGTCCTTCGGACAATATAAAGTAAGTAAAGGTAAAGTTCACCCTAGAACAGGCCACAAAGGCGCAGAGTGGGAGTACAGGTATAGCTATACTCTTTCTTTAATCTCGGCGCTAGATGGGGTGGCTGGTCAACATCACGTCCCGGCCGCTTCACCCCTGGGAAAGAGATCCGGTACTTAATTTCTAGTAACTGGGTGGGCCCCAGGGCCGGTCTGGACGGGTGCGGAAAATCTCGTCCTCACCGAGATTCGATCCCCGGACCGTCCAGCCCGTAACGAATCTCTATACCGACTGTACTATCCCGGCCCGGCCTCGGATAATAAGAGCGGCTTAAATTCTCCAGTAGTTTAGCGAATATTAGCATCTAAAGAAACATTTTATTCCATAGTGTTAGTTACGTCTAAGGGTACGATACGCAAAACCGTGCACGTAATATGTACACTGAACATTTAAGGCACGAAGTTAATCTAAACATTGAACTTCATAGGAAGCAATTTCCTTCTCCACCTGAAAGGCAAATCGATTACAGAAATAAAGGCCTTTATCCTGAACATCATTAGGAAAACAGAAATACACTGTATAGCAAATTTTAGAGATTCTAAGCATTAAATGAAGCTGTACATATAGAAACTACTATTATATATTGTTTTAAATGTATCAAATATTCATATGTAAATCAACTGCAAGTTTGTGGTTATTAACAGGCTCTTTGTAAAAGACGTATCAATATGTAATGCTTCCGAACGTACTTAGAAACATCATATAATGGTAAGCTTCTCATTTTTTTTGCCCCAGCGATTTTGGTGTGCTTAACGTTGGACAAATGAGAACAGTCGGGCTTAAGCACCCGCGATAAATACGAAACGCATGCAGTAATTTCGATTTAGGGACTTCAAGGCACGCGGATACCGTAGGCATATGTAAAGCCGTAATTAGTTCAGATATCACAGAAGTTGTGAAATGGAGAATGATTTAAAGTTTGTAAGGGCAGGTTGTACTCTACAAATTGTTTGAATTATTGTATGTTGATTCATTATTTGTATCCATCAGCAACCGGGAATTTCGCTAATAACTATCAAGTATGTAATTACATTTCACGAGGGTGAGTCAAATGAAAACCTTAAATGTTTTTTATCTCATAATTTATTGAACACAAAAGGTACACAATGACTTCACTTTTATATGTAGTCTCCATTTCATTCACTGTTACGCGGCGATTTTCCTTCACGATGGCTTCAACTGCTGCAGTGGCCTCTGGTGTCATTACTGGGTGTGCCTGACCGGGTCGAGGAGAGTCTGTTACAGAACTAATGCTGTTCATGAACTTCCTGGTCCACTCGTACACTTGCTGTAGTGACAGACATGCATCACAATACTGAACTTTCATTCTTCGATGAATTTCAATGGGTTTCACCCTTTCATTACTTAAAAAACGGATGTCAGAAAGCTGTTCTTCTTTGGTGCATGTTGCAAGCGAGGCCGCCAGCTTTACACTACTACTGCGCCGTCGTGTTGCAGTCCTGCATCGCACTGCCACCTGTCGGCCACTCTTCAAACCATGAGTATCATTGTTGTCAACTTACAAAACAATCGAGCTGTGTTTAGAATTGTTATCGCACTTTTAAAGTTTTCATTTGACTCTCCCTCGTAAAATGTGAAGAATTCACTTAATTCATAAATCTTTAGTGCTTGGCATAACGGATTTCAAGATAAAATCATTCAAAGTGCAGAAGTTTAGTGAAAGATTTTTGTGTTATTGGGATATCATTATTTTTTAAGTAAGACGCGAATACTGTGATTGTATAAGCTTGTAAATTAAGGTTTCAATATCGTCCAAAAATGTAAATTGCAGTGTACTGTTTCAATATACATAATTTGGAATAATGTGAGCGTATCTGCTTTCATAGTGCACAGACTTAAGGAAGTCTTACTGAACTGCTTCCTTGGTCACCCTTGTCACATAAATATAAGTGCAGCGTGTACTTCCGAATATATCTTCTCTAAATGCACTTATTCGCTAGTCCCAGTGGCTACGTGGTCTAAAGTGTAGGTCTGCGGTCGCTCACATGCTGAGATTGTGGGATGAGTCCCGCAGGGGGCGTGGATGTCTGTTTCTTTTAAGTGTTGTATGTTGTCAGGTAGAGGTGTCTGCGACAAGCTGATCACTTGTCCAGAGCAGTCCTACCGAATAGCGTGCGTCGTTGTGTGTGATCTAGAAACATCATGAATGAGGTGGCGATAGCTCGCGTTGGGCCGCAGCGCCACAAAAAAATGCACTAATTCTATATGAAAAGTTAGGAGTCTGGATCTCTTACAGTAGGATCAGATGTCTCGCAAGTTTCTAAGTTCGTCGCTTATAAATTCTAAGCACATCACATATAAACGCAATCTTTAACTTCTTCAGCCTGATCTCGGTGGAATGATCTATCACTGCTTAAATCTCGCATTCATCCTCATTCAACTTGGAGACCTGAGTACGGAAATAGAGGAAGAGTGTGTAAAGACAGAGAGAGATGAATGGAAGGGTCGACTATTCTTCACATAGGGCTGTATCTGTCATCTCTGACCTTTACACTGGTCTCCTGGAAATTATGCATGAGTGAATGTTGGCGTGCAAATACAGGATAACCGGGAGGAGAATTTGCCTCATCCGAGGACTTGGAGCAGGGATAGCTCAGTCGATACAGTGACTAGGCTACGGGCTGGAAGACGGAGGACTCGGTGTTAGATTACAGGGAGAATAAGGAAACAATTTCCAAAGCATCCAAACAGAGTTTGGGAACCAACCAATCCCCCTGTCCAACGTACATCAAGCGGAAATTTAACTAGCAGGTTAATGAAGCAAGAGCGTAAAGCTCACTACTCCCCTCAGTGTACTGCCAAAGTTTGGAATATGTGGAGCTATACCTACATTATCCCATCATCTTCCATGTAATAATGCTTAGCTAACCACAGTGCAGTTTTACCTCTTATTGTAAAGAGACACTTAGTTTAAGAGGTGAATACCTACGCTGGTAGCTCTCGTGACAACTCATCTAATTTAATTAAGATTCAAGGAATTTTTAAACATGTTGTATCGATTCCACCGATTAGAAATTTTTTTGGTCTCAGGTAAGAATTAAAGTCCGATATGTGGCAGTTCAGTATGAGTGAACAATTGTTCTTTCCGCAAACCGCATAACGTATCTCGCAGTTGTACTTCCGCGCAAAATTTGTTGAAGACGTGAATGGAACAACGCGCTCTCAGTGGTTTAAATTTTTACACTGAAATATGATTTTCTGACTTTTCTGAACGACGAAGAGAGTATTGTCTGATTTCTGTTAAACATATCTTATTCGGCGTCTGAAAAATATCCATTGGTTCCATTCTACAAAGCCAAAACTTTCAGAAATTTAACCTGTTTCCGTCCACGGATGAAAAAGTGGTGAGGTATTTACTTAGTTTGATCGTGGTAATGTAAATCACGGGCACGAAAATTAGTTCTTTGTAAAGAACACAATTATTAGACGCCTTTTTCCTTTTCGCCTGTTATCGAAACATATCCAGCTCCAAACACGTATTGTATTCGGACTGGGGAGGGCAGTATATTCATTCTACACCAACACTAGATGAAAGTGAGTGGTCACCCTCACGCCCCAGCCATTTTACTCTCGGGGTTAGCTTCCCCGTTATCCAATAACCGGTGTGCACGCTGTGAAGATACACACCTCAGCCGCTGCATACAATCGAATTTCAAGCCCCTGCCGTCTGGCTTGTAGGTGAGTATGGCTGTTTCGGACGAGCTTTTCCACGGCCATGGCCGGGATACCGTAGTCATTATAGCGACTAGCTCAGGGATGGACGGTTCGGGGTTCGAACTACGGTGGAAGCAAGAAGTTTTCTTTTATGCGTACTCTACCTGACAGGTCCTGGACCCCCATCCGCCTTCTCTACGATGCGTACCGGGGTTCCTCCTGTGGGTAAATCATTTGTCATGTGGCGATGACCTCACATCCACATGGCGTCCAGGTTACGCATCTGCAGAGTTATATCTCTATTCCCCTTCACTGCCTTTTTAAGTGACATTGTACGGGGCAACCTTCAACTTCACCTTACACATACATACGTGAATAATCATATAGGGCTATACTTAAAGGTATACTGGTCTCTCCAATCGGACTTATGATTCTAAGTGTATGCGTCAGAATAAGGCACAGAAGATGCGTGTGAAAAATAAATTAATAAATGAACAAATAGGTAAATAACATATGTAGGTAAAGTTTTCTCCACCATAGTAAAATTTTCACACTGATCTGTATTGTTTTGAGTGCAAGGAGTGGAAAAAGTAATGTTATAATCTTAAAACTACAGCAAAACTGAACAGCCTGAGAACAAACTTAAACTAACTGTAAGAAAATTAATACCTATGCCTTGAATAAATGAAAACATTAATCCAAACCTTATTATTAATAAAAAATATCTATCAATATTTTAATTCTCCCCGCACGTAAATTCCACATCTCACTCCATTGCCCTACTAGTACTATATGTTGAATAACACACAAAAACTTCCACCAGCAAGATTAACGATGGAATGTTGAAGTAAAACGAAGGATATTTTTTTTTAAATTTTCATCATTTGGTGGCATCGACAGCGGATAATGGAACAAAAATAGGAAAGAATAAAGTGAATGGAATTGGAATAAAAACCTGTCGTTATTTCTGTGATTTAAAAATCGTTACACATCAAGTTGCAGGCGGTTTATAACTGTAACAGTTTCATTAGTATCGAGTAATAAAAAATAACGTGACATACATAATGTATATCGTATAAAGCTTCTTTATATGCAATTAAATAAATTAAGCCAGGCTACATTTAATACTTCTCTGTAATTTAATTGATTAATGGAATAACTTGTATTAGCGAGCGGTATATTTATATATCAGCGGACCGCGGTAGCACAGTGGTTAAGGTGCTGTGCTACAAATCGAAAGGTCGCTGGTTCGATTCCATCTGGTGTCAGTGGATTCTTCATTGACATAAAATCCTTCCGATCGCACTATGGCTCTGGGGTCGACTAAGCCTCTAACAGAAATGAGTACCAGGAGTATTTCCTGGGGGTAAAGGCGGCCGGTTCGTAAGGCTGACAACCTTACCATCATCCTGTGCCGTTGTTACAAGATTAGGAAACCTTAACTTCCTGGAACCCTCTGGGCCTGTCCAGGCCTCTAATGGGAATGCTTTAACTTTTTACCTTTATATTTATATATCTGTATAGAATGCGAATTTTTTTTTGTTATTTTAACACCGAACGTGTATTTCAAGTTACATTCTTCGTCATCACAAATGTTGGGAACGTTTACAGAAAAATAGTGTAATTGAAGTAACTTTGTTGTTTTAATTTGACGTTTGTCACAACAAATCACATTGCACTTAACGGGGTGCGTTTTTTTTTCTTTTTTTTTAAATCTGATATATTCTGCTCCTGAATAATGAAAGTGGCCGTAACCAGCAGCAAGATCTCGCTGATAAAATAAAGCACATGCCTGTTGTTACAGTCAACCCCCATCATGTGGCTAACGAAGGGCTTCATCGTCAAGAATGAATCGGTGGTGCCTACAGCTAACTAACCCCTCCTTCTCCAGTACCTCATCCCGGACGCCTAGTTTCGACCCCTGGTTAGTTCGCGTGGAATCTGTGGTGCATAAAGTGGTACAGGGACAATATTTTATCCGAGCACATCGGTTTTACCTTGCCAGTATCAGTTCACCAATATTTTATACTCATTCATACTTGTATATTACCAGCACTATACAAACTTAGCAAATGCTGAATTAAGCACTCTAGCAAATTTATTCTTGTATCAATACCAATGCTGTAACTCATTTTTATTATATTTATCATTTTATACAGGGTATTTAAAACTATGTCGGTGCCCGTGGTGTAGGTCTGCGGCTGCTTGTCAGCTGAGATTGTGGGTTTGAATCCCGCCAGGGTCATGGGTGTTTGTTGTGATTGTTGTGTTTTGTCGTGTTGTCAGAAAGTGGTCTCTTAAACGAGCTGATCACTCATCTAGAGGAGTCCTACCAGTTGTGGTGCGTCATTGTGTGTGATCTAGAAACCTCAAGAATAGGGAGGCCATGGCCCGCGTTGGGCCACAGCGCCATACGAAAAGAAACTTTACAATTATGCCTAGACCCGGAAAAAATCGTATTTCTAGGGTATATCGTATTGCAGATAATCTGTAGTTACAATATAAGGTACATGTTATGTTACTTCCCAGGACAAAATCTTTATATTAGTACTTTCTAAGTATGTGGGCAGTGTCCAATATGGCTGCTTTCTTTAGTTCCTTGATGTCATGATCTAAAGGTATGTTGCTCCGGCAGTTTCTGCATGATTGTCACATGGTTTCACTTGCCCCGTTTATTCTGATATCACTTTCGTTTTTTTTTTACATTCCAGTTCGCTGTACTTCGATTGGGAGTTTTTTATGTTTTAAAACCTTGTCTGCTTCTTGCTTGATCACGTATATCCTGAAATAGCAATGCACATTAACAGACAACTTCCACTTTCATCATCACGGATTATGATGTCCAGTTTATTGACAGAGATGTTTCATTACTATAATTATCATCATCATCATCATCATTACCACCACCACCATCATTACTTTTACATCAGAACTTCCCGCAGTTTTTGTGCAGTGCCCAATATGGGTTTTTTTTGTCATCATCATCATTATGTTCCTGAAGGGTTAGGCGTGTTTCCTGTTCCTTGATCCTCAAGATGAAGTTGGTCCCTCCATCTCTTCCTCGGTCGTCCTATGTTCCTTCGTCCTTTTGGTTTATATTGTAGTGCTTGTT